>Ga0114978_10003717_pt1 | contig 12448 bp, 15 predicted proteins | sample S_140212_EF_Meta_FD_87027 | JGI IMG/M metagenome (GOLD analysis project Ga0114978, IMG submission 87027) | Freshwater microbial communities from Lake Simoncouche, Canada to study carbon cycling - S_140212_EF_MetaG | ecosystem: Environmental > Aquatic > Freshwater > Lake | place: Lake...
AGCCGAAGGCGACCGTTGGCAAGCCGAAGGCGACCGTTGGCAAGCCGAAGGCGACCGTTGGCAAGCCGAAGGCGACCGTTGGCAAGAGCCAAACGACGCCGATGAAAGTGAAGAGCCAGAGCAAGTAACAATGGAAGGGTATGTGAACAAGGCGCAGGATTACAAGAGGCTTTTGGCGGATCAGATATTAGGATCCACTTTTTGAAAAAGTGGAGCAAAACTCAGTGAGCTAACGGATAAAACATATTAACGAAAACAACTTTGTTTTTTTGTTATGCTTTCAGTCGCTACGCTTTCAGTCGCTACGCTTTCAGTCGCTACGCTTTCAGTCGCTACGCTTTCAGTCGCTACGCTTTCAGTCGCTACGCTTTCAGTCGCTACGCTTTTGGCTCCACCTTTCTCAAAGGTGGATTTTTTAAAAAAGTGGAAAAGGTGGATTTTTTAACAGTGGAATATATAATGGCGTCTCGCTCTAAGTCTCCAATCAGTTACACATATCCGGAAACTGCTATTGTTTCAATAACGACGCACGGTCTTATCAAGACATCTGATGCTGCCGATGGCACATTGATTGCATCAGAATTCACTGTTCCATCGGGAATGACCGTTATCAAGTACGCGGAGGTTTCTGCTGGGGTATGTAATTTTGAAGATAGTGAAAAAATTACATATTGCGTTGAGACGATTAAGAAGTTTAAAAAGTTTATCGAAATGACCGATGATATAAATTCAAAAAAAAATATTGTTAAAACGGTTGCGTCATTCTTCAAATTGAGGAACAAACGATGGGCCAAAGTGCTTCAGTCTATGAAAGTAAAGAAGACTCTGGATCTGGAACAAAAAAAATTTGTTTATTATCACAATAGAGGAAATACGACGCGTATGTTTTCTTCCGGTGCTAACATGGTCGATAAAATTTATTCGTTTGATGAACTGCCTGACGAGGTAGGTCACGACAATAAAATATTGCTATTGAATGCCGATGGAGAGCCCGATTTATTTGCCAGGATCATTCAGCATACGCCTTCAAAGGACTATATTAGCATGGAAGAGGTTATTGAGCATTTGCATTCTCACGGGGTAAAAAATGTAGTGTTGTTTGATCTTTCGTGCAGTGAAACGGATGTTCCTCATCGTAGCGAGAGAGCAGAGCGAAAATTTAACCGTGACTTATCTGGCAAATTGGGTGGTAGTAAAAAGAAACGAAGTATCAGGGGAAAACGAAGTATCAGGGGAAAACGAAGTATCAGGGGAAAACGAAGTATCAGGGGAAAACGAAGTATCAGGGGAAAAAAGAGACAAAGTTCAAGAAGAAAATAATTTCATATATTATATGGACCGTGATGCATATGTAATGATGTCAATAGAAGAATTGAATACTGAACTCACAAAACTTAGGAATCGTAAACCAAAGCTTCAACAGTTAATTGGTGAATTAATTGCATATAAGAGAGAAAACCCAAACGATGCTAGTCTCCTTGCGAAATTGCAACAGCAAACGACTCTTGCAAGACGAAATGCTACCACACAGCCGAATTTACCCGATGATCTGAGGCAAGCGTATCGTTCTGCAAGACGGTCTAGCGCATCAAGACAGTCTGGTGGTAAATCCAGGAAACATGGCAAGTCCAGGAAACATAGAAAATCTAGGAGAAGAAGGTAGTGCGTATATTTTTTGTTATTGGTAAAAAATATACAATTAGTAGCGTCTTTTATTTGTTCTATTCGCATGTCGTTTATTGCCACCACTCGACCTCGTTCCTCTCGACTTTGTTGTTGACTTGGTTTGTCTATCCATTGCAATTTTCTCCATCGGTTCCAAATATTTGGTTCGAACATAATCAACAAAACTTGGCAGTATTGGGTCATCTTTGTATATTAAATAATGCTCCAATGTCCTTCTCCCCTCTTTACTAAAACGACATATTTCTGCCAAATTGCTGTCAATTTTATACATTTTTATGCCTTCGTACAATGCAGAAATTATTTCAGGGTCTGGATTGCGTAAGTGTTTGTAATATTCACAAGTAAATAACAGAAACATATATCCAGCTGCATTTGGTTCGTTGTCAACAACCTTATAAGGATATACTGGTTTGATATCATCAAGGTTTTTACAGAAGTATCTATCAAAATCCAAAGCTATGATTTCATTCTCGGGAGAAACACACAGGTTCAGCTCTTTGAAGTCGTAAAAGATTAATTTTTTGTCGATTACAATGTGATCGATACAACGAATTACTTGTTGGACGACATCTTGTGGTTTCTTGCTAACATCCCATATGGACTTTGTATTACCGGATGCTGTAAATCCACACCGTTCCATCAAAATGTAGCATACGCGCGGATTCGGAGTTAGTGTGAGTTGATACAATATGTCTTCTTGTGTGTACGCAACGACTCTGGAATTGTCAGGTAATTCTATCAGCAGTCCAAGCACTTTGGTTGCTTTGCCGTCCTTTGCAAATTCCATTTGTAGTTCAAGTTCGTCATGTATGTTGTCCATATCATCATCTGTAAATGTATTGCCTTTTTTCGGTTTAATTTGCGCAATCGCATACTTGTTGTATTCTAGTCTTTTATTTGGATCGTCTTGGATCTTGCTTATCTCAAATCCAATGTTCGAATGATATTCTGACAAATATACCTTTTTTGTTGCGCCGCGTCCAAGTTCGTATGGGTCTGTTTTTGTCGGGATGTTTGGGGTACTAAACCAAATGAACCCATCGTGCTGTTTCATTTGTTGTTTGGAGCTTGTCTTTTTCCTGTTGCTTGAACTTCGTCTTGTTGCCATATATTATGTGGACAAAAAAATTGATTTTGTTGGTTTGTTTTTCTTCCCATTATAGTAAAAATGTTTCGTAAAAATACAATTGTCCTCATGAACATCTATGAGCAGTTGAGATACACTGTCTCGTGGTTGCAGATTCAGAGTCGCCAGCGACTGATTGCCGAGCTTGAATCGATACGCGTGGTTAAATCGGGAAGCAAGGTTATGCCTTTGCTTTACGACAAGTATGATATCCCTCGGGAGTGGGATAGGAGCGTTCACTATCCGATCTGTGACATGGTTTAGTCTGGGACATGGTTTAGTCTGAGACATGGTATAGTCGTCTGTGTGTATAATAAAATTGAGTATTCTTGTTGAGAGTGTATAGAGAGAAAAAATGAGCGAACAGAAACCGACTATTGTTGCTACTTCGTGTGAGTCTACTTCGTCTGGCGGTACTTCGTCTGCGTCTGCGTCTGCGTCTGTCAAGTACGCGTGGTGTGTAAGTGACATACAGGACAATGATGATCTGCCATCTAAACCGCCGCCTCTCACTCGGATGTCAACTGGTGCAATTATAAATGGTGTGTTTATGACGAAGGATGAGATGATGAATAAGATGGATGCTGATAAGGAAAAGAAAGATATATGATTGATTTATAATGTCTTGGAATGGGTTGTTAGAGAGAAATAGAGTGAACACTGTGTGCAGTCCGCACCGTTCCGTTGTACACACCCAATTTTTTTATTTATGGTATTAACTTACAGTATACGATCGCTCTATAGCAGACCATATATGGTGCGACCCTCCTTATACAGGAAACGAGAAATGAGTGACGAAACAAGAAATGAGTAACGAAAAAACCCACTGTATTATGGTGTGATACAGTGTATTCTTCCGCGCACTGCGTGCGCCGTGGCGTTGGGGGTGATTTACAGTAACAAGAATACAAATATGTTCGCTATATGGCAGAGCATTTATGGTATGGGTCTCCGTATACGGGAATCTAGAAATGAGTGACGAAACGAGATGCTAGTAACAAAACGATTTGCATGTAATATGGTGTGATAATATTTGGTTTATTCGAAGACTATGTTTTATAAACTTTTATGGTTTGGTTTTTATTTTTAAAACAATAAATGAAATAAATAACATAAAGACAACTTAATAAGTAATTTATAATGGATTCATCACTGAATATAGTTGAACTCATAGAGAATAACCCGATAACCAAGTTATCAGCATTGTATAATGGTAAGCTACTTACAAAAATACAAGAAGGCTTTACATGCTTTGAACAACAGTTGTTTGTGTCGAGTTTTTATTGTTATTTGAATTATGACCAAAAAAACGATTTTGTGATTGATTTGGATAATGTTTGGAAATGGTTAGGATTTAGTCAAAAGATTACATCAAAAAGAATGTTAGAAAAAAACTTTGTTATTGATCGTGATTACAAAGTTTTGCTTTACCCTAAGGTAGAGCAAAAACAAATCCCAGACAAAGATACTCGCGGTGGTCACAATAGAGAACTTATCATGATGACCGTTAAGACATTCAAGACTTTGTGTTTGAAAGCTGGAACAAAAAAAGCGGATGAAATCCACGATTATTATATGAAGATGGAAGAAATTATTCAAGATGTTATCCAAGAAGAAAGCGATGAACTCAAAATGCAACTTGAGAACAAGGACATTCAACTAAGTAAAGAAAAAATCAAGATCGCAAAACTGAACCTGGAATTATATAAGAAGGATGTTATACTAGACAATCAAGTAATGAAATCCGAACTTGAAAAAACCAAGTTGAGAGAAAAGACCATTTTGGAACAATTTCCCCCAAATTCACAGTGTGTATATTATGGTTTGATTGATAATGTAAGCACGGCAAACGAACCTCTTATTAAGTTCGGCAATTCTAACAACTTGCGCAGTCGGATTCTTCAGCATAGAGAGACATATGATAACTTTCGCCTGATGAATGCATTCAAGGTTGGCAATAAATTCGAGATTGAATGCGCAATCAAATGCAATCCTATTTTTAGCGCGAGGCTGCGTTCTATTACTATTAAAAACAAGAACTATGTAGAATTGCTGAATATAGAAGGTATGACATGTTGCGAAATAGACAAGACTATCAAAGAAATCATACAGAGTATTGAATGCACGCCTGAAAATTATAAACGATTACTCGATGAGAACAGATCACTAAGAAAACAGTTGTATGAAAAGGGTAATGCCGACAACTCAAATCAAGTATGTGTTCTTATATCCGAAAATAAACGGTTGACTAAAGAAATTTCAATGTTACTGAAGAAGCTCAAACAACTTGGAGAGAAAGACGCAGAAACAAATACATTAGATACTAAAGATGAAGAACATACACAACCTGCTCTATATACCAACATCATTGAAAATATGAAACGACCTTCCAAACAAAAGGATGGTAAATATCATATTGGTAACACAAAATACGATTTATTGATGGGGACGAGGGAGGAAGTTTGGGATGGGATAGCATATAAAACTACTGGTGGATTGATCAAAACCGACTTGATCATAAACAATCTTGGAAAGATCGTTTCATTAAATAAGTCTGTTTATGAAAAGAAATCCAATAGACTTGAACAAGTAAATGCACTCAAAACCACCTTTCCCAAAGGTGGAGCCAAACCCTCATTATCCACCTTTTGAAAGCTTCGCTTAGCTTCAAAGCTAAGCAACACACAACATTGGATCGAAAAAAATTGAAATACTTTCCCATATTTCTCTCTACTGTACAAATCCAATAAACAAACAAGATGACATCCACAACCAACACTATTCGTTTAACACCTGAGAACGCGCACAAATATTTGGGTCATGACATAATCTTTCGCACACACAACAAAGACACACTGAAAATGAACCATGTAATTAAGAAGATTCGATGTGTTAGAGGTTGCACGATTGAAATAGATTGCCCTTCTCTCAACAATCGATTGGGAATAAAAACTGTTGAGATCTATGTGATTCTCTAATCCACTTTTAAAAAAGTGGAGCAAAAATAATCAGACAAATAAGGTTGCAACGGATTTGGCTCAACCTTTTCGAAAGGTGGATAAGGTGGACGGAATAAAAAATTGAGATACTTTTGTGTCCTTCTCTCGACTATACAAACACAACAACAGTAACAAATCATGGAATACATTAAAGAAATCAGACATGGGGTTGATGCTGGGTATGGTGTTCAATTTCACCCGGCAAATGGAGAAGGACGCAAAGGTAAGCATGGTATTAACCAGAACCTAACACTCGAGGAAGTAATCAGGTTGGCACGCAGTATGGAAGAGAAACCCAACATCATAATCAAGTCTGGGGAGAAAGCCAAGTGGTATTTGAAACGATACACTATGGAGGAGCTTCCAGGCGAGATTGAGAAACAGCAATGGAGAGACACTAGCAAGTGCACCATGTACATTATTGAGAACCCATAGAAATCAACCATTAGAAAATCATATAAAGTATAACACTATACACTAGACAGACAACACACTATACCAACAACATACACTATAAAAAGGGATTGGTAAACACATCGAAGAGAGAAACCCTTCTTCCCAAAGGGGGATCCAACACACACTCTTCTTTTTTTCTATAATACCCCCATATATGGAAAACGAGAAATGAGTGACGAAACGAGAAATGAGTGACAATCCATCCCCGCGTCTTTAAGTCGTTTTCTACAATATATTTGACACGAAAAAAAACAAGTTATTCTATCCACCTTTTGAAAGGTAGAGCCAAACATCCGTTATCATCCTTTTGCTCCATTTTTGTAAAACTGGAAAAAAAACAAGTTATTCTTGCTTAGTATAAGTTTAAGTTTACTATCTTCTCTCACAACCCTTACTTCAAACCACCGATTTTTATTTTGTTTTCTAGTTTACGCATTCACTGACATTTCCGTTTACGCATCCTCAACCTCACCCTCGTCCTCATACTCCTCCTCCGAGCACTCATCCTCTTCATCAGCCTTCGCATCGAACACGATCTTCTTCTCATCCTCGTTCCAAACTCCGATCCTGTCCTGAGACGCTAGATCGTAGATCGTTCCAGCCGTGTCCTTCAAATACTTGACACCCTCGAAGCTGAACTTCTTCACACGAACCTTCTCTTCAGGGGAACCCAGGTTCCCCTTTGACCCCTCCTGTTCCGCATTCGCAGTAACAACAGCCTCATCAGCATTCTTTGACTCTTGCGCAGCAGAAACCTTTTTCAAAGGTGGATTCGCAAGCTTGGCTGCTGCCTTCTCAGCTTTCTCGGCGTCCTTCACAAGCTTGGCGGCTGCCTTCTCAGCTTTCTCGGCGTCCTTCACGATCTTCGCTGCGGCCTTCTCAGCTTTCTCGGCTTCCTTCGCGATCTTCGCTGCGGCCTTCGCCTCCTTCTCGGCCTCTTTCGCAAGCTTCGCATCCTCCTTCGCCTGGATGGCTGCCGCCTCTTTCGCAAGCTTATCCGCCTCCTTCGCGAGCTTCTCCGCCTCCTTCGCCTGCTTGGCATCCTCCTTTGCCTGGATGGCTGCCGCCTTCTCGGCCTCTTTCGCCATCTTCGCGTCCTCCTTCGCCTTCGCTGCAGCCTCCTTCTCTGCTGCTTTCGCCTTCTTCTCCGCAGACTTTGCGTTCGCTGTAGCAAGTTTCTCTGTCTTAGCCGCTAGAATCTCCGTCTCCTTCTCCAGCTTCTCCGCAGCTGTGATGATCTTATCCGTCTCCTTATTCACCTTCAAGATCTCCTTGTCCAACTTCGCACCATCCGCTTCAAACTTCCTCTCCTCTGAGAGACCCTTCGACAGCAGCTCATCAAACTTCCTCTCCTCCTCCAGACCCATCGACAGCAGCTGCTCAAACACATCTGACTCTCCACCCACCTCAACCACCTTCTTCGACTTCGAAGGACGACCCTTCACACCCTTCACAACCTTCACACCCGAAGACAACAGCACTCCCATCAACGCTGACAACTTTTCACTGTCCATCTCAATATCTTTCAAACACATCTCGCAACGAGACACCTCCTCCGCACTCACACTCGACGCATACTTCACACTCAACATTCTTTCGAAAATTACTTGTTTGATTACTTTTTACTATTACTAATTTACACTTTTTTAATTCAATTTTTTTTACACACCACTACTACTTACTAACTTTTTCTACAGGGGAACCCAGGTTCCCCTTAAACCCCTCCTATAATTTGTTTGTTTGTACAGCTTGAGTACAAACAAATAGTTCCGTTATTTACCCCATGTAGAAGGGATGATAGAATACACAAAGTATGCAAACAAGTATAACCCCACACAATTCAATATGTCTGTTAGATTTGGCGAAAACTCATCAATCACTTCTTTATAAACATTTGAAAAACACACTCGTTTCTCCATATTTGTTATACAATGTCTTGTTCTAAATTGATTTTCTTAGTATTTGTATTTTCTGGTAAGAGTCGCTTCTTTATAAGAAAAAATCGTTTGTATTTCTTTATTCCTTCTAGAGTATACCCATCACTCTTTCGAATAGGTTCCATGTCGAAACTATAAACACTCAGTATTTGGCGCACAAGATTCAAAAGAGGCCATTTTTGTTCTTTACTCGCAGGTTTTTGTAAACAAGTCATATAAGACGAACTAAACACATTTTTGAGATCAGGAATAAGTTTTTTAACTTCATCGTATTTAGCAGACGAAATCACTTGTTCTCGTGGTATAAACATCCCGTCAAGCTCATTTATGTTCTCAAATTGTATTCCAACATGTTGGAAGATCTTTTTACTTGTTTCATCCATACACAAAAAAAATATATTTATTTTTCACATTAAACTTGTTCCACAACTAAATATTGAACTCAGGGATATTATAAACCTCACCGGTTTTGATGTATTTGGCAATGATCTTTGGGTTGATTTTGTTCAACATTATATCCTCCGCCTGATAAACATTGTTTGACTTATCGATGTAGTATACAATTCCTTGAATGTCCTGGGCCCACACTTCAACCTTCTGCGTGTTTACCTTGGACTCACTTTTCGCATCAACAATGCCATGCGGAGTGCCCTTGATGTGAGTTCCGCAATACTCATGCCCATCCTTCTTTCGTCTAGTACATTGCTCACAGTTTGCCCTCTTTGCACAACATCTATCAAAGAACGGGACAAAGTTTTTAACCCGCTTTCTTTTCTGAAAATCTTCCTTGTCAAATGACAGGCGTTCATAATCATAAATATATTGCAACAATGCGTTTGTTTGAGGTTCATTTGTCAACCCCAACTGAGTAGTCTTCTCTCTGATATGGTCTTTGAATGTTGAAATATATGTCTCGGCCTTCTTGTTTAGTCTTCGCTCCATTATGGTCTTTATATTATATTAATTATAAATATATTTTTAACTCAATTTTTAAATTATAACCCAAAATGACTTAAAGATACTATTCGACTTTAGTTTCTTCGGTTTGTTGATTTTCAACAACTGATTGATGTTGTTCTACTGGAGGAGCAGGTTCTTCTACTACAACTGGACCAGCAGGTTCTTCTACTACTTGCGGAGGTGCTGGTTCTTCTACTACTTGCGGAGGTAGTACTGGTTCTTCTACTACTGGCGAAGGTGCCGGTTCTTCTATTACAACTGGTGGTGAAGCTGGTTCCTCTAGTACTGGTGGAGGTGCTGGTTCTTCTACTACTTGCGGAGGTAGTACTGGTTCTTCTATTACAACTGGTGATGCAGCTGGTTCCTCTACTACTGGTGGAGGTGCTGGTTCTTCTATTACAACTGGTGGAGCAGCTGGTTCATCTAGTACTGATGGAGGTGCCGGTTCTTCTACTACAACGGATTGGGAAAGAACCTGTGCAACTTGAACCGGAGTTGAAGGTTTTGGTGCAACAATGTTCGTTACAATATTTTTTACCTTTTTATCAAGTATTACTTTTTTTACAATCCCTTTAAATTTACCAGACTGTGGGGGTTCCTGTTCTTGAACAAAGATAGCAGGTTCAACTAACTTCTCTTGAATAACCACCGGCTCTGACTGTTTTTCAATATTCAATAAATGTTGTTGTATAGTAGTATTCAACAACTCTTCACAATTTGTATCAATCTTACCAAACTCTGTGTACACAGCATCATTCATATCGATCTTATTATCTACGCAAAAATCTAGGAATGTATTTGATCTTTCATTCCTATGTTCCATGTGTTCAATAAAGTTATTTGGTGTTGGAACTCCATCCGAAAAAGAAGCCTCGCTGGAACTATCAACAGCAACACTCTGTTTCAATGAGTCCAACAATTCTTCATCAATATCACCACTTGTAAATTCACCCAATATTTCCTTTTTCTTCTCTCGATTCATCTCAACAGACTCGTCAAATTTAATATCGTTTGTAATATGTGTATACATGAGCTGAATCTTGTTGCTAAATCTTTTCAGGTACTTAGTATGTAAAATATGAAAAAACTCCATATATGTCAAAAAAACACCGACTTTCTCTTTCATCATAATAATATCATAGTTAAATGATGTCACGAAGTTATCTATGTTTAACCCAATGCGTCGTTTTTTCTGATAGACAGAAAGCTCATTCTCCTTATTTTCAATATTATTCATAATTGAACCCAATAAAATGAGAATATTCTCATGTAACTCGAGTACAGTTTCAAATTTATACTCTTTGAACGGTTCGAGGTCCTTATATATAGGGAAATTATTGACCTTGATAACTTCCGTAATCTTCTTGTCCGAAATATTTTCATGAATATAAGAGATTATTATTTTATACAGTTTAAAATACTCACAATACATACGATTATTAATTGCCAAAAATAAACGCATCATATCTTCATATTCAAGATCAATCAGTTTGCTCTGGAACCGAAACGAATCAAGACCGAACACAAACAATTGGTTGTCGTTATGTTGAATAAAGTCCGAATACAGACTTTTTAACTTTTCAATCCGCTGTTTCAGTGTATCAAAAATATTCTTCACAGTACTTCGTATGGAAGATATATTATTGAAATCATTTTTGAGTTGTGCAACCCTACTCTCCATATAATAGAATTACATTTTTATTCTCATGTCATATAAATAATGAGTAAGGAAACTGAAATTGAATTAATCGATGAACCAGAAGTTACTGAAATCGTAACACAGGAGGTCGAATGGACTCAAGAACATGAGGAAATCTTAATTGAATGGGCCGATAAAGCAATGTGCTACCGTTGGTTGCATGCCAAGTCAAACGCACTGTATTCCAATTTGAATACCTGGTATACGATTCCAGTGATTGTTCTCTCGACGCTAACTGGGACAGCCAACTTCGCACAAGACCGTGTTCCGACGATGTACCAAAGCTACTTTGTCATGTTGGTCGGTTCGTTAAATATTTTAGCAGGAATCATAACAACCATCCAACAATTCTTGAAGATCACCCAACTGAACGAAGCACACCGCGTTAGCAGTATATCGTGGGATAAATTCTACAGAAACATCAAAATAGAGCTTGCTAAACATCCCAAAGAGAGAATCGATGTCAAGCAAATGATCAAAATGAGTAAAGAAGAGTATGATCGGCTGATGGAAACGAGTCCAGCAATTCCTGAGAAAATCATTGTTGGTTTCAAAGAAAAGTTCAATAACTCGGATGTGTTCAAAACGATAATCAAGCCTGAAATATGCGACATTCTGATCCCTACTAACGATTTCCGCAACCCATGGTTCAACGAAGAGAACAAGACAAAGGCGCAGAGTGAACAACTGCAAATCAAGCTAACAAAGGAGCAAAAGATAAAGAAGACTAACGAACAAAATAATAGGTTGGTGAAGGACTTTATTATGTTGTTCAACGATTTGAATAATCGTGATCCGATGGATTCTGAGGTTATAGACAATTTGCGCGATAAAATAGACATTTCTGTGCTTCAGAAAATTATAGACGAACAAAAGTCACTTGAAATTGTTGTCAGCAATTAAATATCTGGTGCTTGATTCGGTAGAAAAACTACAGACAATAGTAAAATACCATAGAAAAGTAAATAATCTGCGTATACCTGCTGTTCAATACCAAAAAAATTGAAAATCTGAACCACACAATAAAAAAATAGAAGAGTGAGCCCTACCAATGTGATCGTATTCATCTAATATAATTATTGTATAATAAAAATAATTATATTTTGCAATGATGTAAATATGTGTGATGGAACTTCTAAAGTGTATATATCAATAACGGATGAATGTTTGCAATACCTCACTAAACCCAGTGTTTAAATTGGTGTTATTGTGAATATTCTGGAGCAACAACAATTCCAAATTATCACGAACTGAAAAGCAGTTATCACGACGACATATAACTTCCCGACCGGTATTCTCGTCGTATTCCACCGAAATATGCATATGAAGTTCGCGAACATCATTCGGTAAAAGCTGAGTATTGTTGATTACGAAATATGGCTGATTGTCCGTCAATCTCCTAGAAGGGCGTGAGACTAGTGTTCTGATAAAATTCAATTCTGTCGCACGATCCGCAAAGGATAATAGTGGGAACCTATTGTCCCCAGTAATTCCGTCGGTGTTGTAGAGGAAGATCTGAAGGGTTACAGGAGAAGCCATTGTGTAATTCAGTTTTGATTTTTACTGACAACAAATAAGTATATTC
>Ga0114978_10003718_pt1 | contig 12447 bp, 10 predicted proteins | sample S_140212_EF_Meta_FD_87027 | JGI IMG/M metagenome (GOLD analysis project Ga0114978, IMG submission 87027) | Freshwater microbial communities from Lake Simoncouche, Canada to study carbon cycling - S_140212_EF_MetaG | ecosystem: Environmental > Aquatic > Freshwater > Lake | place: Lake...
CTATCATCCATTGACGTAACTGGGGGTTCTTGCGGAGGCGGCTTCGGTATCGATTCAACCGGTGTAACTTCTGTCGCCGGAAGTGCAGCCGTGTCTGGTGGCGGTGCTGGTGGAGGGGGTTCAGTTACTACTGGTGTCGGGGCTGGCTCTGGCAATGGTGCTACTGGAGTGACAACGCTAGTTGGAGTGGTCGTTGGGTTACTATAACTGCCATTACCTTTGCCGGCAGCAATTTTAGTTAAATTATCACCTGTTACAACTGTATAAGTTGTACCATTTGGTAATGCCAACTGTTGTCCGGGTTTAATTAAATTGGGATTTTTACCTACAGTTGATTTATTTGCATTGTACAACGTCTGCCATGTTATAGGCGTAAAATTACTTGGTGCTGTTGCCATATTATAAACCCAATGATTCTTTCAAACTAGAATATTGTGGTAGGTAAATTTTAGTTCCTAACACAAAATCAAACATTGGATCTTTAAGTATATTAGGATTACGTTGTGAAAAAACCCACCACAATTTACTATCATTATACAAGTCATGTGCTAGTAAATCTGGACGTAGGTTATATGTAGTGTTTATTTCAAATAGTACATCATCCATTTGAGAGGATATACTACGATTTTCCATTACATCTAAAAATAAATTTTTATATACTTTTGTTGAAAAATATGGACTTGTTTGGCTGTATGACATTACCAAATTCCTTTCTCTTTAATTAATTTACCAGAAGCATAATCTTTGAGACTGAAGTTTTTACTTATATCAGCACGTGATACGATTACGTGAGCACCTAAGGTTATTTGCATTTTAGTTGGTACATATGTATTTTCTTCAGATGCCTTAGTCAATGACCCAGATTTAAAAACTGGTTGTGGTGGCTTTGCTTGGGGTTTTATTCCGGATAATTTAAGTCGTATTTTTTGAAAGAAGTTAGGACTAGACGCCGGTGTATTATCTTTGTTGTTGGCGTCTCCTATGCCAGAACCAGACCACGGTATCATTGCTTCAGTTCTTATATAATCAACGTCGGTTGGTAAACTATAACTGAAGGAAGATATAACTATGGGGTGCTTATTAAACTGATACGCTCCTAATCCGGACAAGAAACACATTGGCGGAGGAGTACCAGCAACCGGGCTACCATCTTGTCCATAAAACATTTTAGTAACTGACCTAAAGAAATGAATAACTGCTAATAAATATTTGGCTTCAGTGGTGTCTTGTGCAGTAAAGTCTGCGGTAATTTGTATATCATCAACACTACTTCCTCTATAAAACTGAAGTTTATAATTGCTATGTGTAACTTCTGCTGGATCATAATTTGCACGATATGATAAACTAATTGCCGGCATATAGGGAAAAATTATTCCCTTTGTGTCATGTAATGGTTTTAATATATGATTACCGTCTTTAGCAGTAGGATCATTATACAGATAATTTGAACCTTCTGCTAGTGTTAATTTAACTCTCCAATCATTTATTTTTGATTGACCTTGCGGAACCACCTGTGATGCGGCTGGAGGTTTGATACCGGCTAATGGATTTCTTGGTTGTGTTAAATCTACGCTTGCTACTTGTAAATTAGACGGTTGTGTTAGTGGATTGGCGGGAGTAATTACTGCGTTTATATTGGGATCACCGTTTGGATTAGTTGCGGCTGCATTTTGGGCTTCGGCAGCATTGGTAGTGTCACTAGCCGCTACTGTTTTTTGATCTGCACTAACTGGAGCATCTGTTACACTAGTAAGTACACCTTTAGAATCAAAGTTATTAACAGAGCCATCACCATTTGTTGTTTTAAACCCACCCCCGGCTTCAGCATTAACCCGTTCTTTCAAGTATGTAACAGATTTTTCTAGGTCGGCTACTCTAGCGGCCCCCATCTGAGCCATGCCTGGACGTCCTTGTGCAGTGTCTTGCGCTACTCCTAATTGGGCGGCTGCTAGATTTTGTTGGGCTACAGCTAGTGATTTTTCTGTTTCAGTTGCCATTGATATTTACCTTTACTAAATATATTTATCGCACAAAAAATCACCATTTTTTACCATATAGTGTTGCATTTCTGCAACTAAAGTGCTATACTCTACTCAACATAACTACGGAGAATTATGAGTTTACCAAGCAAAAAACCAGTTAATTACCTTAATAATAAGGATATTTTAAAAGAAATACATTCAAGCAAAAACACATACTGCGCTTATCTACTACCCGAGGATCATAGATACGATTTCATCGTTGATATGCCGACAGAACCTTTAGAAAAAAGTTTAGAATATGCATTTAAGCCTGAAAGTATTCAACAAGCAAAAGAAATTAGGGCAACTAGACTTAGTTTGGAAGCAGGAGAAAAAGATTCAATAGATCCAGAATCTATTCCTATTACGGATTTGGTATTTAGAGTAATGACATGGGACCATATCCCTGTAGCGCCAAAACAACCCAGAAAAGTTGATAAAAAGAAAACAGCAAAAGATTTCTTTGAGTTTAATGAAGATGGGGATGAGATATTTGCTGAGTTAGAAGATCCAACCACAAAAGCAGAAATTGATGACATGGTTCATGTCAAAGTTAACTTTCCACCTTTCCAACATTTTAAAATAGCAAAGACTAATACGTTTAATTGTGTGGGCAAAAGTCATTGGATTGGTGATTTAAAAACAGGTGAGTTTAGCAAAGACCAGGGTAATATCACAGATAAACTAGCACGTATGTATATTATGATGTGTCAAAAATATGCTATGAAGTTTAACTGGCGTGGTTATACATACAATGATGAGATGCGTAATAGTGCCATTTTACAACTTACATATGTTGGGTTACGATTCAATGAAGCAAAAAGTGCCAATCCTTTTGCATACTACACAGCCGCAATTACTAATAGTTTCTGTCGTGTACTGAACAGCGAAAAGCGTAACCAAAATATAAGAGATGACATTTTAGAAATGAATGGTCTTAATCCAAGCTGGTCTAGACAAGGAACGTCTAGCACAGTGTACGAAGAATAATTTAACCACAGGGGTTGAAATATCACTCCTGTTCAATTATAATAGATGAATGAGTAACCTTTTTAAAAAAGCTGCCGTTTTTACGGACATACATTTCGGTCTAAAGAGTAACAGTCTACAACATAATTTAGATTGTGCTAATTTTGTAGACTGGTTCATTAAGAAAGCAAAAGATGAAGGATGTGAAACTTGTTTCTTCCTTGGTGATTACAATCATCATAGAGCAAGTATTAACATCCACACTTTGCAATTTGGACTACAGGCATTAGAAAAACTAAATGCTAACTTTGATAGAGTATATTTTATCCCGGGTAATCACGACCTTTATTATCGTGACCGCCGTGACATTCATAGTGTTGAATGGGCTAAACATTTACCCAACGTACACATCATCAATGACTTCTTTAGTGACGGTGACGTTGTAATTACTCCCTGGCTTGTACAAGATGACTATAAGAAAGTTCAAAAATTATCTGGTAAATACATGTTTGGTCATTTAGAATTACCCAGATTCTACATGAATGCTATGGTAGAGATGCCAGATCACGGTGAGATTAACGAAGACCATATGAAGGGTTTTGATAAAGTATTCAGTGGTCATTTTCATAAACGACAAGCACGTAAAAATATTTGGTATATTGGAAATGCTTTCCCTCATAATTATGCTGATGCAGGTGATGACGGGCGTGGCATGATGATATTAGAATGGGGAGAAGAACCAATATTTCATAGTTGGCCTAGACAACCCATTTTTAGAGTACACAAACTTAGCGAGATACTAGAAAACCCTGAAGGGTTGCTATTGATTGACAGTCATGTTAGAGTACATCTTGATATTGATATTAGTTATGAAGAAGCAAACTTCATACGTGAAACTATGATACCAGAACATAAACTACGTGAAATGACATTGATACCCATGAAAATGGAACAAACTGAAAATCAAGGCTTTGACGGTCTTAAGTTTGAAAGTGTAGACCAAATTGTCATCGACCAGATTAACAGTATTGAGTCAAATACCTTTGACAAAAAGATATTGTTAGAGATTTACAACAATCTATGAAGATACCCAGAGAAGTAAGAGAATTAGAATCATTGATTAAAGTAAACAAGCATTTGGGTATTGCGTTATCTGAGTTGACCAACACTCATTCTTATATAGGTAGTTTGCGTGAACAAAAAAGTTTGATTAGAGTTAAACTTAAACTAGAAGGTATAATAGAACGAACATTGGAGGCTGAGAAATTAGCCAAGAACAGTTTTTTTAGAAAATTAAAATGATAATATTAAAGAATATCACTCTCCGTAATTTTTTATCAATCGGACAGGTAACACAGGCAGTTAACTTTGACCGCCAAGACTTAACCCTTATTCTAGGTGAGAATTTAGACTTAGGTGGTGATGGTGCTCGTAATGGTACGGGTAAGACTAGTCTTATCCAAGGCTTAAGTTATGCATTGTTTGGTGTACCCATTAACAGTATCAGAAAAGATAATTTAGTTAATCGTACAAATGGAAAGGGTATGCTAGTTACATTAGAGTTTAGTGTAGGCGGCATAGACTACAAGATTGAGCGTGGTCGCAAACCAAATCTGTTAAGATTTTATGTAAATAACGATTTACAAAAGGGTTTGGATGATGCACAGGGCGAGAACAAAGAAACACAGTCTCAAATTGAAAAGATACTGTGCATGTCTAGTAGTATGTTCCGTCACATTGTAGCATTGAATACATATAGTGAACCGTTTCTAGCATTAAAATCAAATGAACAACGTGAAATTATTGAACAGTTATTGGGTATTACTTTATTAAGTGAGAAAGCAGAAGTTATTAAAACTATGCTTAAGAACACCAAAGATGATATTCAAAGCGAAGAATTCAAAGTTAAGGCCGTTGAGGAAGCTAACAAGCGGGTCAAAGAACAAATTGAAAGTTTAAAACGCAGACAAGGACTTTGGCAAAAGAAACATGAAAGTGACTTAGCATACTTAGTTGCACAATATAATGATCTTACCAAAATTGATATTGAGACTGAGTTGTTATCGCACAAAGAACTAGTGATATGGAATCAAAAGAAAAAACAACAAGATACATATATCGCACTATTGGCTAGACAAACTGCGTGGAAACAAAAGCAAGAAAAAGATATATGTGACTTAGAAGATACTGCATTTAAAATGCAACATATCGACATTGTTCAAGAAATACTAGCACATAGAGCCTTAGCTGAGTATAATACCAAAACAAAAGAACTAGCAGACAGAGATAAAGAAGTTGCTAGATTGAACAAAGACTTAGAAAAAGAAAATAAACTAGTTGCTAAGTTAGCATTAGAGATTATTAAATTAAAAGATCATACCTGTTATGCGTGTGGTCAATCATTCCATGATGAACAACATTCTACTGTTTTGGGTGATAAAGAACAGTTACTAATTGAATCTAATGTTCATGTAAGAGCATTAGCAAAACAATTACAAGAACTGAATGATAAAGAAATTATTGTTGCCGATAAAAAACCAAAGACGCATTACAAAACAGAAGCGGAAGCGATTCGTCACGGCAGTGATGCGGAAAATATTCGCACAAAGATACTTGAGAAGGAACTAGAAGTTGATCCATATGCAGAACAATTAGCAGAACTTCCTATAGTTGAAGTGGGTTCCATGCCAGTTACGCATTATGATACCGAAACGCAAGCAATTGAACATCGTAGTAAAGTATCCGGGCTATTACAAAATATGGAAACAAAGGCTGCTGAAACTGATCCATATGATGAGCAAGTAATAGAAATGGAATCTAATGCGTTACAATCAATTGACTTTGATGCAATTAACAAACTAACAAAGACTATGGAACATCAAAAGTTTTTGTTAGATATCCTAACTAGTAAAGATAGTTTTGTTCGTAAGAAAATCATTGACCAAAACTTAAGTTACTTGAATAGTAGATTGACACATTACTTAGATAAGATTGGGTTACCGCATCAAGTAGTATTTCAAAATGATTTAACGGTTGAAATTACTGAATTGGGTCGTGAACTTGACTTTGATAATCTAAGTCGGGGTGAACGTAATCGATTGATTCTAGGATTGAGTTTTGCATTCCGTGATGTATGGGAGAACTTATATGCTCCAATCAATACATTGTTCATTGATGAATTAATTGATAGTGGTCTAGACACAATGGGTGTTGAAAACGCTATTGCTATTCTTAAGGACATGTCACGTAGACGACATAAGTCTATTTGGCTTGTTAGTCACCGCGAAGAATTAGCGGGTAGAGTACCTAGTGTATTGAAAGTAGTTAAAGAAAAGGGTTTCACGACCTATAGTACGTCAGTGGATATGGAATAATTTCAAAGAGAGAATGCAGTGATAAGTAAGTCTATGCCAAGTCCACAAAAAGCAAAAGGTTCAGGATACGAGAGAGAAGTTGCAAAATTTCTCTCAGAGTTATACGGAGAAAGTTTTATCCGTGCTCCTGGATCTGGTGCATATGTGGGTGGCAAGAATCAAGCCAGAACTCAGTTTTTACATGAGGGACAGATTCGTTCTTTTAAGGGCGATATTGTTCCAGGACAGAGTTTCAGCAAAATGAATGCAGAGTGTAAGTTCTATGCGGACTTTCCGTGGCACCTATTACTGACAGGTGAGTGCAAACAACTTGATTCGTGGCTAGCGCAATTACTTGACGTAGAAGATACCGATGATTTAAACATTCTTTTTATGAAGTTTAATCGTAAGGGTCAATACATAGCAGTACAAGGTAAACTAACATGGAAGGCAGATAATTGTCTTTTTTATAGTAGCCCAGCATACGGCGATTGGGTAATAATGGAGCATACTAGCTTTTTCAAAAACAATGCAGAATTAGTAAAAAAATATTCAGGCACAACAACAGACACCAAGTCAAATAATATAGAAACAAAAGAATTTTTAGATTTAAAAACCGTAGGCTGAGTTTGTCAGTCCTCCTTGAGTTTGTACAGATTGTGCTGTGCTGACGGATCTGGAGTATGTACGTTAGCAATAGCGTAGAACACCGAGAGGGCAATCTTCATAGGGAACCCTCAATGAGTCTGTAATTAACTCTATCTTGCGATTACAGAACATGCGTTGTCGAAGAACCAAATTAATTTGGTAGCTTCACTACAGTCCCATATTACTTTACAGGACAACCGGTGGCGAATAGTAACAGAAAAAGTTAACTAGTCGGGGAATAGATGGCAAAGGATGACGGGCATGGCAAAGTTTTTCCATTGGTAGTGCAAATTTGCACTACCATGGCTTCAAAGCGGCAAATTATATCTAAGCCATTAGAATGAATAAAAAGTAAAGTAAGTTTAAAACATTACCGAACGTAATACTGAGCGAAGCGAAGTATAAGTGAAGGTAGATGACCGAAGGTCATCTTTAAAGAATAAGGTAATGTAGTTTAAGATAAATGAATAGATACGGTTAAAAGAATGGAAGACCTGATTTCTTAGTAGTATCCATGTTATCTTCAATAATTTTACTTATTGTTTTTCTTTCATTGATGCTCATGTTCAATATATCTGTATAACTAGCACCACCTCGCATATACCAAGACATCTTTAGTGAGCTAGATTTTATCTCCTCACATTCATTCTCCAATTGTTCTATTAGGCCCTTGATTCCCTCGGAGTCAAGCGAAAGGAGCCTTAACCGAAAAAAGTTGATGCGTTAATTGTAAATTCTTGGTCGTATTCATGTTGGCAATGCATACATCTAATATGTAATGGTTTATTCTCTGAATTTTTACGTAACTCTAAGTTTACATTTTTAATTTCTTCAAATGTGTTTTTGTCTATGTTTCTTAAGAATTCTTCAATATATGATGGGTCGAATACGGTTGCCTCAGGAGTCTTTATATATTCAATGGTTTTAGTCATTAATTCAATAGTCATATGATTAATAGTTTCTAAAACTTTAGACATTTTATCATTCTTTGTATTGGGTTCTTGTTCATTTTCCATATCAATCATCATACGTTGCAATTCAAATTGCATGATGTTAGTATTGTTAACTTCTTTATAAGACAATGGTTTAAATCTTATAGATAGTTCACCTACAGTTAATGGAGTTTTATAGTCACCGGGATTAAAGCCAGCTAGTAATCCAGCTAAGTTCACATCATATTTTGATGGTTCAGTACATTTAGGACAATTTGTTTCTATCTCCATTTCATTACCATTGGTAGCCATACGTATTGCTACCAATAATGGATCTAAGTCAACTACTGGAATTTGCCATGGATCTATAATATTGGGAACACAACTTTTAATAATTTCAAAAACAGCTACTCCGTTATACAATGCATCTGGGGTTCTGCTAGTAATTTCATCAATAGCAGTCATAGGATATACAGGTAATTCACCGTTTTCAGTCATTATTAATGTGCCTTCAGCATATCCGGCACCCTGAGATGGTAGTTTTAGATATAATGCCGGTCTACGAAAATATTGTTGTAGTGGGTTGCTAGTTAGTGTTGCCATAATTTTCTCCAATTTTTAGATACTAAATACAATTAGTACCCAACTATTTATAGGTAAAAAAACTATGGCAGATTTAAGTCCCGAACAACTACAAGGTTTAGCTGATGCATTAACCGGCACGGCCAGAGCCTCTAATGATTTAACTAGAGAACAGCAGAATCAAGTACAACGTCAAAGAGAATTACAAGAATCATTAAGAAAAACACGTGAGTATTTTGCTAATTTGGGCAGTACTCTAATCAGTACTGAACGTGGTACTAGTAAGTATGCTACTGCTATCACCGGTGCTACTGATGCAGCCGCCGGAGTAGCGAGTCAATTTGGCGCATTGGGGATAGCCGCCGGCTATGTAATTAAAGCACTTGGTGGGATAGCGGCAGCAAGTTTAAAGCAAAATGATGCATTAATAAAAACTTTTAAAACTCTAAGTGATTTTGGTGCTGTAGATTTAGATACTAATTTTGAAGTATTAAACAAACAGTTACTTAAATTAGGCTATACAGCGGAAACTTCACAAGAATTTTCAAATACACTTAGAAAAATTGCTCCTGAATTAGCAATGTTTGGTGGTACAGTATCCGCCGGAGCTAAACAATTTATAGAAGCTGGTGCACAATTAACCGGTCCTGCAATGCAAAAGCAATTGTATAACTTAGGTTATACTAATGAACAGATATTAGATTATGCCGGTAGTTTTATAGCAAGAAATACAAAAAACCAAACTTTATTAGATAAGAGTACAGGAAATGTTGCTAACCAAAGTTTTGGATATTTAAAAACGTTGACTGAACTAACCGCTCTTACTGGTGCAAGTAGAGACCAAGCTGAAGAAGCAGCCAGAGCACAACAATTAGAATTAGGATGGAGATTGCATATAGCAGAGATTGCAAGAACTGCACCAGAAGAAGCTGATAAATTGCAAAAGTCTATGCAATTACAGTTACTAACTAACAGAGACATGGCAATGACCGTTATGGACCAAATTGTTAATAATGGTGCCATAACAACAGAAAATAGCGCACGTAATATGAATTTAGTTGGAGACACATATTTACGTACTATTGAAATGTCGAAACGAAAAGGCAATGATGCTGTTACAGATACTGCAAATATACTTAACAGTAGATTGCCGGCAATTGATGCACATATAGCACAATTTAGTGCAACCGGCAAAATATCTGCTGACGCTGCCAAAGAATTAGGATTGAATGTAGGACTATTAGATTCCAGAGCAAGATTATTGGGATATGATGAAAAAACGATAGCAAAGTTAAGAACACAAATTGACCAAATGATGGGTTCTACTAATTCTAGGCTAACATTAGAATCACAAGAAGAACAAGCCGCACGTAAAAGAAGGGAAACAACTGAAGAAGTTACTCGACAAATGGGTGACTATATGGTTCCGGGGGTAACTAAATTTTCGATATTGATTAATCAAGCTGGATTGGCAGTAGCAAAATTTGTAAGAACTATTACTTTAGGTAAAGTAGACTTTGTAGATAATTTTAGAGATTTTAGTAATTTAGAAGAAGTTAACGATGCATTAGGTGACTACAAACAAAAAGAACTTGATTTATTAGAGAAACGTTTAAAAGCAGAAGAAGAACTTAAAAATGCGTTAGATAATAAGGCTAGACAAGAGCGGGCTTATGCAAATGCAAATATCACAGAAAAAGATAGAGGAAAACTCATGGAGGGGGTCAATGCGGCTGTAAAAACAGCCAGAGAAAGCCTTCGTGAAGTTGATGATGCTACTAGAGCAAACAGAATTAATACTCAACAAGCAACACAAGCAAAAAACACATTAGAAAAACTAAACGCTAGTGGACAAGGTGGAGGACAGGCTACGGCAGGTCCACAAGGTAGTACTTTTGCAGGAATAAAAATTAAACCCGGAGCACATACTGAAGGTTCACAAATTGATCCTAGATTGCCCGGTCTTGCTAAAAAGATGTCAGAACTTTTTCCGGATGCCTATATCACATCAGCTAATGACGAATACCATAGAACTGGTAATATTGATCCAGCGACCGGTAAAGTTAGAGATTCAAAACATAAAACAGGTGAAGCATTAGATTTTGCATTACCTTATGCTCCCAGTAGAGAAGAAGGTAATAGAATAGTAGACCAACTAGTTGGTCTAGGATTTAAAAAAGCAAGAGATGAATATAATGATCGTAGCGACGGTGCAACTGGTGGTCACATCCATGCTGAGTTAGCTACTGGTGGTATTGTACGCGGACCTAAAACAGGATATCCAGCTATGTTACACGGCACAGAAGCAGTACTTCCAATGAACATGCTTAAAGACTTTGGTAACCAAATAACTAAATTCCCGTTTACTAGTGGTAGTAATATGGGCGGAACAAATGATATGGATTCATTACTAAGAATTATGGAACAAGTCTATGGTAAAATAGAAGAAATGGTTGATTATCAACGTGCTACTAAATTTGTACAAGAAGATATTTTAGTCCAAGTCAAACATTAACAGATAAATATCAGTATGACTTATAAAAAGCGTTTTTCCGGACCCAATACAACAGGTCAACTTAGTCCGATATCAGGAAGTAATAGCAACCAGGGTGCATGGAATAGCGGTGTAACACCTTATAATCCAAAATCAACTAGCTCCTATAACAATGACCAATTTGGATATAGAAACTATCAAAGTCGTTTACCAGAAGTGTATACTGGTCACCCAAATCGTATTGAACGATATAATCAATATGAAATGATGGATGTAGATGCTGAAATTAATGCATGTTTAGATATTATTGCTGAGTTCAGTACACAGAAAAACGAACAAAATAATACACCTTTTGAAGTTGAATTTACAGAAGAACCAACACCCCATGAAGTTGAATTGATTAAAAAGCAACTACAGCAATGGTGTAAACTCAACGAGTTTGATACAAGAACATTTAAAATATTCCGTAATAGTATCAAGTACGGTGACCAAGTATTCATTCGTGACCCAGAAAATTTCAAGTTATACTGGGTAGATATGACTAAAATAACAAAAGTTATTGTTAATGAAAGTGAAGGTAAGAAACCTGAACAATATGTTATTAAAGATATTAACTTAAATTTACAAAATTTAACGGTAACAGAGAAAGTAAGTACAGATTTTGCCGCAAGCCCAAGTACAGGATTTGGTGGCACCGGTGGAGGTGGCAGTTCAGGTGGCTATACAGTACCAAGCATGCCGCAGGGAACTGCTGGTAGTCGTTTCACATTAGGGTTAAATGAAGCAGCCATTGATGCTAAACACGTATTGCATTTAAGTTTAACTGAAGGTTTAGATAGATTCTGGCCTTTTGGACAAAGTATTTTAGAAAACGTTTTCAAAGTCTATAAACAAAAAGAACTATTAGAAGATGCTATCTTAATCTATCGTGTACAACGTGCCCCGGAACGTAGAGTATTTAAAATTGACGTAGGTAATATGCCAAGTCATATGGCTATGGCTTTTGTTGATAGAGTTAAAAATGAAATTCATCAAAGACGTATACCTAGTGTACAAGGTGGTTCAAACTTCATGGATGCAACATATAATCCTTTGAGCATGAACGAAGATTACTTCTTTCCGGTAACTGCTGATGGTCGTGGTAGTGATGTTACTACATTACCCGGTGGTGATAATTTAGGTCAGATTGATGATTTGCGTTATTTTAATAACAGATTAGCACGTGGATTACGTGTGCCAAGTTCATATTTGCCACAAGGCCCGGAAGATAGCCCAACCCCATTAGCAGACGGTAGAGTTGGAACTGCTATGATTCAGGAGTTTCGTTTTAATCAATATTGTGAACGCTTACAAAAGTATATTAGTCAAAAACTAAATGATGAATTTAAGTTATTCATGCGCTGGAGAGGATTTAATATTGATTCTAGTCTATTTGATATTAAATTTAA
>Ga0114978_10003719_pt1 | contig 12446 bp, 8 predicted proteins | sample S_140212_EF_Meta_FD_87027 | JGI IMG/M metagenome (GOLD analysis project Ga0114978, IMG submission 87027) | Freshwater microbial communities from Lake Simoncouche, Canada to study carbon cycling - S_140212_EF_MetaG | ecosystem: Environmental > Aquatic > Freshwater > Lake | place: Lake...
CCAAGCTGGATCTGGTTCTAATCATGACAGTAAATCCAGGGTTTGGCGGACAGAAATTCCTGCCTGAAACTCTTGATAAAATTCGCAGATTAAGCGCCATCATCAAACAAAAAAACCTTGCTATCGAAATTGAAGTAGATGGGGGAATTGACGCCCAAACCGCACCTTTGGCGGTAACGGCTGGAGCTGGCGTTTTGGTTGCAGGTTCTGCAATCTTTGGCGATAAGGGTGGCATTGATTTTGCCTCCAAGAAAATCCTAAATTCAATTGTCTAATAATTGATGTGATTCTTTTTCACGGAGTTATTCAAATGATTATTGCTGGTGATATCGGTGGTACCAAAACTGTTCTAGCACTTTACGCATTCGAAGCGGGAAAACTAAAACTTATTCGCCAAGCTGTTTTCCCTAGCAAGGGACCTAAAAGCCTTGAAGAAATTCTTGAAAAGTTTCTCGTTGATGAAAAAAATCTTACTATAGATGCAGGCTGCTTTGGTGTAGCTGGCGCTGTTCTTGATGGAAAATGCAAGACTACCAACCTACCTTGGGAACTTGATGAACATAAACTTGCAGACTTTTTAAAAGCTAAAAAAGTCAAGCTTTTAAACGACCTCGAATCTGCAGCTTTTGGCATGCTTTTTCTAAACCCTACTGAAAAAGTCCACTTGAATCCAGATTGCAAAAATGGCACCAGCGGAAATATTGCTGTCATTGCTGCGGGTACTGGCCTTGGCGAAGCCATTCTTTTTTGGGACGGCGAAAAATATCATCCTTCTGCTTCCGAAGGGGGCCACTGCGATTTCGCACCCACCAATAATCTCGAAATTGATTTGTTCCTTTGGCTCAGGCAGCATTACCCAGACCATGTCAGTTACGAACGAATCTTATCGGGGCCTGGACTCTTTAATATTTTCCGGTTCCTGACTGAAACCGGAGTTGAAAAGCCAACCGAGGCCCTGAATCTTCGACTTAAAGCCGAGCCTGATTCCAGTGCAGTTGTTTCCCAAATGGCTTTGGCCAATTCCGACCCTGCTGCCGTTGCTACCTTAAACCTTTTCGTTTCGATTTATGGCAAGGAAGCTTCCAATCTGTCATTAAAATGCTTGGGAACAGGTGGGGTATTTATTGGAGGCGGTATAGCCCCTAAAATCCTCCCATTCATGAATAACGGCAAATTCCTCGAAGGATTCTTTGCTAAAGGGCGATTTCTTGGTCTTATGAAATCCATTCCCATTCAAGTTGCACTAAACCCCGAGGCACCACTTATCGGTGCTTCCAATTATGCAACCAGATTAATTCATAATTAAGAACTTTTTCACTCATTCAGATTGTTTTACCAACTCATAAAGTTGATCATAAATAATCTATTTTACCGTAATTAGGCTGGGAGATACTATGACTACGCAAGAACAACAACGGCTCAACGAAATACAAGATGATGTATCTGGCTGGAGGCGATGGGGGCCTTATGTAAGCGAACGATCTTGGGCCTCGGTAAGAGAAGATTACAGTGCAGATGGCAATGCCTGGGCTTACCTACCACACGATTTTGCCAGAAGCAAAGCCTATCGCTGGGGTGAAGATGGTATTGCAGGAATTTGCGATCGATATCAACTTTTGTGCTTCGCTCCCGCTTTTTGGAACGGCAAAGATGCGATCCTTAAAGAACGCCTTTTTGGACTTACTTCCGAAGAAGGCAATCATGGCGAAGATGTAAAAGAATATTACTTCCACTTGGATAATACTCCCACCCATTCTTACATGAAGTATGTTTACAAATATCCCCAGGGCGAATTCCCCTACGAAAATTTAGTTACTGTTAATCGCGGTAGAGAAGGCAAAGGCGAGGAATACGAACTTCTTGACACTGGCATATTCGATGAAAACCGCTACTTTGATATCAGCATTGAATACGCCAAGACTAATACCGAAGATTTCTGCATTCGCATCGAGGCTATTAATCGCGGCCCAGACCCTGCCCCACTTTATATTCTTCCCCACCTTTGGTTTCGTAACACTTGGGCTTGGGATAAAAATGCTTGGACTCCTGAGGGCAACCCTGAGCCTTTAATTTCTCAAGGGCCTGAAGGCCCCGGGTTCATTAGCATCTTGGCTGATGATTCTCAGGTAGAAACTCTCAAAGATATTCCCGCCTACTATCGACTAGGCCAACGCATTCTTTATGGCCCCAGAAACGGCATGTCTCTTTTTACTTACAACGAAACTAACGGCCCTGTTATTTTTGGGAAAGATAGCCTATCCAGAAAACCCTACACCAAGGATGCTTTCCATAGGCATATTGTTAATGGCGAAAACACCATCAACCCAAAACATCAAGGAACCAAATCTACATTCTGCTACCATTTCCCTGCAATTGCCCCAGGCGAAACACAAGTTTTGCATTTGAGGCTTTCGGATAATGTCAGCCTTAGCAGGCCCCTCGCAGATGTCGATTCCACGATCAAAACTCGAAAAGATGAAGCCGACGAATTTTATCAATCCATTCACCCACCCGAAGCTACTGCTGATGAAAAAATGATCCAGCGACAGGCTTTTAGTGGGCTACTCTGGACCAAACAAAATTATATTTTCAATGTAAACACTTGGCTGGATGGTGATAACCCTGATGCGCCACCGCCTCAGTCCAGAAAAACCATTCGCAATCAACATTGGCGCCATCTTAATTCCCTTCGCGTGTTAATACCTTGCGAAAAATGGGAATACCCTTGGTTTGCTGCATGGGATCTTGCTTTCACATGCCCTGCTATCGCTAGGGTTGATCCTAAATTCGCCAAGGAACAACTTTATTTCCTTTTGTTTGAGCAATTCCAACACCCCAACGGGCAGATACCCGCTTACGAATGGGAATTCTCGGATCTTAATCCTCCTGTTCATGCTTGGTCGGTTTGGCGCGTGTACAATATGGAGCGTACCCAAACAGGAAAAGCTGACCGCGATTTCCTCGAACGATGTTTCCACAAACTTATCATCAACTTTGCTTGGTGGATTAACAAAGTTGACAGCCAAGGTAACAATGTGTTTGAAGGCGGATTCTTGGGCATGGACAACATTACTGTTGTCGACCGCAGCATGAAAATGTCGGATGGTTCTGTTCTAGAACAATCCGATGCTGGCGGGTACATGGGTATGTTCTGCCTTAATCTCATGCGTATTTCACTCGAACTTGCCAAGGAAAATCGGGTTTACGAAGGCCTTGCAATCAAGTTCTTTCAACACTACGCATATGTTGCTGGCGCAATGAAACACATGGGTAATCGCGATTACCAACTGTGGGATGAAGAAGACGGCTTCTTCTATGATGTACTTCGTTTCCCTGATGGAAACTTTAAAAAATTCAGGCTTCGCTCTCTTGTTGGCCTTGTTCCTTTATTTGCTGTTGAACGCATTGAGATGGAATGGATCAAACCATTCAAAGAATTTAGCAATAACTTTCTTTGGTTCATCAAAAACAGACAAGACCTTGTTAAAAATGTCGTGCATAAAACCGAAGAAGATGGGAAGGTTTCTTATGCCCTTACCATTGTCGATGAAAATCAACTTTCCAGACTTATGCACAGGCTTTATAACGAATCTGAATTCCTTTCCGATTTTGGTATTCGAAGCCTCTCAAAAGCTCACGCTAAAAATCCCTTTGTTTACGATGGCATCTCGGTTGGTTACGAACCTGCGGAAAGTGATTCAAAACTTAAAGGGGGTAATTCCAACTGGCGTGGACCAATTTGGTTCCCAACCTCCTTCTTACTTATCGAATCCATCCGCAAATTAGGCAAAGCTTTTGGACCTAGGTTCGCTGTCAGTACTCCAGCTTCTCACGGCTCTTCCATCACCTTCCAAGTAATGGCTAAAGACCTTGCTAACAGGCTTATCAAAATTTTTGCTAGAAATAAAAATGGTACTCGCCCTGTTCATGGCAGATACAAGAAATTCCAAGATGACCCCAATTGGAATGATTACATCCTGTTTTACGAATATTTTAATGGCGATACCGGCGAAGGACTTGGCGCACCTCACCAAACTGGGTGGACTGGGCTAGTCGCGTCCCTTATTGACGAATGGCGCAAATAGCCTTTCCTCTTGCCCCTTTTTCCGCTTCCATGCTATTTAAGCCTTAGTGTTTAAATAAGTTACATTGCTTTTATCAAGGCAATTCCATGGAAGCTAAAAAATATCCCGCTGACCTTCCGAGCCCTGCTTCCTTTAAAATCGTCGCAGCGGAACAGCACTCAGCTCTCACTGAACCCGCCTACGATCATATCCAGTTCCTGAGCGCTTGCCTGGCACAAAAAGATAACGAGCTTCTTCAACTCCGTTTGCAATTACAAAATATCGATAACCATCCTGGTTGGAAAATACTCAAAAAACTAGACCCAGCGTTTAAGACTTGTTTTCCACCACGATCTTTCCAATCAAAAGTGCTTGCAGGAACTTTTACTCTCTTAAAAAATTCGTGGAACTTTATCACTTCAAGAAAATCTCAATTAGGAAATGTAGAACTACACACCAATTATGAAAATTGGATCTTGCTCAACGAACCTGATAACGCTGAACTTTTACAACAACGACAACATCTATTCTTGTATCAACCCAAAATAAGCATTGTGACCCCCACTTGGAATACCCCGACCCATTGTCTAAAAGAGATGATCGATTCCGTCCGGGCCCAAACCTATGAGAATTGGGAACTTTGTATCGCAGATGGGAATAGTTCTTCCCAGCAAACAAAAAAAATCTTGACGGATTACGCCCGATCAGACAACCGAATTCGACTTGCGTTTCTTGACAAAAATCTAGGCATCGCAGGAAACTCAAACGCTGCCCTTCATCTCGCTTCAGGAGATTTCATCACACTCCTTGATCATGATGACACCTTGGCCCCCTTTGCATTGCACGAAGTAGTAACCCGACTACAACAGCCCGAAACAAAAATCGATATTCTCTACTCCGATGAAGATTTTATTAATGCAAATGGCAAAAAAAGATTCAGCCCTACATTCAAACCATCCTTTGGTTGGGACACATTACGAAGCCATAATTACATCTGTCATCTTTTAGTATTCCGTAATGAAATCATTAATAAAACTGGCGGATTTCGCAAAGGATTCGATGGTTCGCAAGATTACGATCTTGTTTTACGAGCATGCGAATTAGCTCGCGAAATTGTGCATATCCCAAAAATACTTTACCATTGGCGAGTTCACCCAGCTTCCACTGCGGGTAACCCAAACGCTAAAAATTATGCCCACGATGCAGGCAGAAAAGCTCTTCAAGAACATTTAGATCGATGCAATCTTTCTGGCCAGGCTTCCAACGGTTTGGCAACTGGTCTCTATCAAGCAATTTATCACCCAACCGAATGGCCATTGATCTCGATTATTATCCCTTCGAAAGATCAAGCGAGTACGCTACGCACTTGTTTGGATTCCATCCTTGCAGAAAACTATCCAAACCTAGAAATCTTAATCTTGGAAAATGGCAGTACTGATACCGAAACCTTTCAGCTTTATGAAAAACTTAAACAAGACCCCCGATTCAACATCATCAATTGGACTCTACCCTTCAGTTATGCAGCAATCAACAATTATGGCGCCAAATTGGCCACCGGGGAATTACTGCTGTTTTTAAACAACGACATTGAATCACTTAAAAAAGAAAACCTTTTCCGCTTAGCTGAACACGCTCTCCGACCAGAAACAGGCGCAGTTGGGGCAGCTCTTTTTTATCCAGATAACACAATCCAACACGCAGGCGTAGTATTGGGTATGACTGGAATTGCGGGCCATACATTACGACATACTCCAAAGGGGAAATTAGGTTACGGATTCCGCATGGCAACCATTCGAAATGTAAGTTGTGTGACAGGTGCATGCTTGATGATTAAGCGGAAAACATTTGATGAAGTTAATGGCTTCGATGAAAACCTCGCAATTGCTTTTAACGATATAGATTTGTGCTTAAAAGTTCGAGATCTAGGGTACTCTGTAGTATGGACGCCCCATGCAGAATACACCCATTTTGAATCAAAGACACGCGGCCCAGAAGACACCCCGGCAAAAATCTCCCGCTTTCAAAGAGAGATCAGTTACTTTAAATCTAAATGGAACAAGCAATTGATGGCTGGGGATGAATTTTACAGCCCTAATCTAAACCCAGAGTCCGAAACCCCCAGTATCCGCACATCAAAAAATTAAAAACATGACATCATCCAATAACAAACCTGAGAATGAAAACTCCCCTTTTATTTCTGTAATTATTGTGAATTACAATGGCTTACGCTTCCTCCAAAACTGTTTAGCTTCACTTAAAAATCAAAGTTACCCGTCATCAAGATATGAAGTCATTCTTGTAGACAACGGATCAACAGATGGTTCAATTGAATTCATTCGAAATAATTGGCCAGAAGTACGGATTATCGAGGCGAAAAAAAATCTTGGCTTTGCAGCAGGCAATAATCTTGGATTTGATCATGCAAATGGCGAGTTCTTTGCACTGCTCAACAATGACACAGAAGTTCCAGAGAATTGGCTTTCGACGCTCGTTGCTACAATGCTTGAGTCCAAAACCATCGGATTAGTCACCTGCAAAATTCTTTTTCATGCAGATAGGCAAACCATTAACAGCACTGGGTTACAATTATTAAGTGATGGTAGAGGAAACGATCGGGGGTTCCGAGAAAAAGATATAGGCCAATATAATCTGAAAGAGGATGTTTTCGGCGCCTGCGGGGCATCGGTGCTTCTAAGAAAAAAAATGTTACATGAAATAGGAAATTTTGATGAACGACTTTTCATGTATTACGAAGACTTAGACCTCGCATGGCGAGCTAAACTTGAAAATTGGCGCTGTGTTTACACCCCTGAAACCGTTGTCTACCACATACATTGTGGCAGTTCGGGTGAATGGTCAGACTTTTTTACTTTTCATGTAGAACGTAATAGGGCATTGATCAGTCTCAAAAATGCCACTCTTGGAATGGCATTAAGATGTTTTGCAATCGTAGCAATAAAATCATGCATCCGGGTAACTCAAGGCCTATTTTTAGGGATTGTACAAAGAGAAAAATTAAAAATAGCTAAAACATATTGCCATGTTCTAGCCTCTTTACTATTCAACGCCCCCTCATTCATAAAAACACGATATACCATACAAAAGAACAGAAAAACATCACGTAGCGAGCTAAGAAAATGGATGATTACAGGAAACAATTCGCATGAAAATCCAACTCCCGAATTACGTCGTTGCGCATAAACAATTGCTAAGTATCACCCAAGCCCCTAACATAACTAATAGTAAAGTATTCGTATAACTCAGGGAGCTTTCATGGCTGGTGTAAACCCATATATCGAACAAGCGAAATTTGAAAAACCTAAGAAGAAATTCAATATAACTTTTCTGCCCGATAATAAAACTTTCGAGGTAGATCCTGCAAAAATCCCATACAACCGAACAGGATTGCCCGGTAGCATTTTAGATATAGCCTATGCTGCTGGCGTAGAAATCGATCATGCCTGCGGGGGCGTATGCGCCTGTTCAACCTGTCATGTTATTGTTAAAGAAGGCCTAAAAAGTTGCAATGAATCAACGGATGATGAACAAGACATGCTAGATGAAGCCAGAGGATTGACTATTGAATCGCGATTAGGGTGCCAATGCGTACCTAATGGAACCCAAGATTTAGTAGTAGAAATACCCGCATGGTCACGAAACATGGTCAAAGAAGGTCATTAATAAACCGGTTTTTTTAAACTTAAACGGTTCCTTCTTCATGGGATATATCACACTCATCACCACAATGGCTTTTGAGGTGATGTTGTTCCTCTTGTTCTTTATCGATATGCCAGCCACAATCATCACAACTTGGCGCAATCTCGTAACAAGCATTACAGTATAACGGTCCGCCCAAGAGAAATTGTTCTAAACGAGACCGACTTTCTTTATCCATATCTTCAGCTTCAACAGGCACTTCTATCTTGTTGCCACAACTAACACACGATTGATGTTTAAATTCTTCGATTAACGGAACAAAATGATCATTAACTGCCCTTGTAACAACCCCTGCGCCTTTACACAAAGGGCAAGAAACACCTAATTGTGCTGCTATTGCTTTACGAATAAACGCACTTTTATTGGGAAGGCTGTTAAGAAGATCGGCGAGTTCTTGTTCAACTTTAAAAGCAACAACAGTTGTTTTTGCAGTCTTTTTCGACATGAGAAACCTCATAAAATATATTTCCAAATAATACTTACCTCATTGATTTTACACTATAATATCTCAAATAATAGATCAGACAACAAAATGGCAAGTATTTTCCAACGATCCAAAATGATGCCCATACAAATGAGTAGGAACAAGTTCTTATTAAGCCAAAATTTACTGGCAATCATAATTCTTTCCACTTTGTTTTCTCTTACAACTTTATCTCAAGAAAAAAAGTTAACCAAAGAAATTGAAGAAACTGACGATATAACAATAAATAAGGATTACTGGAAAAAATTCGAAACCCTTAAAGATAAAAACAAAAAAAACAACATCGCATCATCTTCATCTATCGCAACTACCTTTTTAAGAATCCCCGACAATCCTTTTGATACGATTACGGTTACCCATCCTTTCAGGCCAATTACAACTTACAAAGTAGAGCCGATAAGCAAGTTTTTTAAATTGCCAGCATCGGATGAAGTCATTTTGAGATTAAGGGTAATCGATAAAAATTTCAGTTTCAAAGAATTGGTAACAACCGGCCCAACCGCAATTAAAGAAATCAAGTTTTTCGAAGAAACACTAGTAGAAACAGTGCAAAAATTTATTGAAGGTCGTATCTCATTAGACACTAATGAATACAGTTCAAGCATTGAGTTTTTCGACCGTTTATTACTTGCAGAGGAAGTACTGGAAAAAGGATTGCGTTTGCATGATTCTGCGATTGCTACAGAAAAAAGAACAGGAGAAGGCTGGGGCAATATGCGAAAAATTCTAGCCACCAAACTTCTTTCTATTCGAATCAATAAAATTCAAGTTTATACTGAAAAAAAAGATTGGGATCAGGCGCTTTTCGAAATCTCAAAATTGTCTTCAGGCTCACCTGATAAGGAAACTTTACAAAAGCTTTCATCCTATTTGGTTGATGTCATTGACGGGTCAAACCAATCTGGGCTAATAACTTCAAAAACAAAAGAGTTACTGTCTGTATTTCTTTTCCTTGAATCAAAACTTTATTCAAATGACAGCGATAAGCCATTATTAAATTTATTAAGAAAAAAATCAGATATGTTTTATAAGCAAGCTGAAAGTTCACAAGGAAAAATACCCCCTGAAAAAACAACGGAGTTTTTACTAAGGGCACTTGAGTTACAACCCGACCACATTAAAGCCAGGCAATTACTTGAAAAAATAAGCCCTCAAAAAGAAACACTAAAAGTCGGACTGCCAAAACTTCCTGAATTTAATAATCAAGGGTCATTAAACGACTCTGAAATTCATGCTGCTGATTTGATTTATGAATCTCTCTTCAGAAAAGAAACTGGGGTCGACGGGAATTCGCGCACAATTCAGGTGCTTGCATCATCAAAAATAACACCTTCCCGAAATGGAGTGACTTTCAATCTCGTACCATCAAGTTTTTGGTCTGATGGAAAACCAGTGACAGCTCCTGAAATCCAAGCGAGCATGAAAAAAAATAAAAGCCTTTCCTGGTTGTACTCCGACGAAAGCATATTATTAAATTGGAATAACAACGACACCAATAGTTTTGAGGTAAAGTTTAAAAGTGGCATTCTTGACCCTTTTGCATTTTTTGATTTTAAAATCATCCAAGAAAACAACTTTAAAAATGGTAGCGGCCCCTACAGATTTTCGAGCAAAGGGACGGAGCTTGGTAGAGAACATTTGGTTTTCAAAGCCCAGCCCTTTTATAGTTTCCGAAAAAAAAACATTGGCAAACCTATAATCCCAGAAATCCGATTTTACAAATCAAACGACCCGGTGGATGATCTTATCACAGGAAAAATTGATCTTGCAGTTGATCTAACCTTTCAAGACTTCACAAAAATTAAAAAGCTAAATAATAACCCATCTATTAACATCGCCCAGACAGGAAATCAACTTCCCAACAAACGAGTTTATTTTATTGCAGTAAACCCTGATAAAGGGGTATTAAAATCACCCGAGATCCGAAAAGCAATAGCGCACTCTTTGTTAAGATCAAAAATCCTCGCTGATGTTTGGATCGGTTCTGAAAAAGGAATGGCTCATCAGGCATTAGAATCAATTTTTCCCAAAGATTATTCTTTTACAAATGGTTTAGAAAAGACCGATAGCGCTTGGTCGCAAGATTTGGCAAAAATCCTCCAAACTCAAGCTGTTGAAAATGCTCCCAAACAAATTATGATCCCCATTTCGTTGAAATTTCCTTCCGGTGATGTCAAAACCACACAAGCAATTGATTTGTTAACATCTCAAATCAAATCATGTCTTAAAATCGATGTCATCCCAGAACCTATCGATCCGAGCTTGTACTTTAAAAAAATCATCGAAGACCGAGATTACGAACTTGCTTATGCCTGGTATGATTATTCCGATGACAATTGTTCTTTATACCCTTTGCTTTTTAATTATTTTCGTGGCCACAACATGGAACCCCAACATAATCAAAAATTGCAAGCTTTACTTGATACTGCAAAAACAACCATGCTTGCTTCAACCATTCCAGAAATGCTTGCTTCCAAAAAAATCATGATCTCGCTTTTTGAACAGGAACTTCCGTTGATTCCTCTCTGGCAGTTGGACCGCTATTGGGCCTGGCGAAGGGACTTGCAATTAAATTTTACGGATAGTTTACATCTATTTCAAAATGCATCTTCCTGGAAAAAAGAACCTAATAATTAAAATGGATTCAACATTGTTATTTAATTTCAATTTGATTCTCTTCGGAGTCGGATGGGCGGGCGATACCCAAATCCCTTGGTTTACCGCAATCCCTTTTGCCTGTGTATTACTTTTAATCGCAATTGGGCCAATGTTTTTTCACCATTTTTGGGAGTCAGATAAAAACAAGATTATCGCAATTTTGCTTTTGTCTTTACCTATTGTTATTTATCTTTGGTCTATCAGAGAAGACACAAATTCCCAAAGCCTATATGCTTTCCAACATAGCCTAGTGGACTACTTATGTTTCATGAGTTTAATTGGCTCGCTTTATGTTGTTTCAAGCGGCATTGTTTTAAAGTTTAAATGGAAATCAACCCCTTTACTAAATTCTGGATTACTTGCTTTCGGAGCATTACTTGCAAATTTTCTTGGTACCACAGGTGCAAGTATTCTTTTGTTTAAACCTTACATTCACGCCAACCGAAATAGAAACCACAAGGTTCACCTCGTATTATTTTTTATTTTCATCGTTGGAAACATGGGCGGACTTTTAACACCTTTAGGCGACCCTCCCTTGTTTTTAGGATTTCTTAATGGCATCGATTTCTTTTGGACACTATCTCTTTGGCCACAATGGTTAGTTGCAAACACTTATCTTTTAATAACTTTTCTACTAGTTGATTTTTATTACTGGCGCAAGGATCACGCTTCTTTCATATCTCACCAAAATACCGATGATGAAGTTTTTCATTTTTTCGGGAAGCGAAATTTTATATTTCTGGGACTGTTACTTTTTCTTGTATTACTTCAATCCCCATCTGTTGGGAAACCATTGGGGGCATTGATAGAGAAAATACTTCCAGTTAAGAATCTTACATTGCCTATTATTCCTGCAGCGATTGCCCAGTTGCTTGTAGCTGCATTTGCGTTCGCAACAACACCAAATTTAATTAGACAAACCAATGGATTTTCCTGGCTACCTATTCGTGAAGTAGCCATTTTGTTTGTTGGGATTTTTATTACTATGATCCCGGCATTAGAAATATTAAGGCAGCATAGTTCGAAATTAGTGCTTGATCATGCTTGGCAATATTTCTGGGTAACGGGTGGTCTATCCTCGATTCTCGACAATGCGCCAACTTTTCTTGCATTTACAACACTTGCTGCGGGCGATGAGGGAATTGCTTCCCTTTCTTTTTCCAAACCGGGTATTTTGGCGGCGATTTGTTGCGGGGCGGTTTTTATGGGCGCTAACACTTACATTGGTAATGGACCAAATTTCCTTATTAAAGCCATGGCCGAAAAAAATCAAATTAAGATGCCTAGCTTCTTTACTTATGCCTTTTTGGCCTTTATTCTCTTTTTACCCTTATATTTAATCCTGTCTTTCTTGTTTTTTTGGTAATTTTTCCGGAATTTCACCGAGTTTCACTACATTACCTTGCCTTTGTTACAGAAGGAATTAAGATTACCCTATACGGTGGGTGTAGCTCAGTTGGTTAGAGCGTCAGTCTGTGGCACTGAAGGTCGGGGGTTCAATTCCCCTCACTCACCCTTATCAA
>Ga0114978_10003722_pt1 | contig 12443 bp, 7 predicted proteins | sample S_140212_EF_Meta_FD_87027 | JGI IMG/M metagenome (GOLD analysis project Ga0114978, IMG submission 87027) | Freshwater microbial communities from Lake Simoncouche, Canada to study carbon cycling - S_140212_EF_MetaG | ecosystem: Environmental > Aquatic > Freshwater > Lake | place: Lake...
ATATTCTGCCTCCTTTCTTCAGTGGATGCCAAAGCCAAGCATAATTAAATTGATCTAAATTCCATTCTTTCAAACTTAACAAATAAACTGAATTCATTAATTTTTTCGGAATAAACCTATTCGCACTTCTGTGGGCAGGATTAAAATTAAAGAACTGCTCTCTAATTAAATAACTGGCAACTGATGGAGAAACCAATAGCTGATAGGTTCTTAAAAACGCATTTCCCGCGAAGTGAAACAATGCCAATGTTTCAAATCCCAATGCAATTTCTATAAAAATTAACCCAATTTGAGAAATAGAAGAATAGGCAATTTGGCTTTTTACCGAAGATTGAACCCGTGCAATATTCATCGCTACAAAACTTGTAAACACACCCATAGCAATCATAATCCCCCTCACTATATATTGATTTTCAATAAAAGGATAGGTTCTTAACATCAAAAATGCCCCAAGATGAACGGACAAAGATCCATAGAAAATGGCACTCGAGGGAGTTGGTCCTTCCATGGCCCTTGGTAACCAAGAACTAAAAGGCAATTGTGCACTTTTTGCGTAAGCGGCAATTAATACCATCAAGGCAACAACAGTTCCCTCAAAACTATGATTCTGCAAATGCTCATGTAAAATTTCGTAATTGCTCAATTTTGCAAAGGTGATATTCTCATGCCATAAATGATGACTCAGCCACATAGCCAAAATCAAACCTATGTCGCCAATTCTATAGATAAAGAAAACTTTAAGCGCATTTTTAACGGGCAAATAACGCTCTCTGTAAAAAGCAATTAACAAGAAAGATGAAATACCCAAAACTTCCCAACCCATAAATAATGTTTCGAAATTCCCAGAAAACACCGTGATGTTATATCCCAAAAAGAAAAACAAAATGGTATTGAAGAATCTTTTATAGCCATTTTCTCTGTGAAGATAAACCCTACTATAAATTGTAATTAAAAAGGTTAAAAATCCACCCACGAAAGCAAAAATTGCCGTAATTCTGTCGAAATAGAAATCAATATAAAATTCATACTCTTCTGACTGATAAATGACCACATCTTTTAAATTCAATGCTTTGTGGGGACCAATTAACCAGTTAATTGTAAAAGCAATTAACGCCAATAAATAGATCCCTACTGTTGAATAGGCAACGGCAGATAATGTTCTCTCCTTTTTTTCTGGAATAAACAAACTAATTACATAACCTAAAAACGGCAGTAAAACGAATAATTGAAGTAGTAATTCCATAATTAATTCATTAAATAAACTGGTAAATTATCGTGATTATTGCGAAAATCGACTAACAAATCTTTCGCATTTTCCACGGTTGACGGAACTGGCTCATAAGCCTCAAATACTTCATTCTGAAATTTAAAATAGGTTTTTGTTTCAGGATTGAGCACAACCAAATGCACCCAATTATTTTTAAACCACTCATAGGTATTTGCATCTTTCTGAATGGTTTCTAAAACCACATTTGGAAAATGTTCTACAATAATCATCAAACGAATAGGGTCATGAACTTCAATCATTTGACTTGGAAGTCCAGGGCGCAAATCGCCATCTATTCCATTTGCAACGCCAAATAAGCCCATTACATTGTGAGGTAATTTAGAACCTGCACCTAGGTTTTGGTTATCAACCCTTGAAAAATAATATTCAAGGTTAATTCCACCACAAACAGGAGCGCAAGCTTTTAAAATTCCAAACAAATATTTCCCATCTGGGTCAACTTCATGGCTATAAGAATTCATGAAAGCCCTGCGGTCCAAAAACACATTCTTTGTTAATTCTCTTCCACCCACAATGCATAAAGTATTGGTTGCATGATTCAATTCAGGACGTGGTTCAAAAAGAGAAACCGAACGTAATTTTACTTTTTCATGCACTTTTTCAGGGGTGTTTAACGTATCAACCAATTCAAATCTACGCGAACGTTCAAGCGCATTCATATCAGAAGCCAAATTAAAAGACTGCTTGTTTTCAGCATGTAACTTTTTATTTTCCGCACTTAATGTATCTTCATCGTAGAAAACAATTTCATCGCGGGTGGTATCTTGTAGCCCTCCAATAAATTGTGTTTTTTGAGGGATATTAATTCCACGTTCTGACAGAATTTCTCTCACACCGATGTGATTTCCTATGAACGACATTACCCTTGCGTTCACGGAGCCTGGACGCCCAGAACAAGCACCGCAATCATATGCTGCATAATGCGGATTATTTACACTGCTAGAACCATGTCCTATCAAATAAACGATGGGTGCAAAATTCTCAACCAAACCAATACTGCGCAACAAGGTTTCAATCCTATCGGCCATTTCTTCTACTTTGTACCCCACTTGCAAGCCATTTTCTGTTTCCCCTTTGAACTCAATTGACAAAGCCGAAAACTCATCCATGTGTTTCAAAGATGATGCGGTTGCTGGACTCATTGTTGGTCTAAAAATACTCACAAACAATTTCATGGCCGACCAAAATCCAAGCGACTGAGAAATTAACCATCCAAACAACAATGAATGCGTTTGGTGGTGAAAATGCAAATCACGTTTGTGCACTTGAGTGGCATCGGTCTCTTTAATCAAGAATTTTGGATTAACAGGCGCAGGACAATGCTTGGTATAGAACTTCCCATTTTCTGGTTGGTAATAAAATTCTACCCCGAAAAACCCTGGAGTACCAAATGTTTTACAATTTGGATCTTCAATTTCTAAATGGCGGCGAATACTGCATTCTCTGTCATCAATGCAAAACAATGCTTGGAAACTTTGACTGGTAGTATTTTCATGTTTATTATTGAAATTTTGTTTTAACCCATTTAGCACTGAATCGTAATAATTCCATTCATAACTAATTTGCCATAGTCTAATTACCTCAAAATGCTCAGAATAGGTAATTGGCGCAAACAAGTCAACATTTTCAATTTTCAACAATTGACACATAGGCAAAAAATCTTCACCCATTTTTGACTCTAAAACATCAATTTCAATCAATAATTCAAAAGCAATCAGTTCTTTTAATGTAATTCTTCTCGTGTCGAGCAGTGTTTCCGGCATTGCTTCAACTGTTGAAACCATACCCGACCAACCCGGATGAGCAAACTGTTGATCAATTAAATATCGCTCAAATAATTCCTCGTTTCCAATAACTTTCTGCAATAAAAATTCAATATCCCATTGCTCAGTCAGCAAATATTTTCTTGCAGTTTTGCCTTGAAATAAGCTTACATAACTTGAAGATTCAAGGGCTTTTAGATTTTTCAAGAATCCACCTGAAATTTCAGGAAACCTCCAAATAGAAATTCCTTGGTCTAGATAACTACAAATAACCCGAAACAAAATTGGATGAGATAGTGCGTCCATATCCAATCCATTTTTGGTTTTCCAAAGCTTCCTCAAACTCCCTACCCTAGTATGTGAATGATGTTGAAAATGCTCATTGAGCATTTTCTCTTTCCAAAGTTGGGCGTCTTCTTTATTCTCAGATTTTAGGATATGCGCAATGGTTGCATCAGAAATCTTTCCTTCGGCATACAATGCTCTGTATTCGTCAATGCCCAAAGTAACGTTGTATCCAAATATTGCATTTGCTTTTTCAATTCCTTTAAAAAACTCATCGTGCTGAAAAGCATGTAAGGTATTGTGATGGATAAAATCCTTTAAAGGCGCTTGAGCAGGCAAATAATGGCTCAATTCATGAAGAACATGTTCTTCATTGAATTTTGTATTTGCATGGGCCATAATTACTTTTTAAGTTTATTCCCCAAATCATCAAATTGATTATTTTTAGTTCTTCTGCGCGTCGACATTTCATGTTCGCTTCTGGATGTATACTCCATTTCTTCAACCCCCTGTATAATTAAATCACCACCGGCATGAATAAATTCTGCATGTAAATGATGCAAATTATCCATAACAGTATGGTCAATCAAATTACATTTGGTAAAGTCTAGTATCAATTTTGAATCAGAGCTAAAACCTGCAATTTCCTTTTGAATACCCAACCAATTAGAAAAAACTGCAGCTCCATAAATGTTTAATCGATCCCCTTCTTTTTCAATCTTCGCTTTGAACGTGCTTTTTAATGGAACTCCAAAAATAGACTGTGTAATTAGTTTCACAATGATACCTACTCCTATACCAACCAATAAGTCGGTAGCCAAGGTTACTATAATTGTAATTGAAAACACCAATAATTGTTCTGGTCCTATTTTAGCCATTCTACCAAATTCTCTAGGACTAGCCAACTTAAATCCAACTCCAATTAACAATGCAGCCAATGCAGCATTGGGAATAAGATCACTAAACTGCAAATCAAACAACAAGAAAAGCAAAATAAATAAACCGTGAAACATATTTGCAAATCGTGTTTTTGCCCCATTGTTAACGTTTGCACTGCTACGAGCAACTTCTGAAATCATTGGCAAACCACCAAAAATTGAGGAGATTGTATTTCCAACACCAACTGCAATCAGATCTTTATTCGCATTACTTTTCCTTCTGAATGGATCAAGCATATCGATTGCCTTTACGGTAAGTAAACTTTCTAAACTACCAACCAATGCAAACATAATTACATACTTAATAAAAATACCACTTCTATGTATTCCATCGAATCTTTCGTTCCAAGCAATGGTATGAATGAAATCTTGATCAAAGTGAACTAAGAATTTTTTATCCAAATGTATATAGTGAGCTAGCGGTATAGAAACCAATAAAACCAAAACCGGCGATGGAATTTTTTTCAAAATTGGATGCTTTACCATTGGCCATAAGAACACAATCAGCAAACTGATAATTCCAATTAAAGCAACGTGAAAATTCATATTGAAAATGGATTTAGGAATAGCACTAAGTAATTCCAAAGGTTCTAAAATTGATTTACCATGTTCGTTTAACGGGGCAGAACCAAAAATCAAATGAAACTGCTTACTCATAATAATGATTCCAATTGCAGCCAACATACCATGAATTGCACTCAACGGGAAAAAATCTACCAATGAACCCATTTTCATCAATCCAAATAATATTTGAATAATACCAGCTACCATTAACGCTCCAAGAGCCAAATGCCAACCTAATTGAGCATCACCTTGACCAAATTCAGCAACAGACCCAGCCACAATGACTATCAAACCAGCGGCAGGTCCTTTAATTGTTAATTTAGAGCCAGCAAACCAAGATACAATTAAACCACCAATCATGGCGGTAATTAAACCCATAATTGCTGGGAATTCACTTGCCTTCGCAATTCCCAAACTTAAAGGCAAAGCCAATAAGAATACAAGAAATCCCGACATGGCATCTGTTTTATAATTTTCTATCAATCCTTTCCATCCATCAGATGGGATAGTATTTGTTTTATTTTTTGTCATAATTATTTTGTTTTTGTTTGTTTCAACTTTTAACCAAGTTGATAGGTTTTTCCATTATTTCCTTTACCAAAAAAGCGTTGCATTTTAGTTTTGCCTCTCAATAAAAGCAAAATCACACGATAGAACTCGCGTGTTTAGTATGAAATAATGAATTTACCCAGCAATTTTAATTTGCTGCAACAAAATAACCAACGACACTTTGTGTACATTGACTTTTATAGTTTTTTCAAATGTATAAACCCAAGAAAAGAACGCTTGGGGAATTTGAATAATAGAATATGTAAGGTTTTCGTCAAAAAATGTGAGAAATACTACTTTGTCGTCATTATCGTCCGAATCTGAGTCTACAGTTTCTTCACATTGACCATTATCACCATTAAACTCTGAGTGGATGGTCCATTCAACAAAAGATGTTGTAAATAGCAATAAAACGAGGGCAAGACCCAACATTTTAGAATATTTCAACACACTTTTTATAGTTTTAATAATTGCAAATTTAACAAATTTCTTTGGGTTGATTACATTATTAAGACAAACGACAGAAAAATGACGATGTCTTAGTCAATTCAAGGATTATTAATAGCCAAACATGTATTTCATGGGAATATTTAAACGCTCGCTCCAAGATAACTCTGAATGGTCTTTTCCCTCAAAAAACAAACTCAAACAAGATGTACTCTCTTTGAATTTCATTTTCTTTACATTTAGCCGATTTTCTATAGTATATCCTAAATCCACCATAATTTGATTTACTGCATTTTGAGCAGGACCATACATAGAATCCAACGTTTTGTTACCATGGTCAAAGTATATTTTGTGACTTTTGGGATCGGGCAAATTCAAGTCTAAGTATTTTTGAAAATCGCGATAAAATGGATTCACAGAATCAGGCCTGATAAATAATCCTGACCAATGGGTTGACATACAAACAGCACCTTTAAAAACATCAGGATACTTACAAATTGCATATAGCGAAATTAAACCACCCATGCTTGAACCTCCAATGTAATTTTCGTTTTTCACTGTTTTAAACATCGAATCAATTTTAGGTTTAAGAATTTCTACTATAAATCTAAGATAATTGTTAGACTGCACAGGGTGTTCGAACAATGGCAAAATACCTAGACGATCTTTACCCAAAACAAATTGATTCTCTCCATCTGTTAATATTTCTAGAGGATCTTCTGGTAAATATTCTGCACGTCGCTTACTTCCATTATTCCAAATACCCACCACAATCATTGGTCTAATTTCTTTATTCAGAATCATTTTACCCAACACCTCATCAACTTTCCATTCTTGCCTGTTCCAAGTAATTGCAGAATCAAAAAGCATTTGTCCGTCATGCATATAGATAACAGGGTATATTTTTGAGGGACGGTAATTCGGCGGCAGCCAAATGTCGACATTCCTACCATCTACAAATCCCCCAATATTTTCAATGCGTTTTATCGAACCATATAGTACCTTTGGAAGTGAATTTTGGGCAAGTAAATTACCGGCAACTAAAAAAGAGGTAAAAATGAATAACTTGTACGACTGAATCATGTGTTACAAAGATAGCATGTCATTTTATTTTTTAAGGATTAGAGAAAGTTCAGCTAGAAACAATTACTTAACAATACCTTAATTTAAAATCAAAATAAGAATAAATAGTTTTGTATTCAAAAAAATTGAAATCGAATAGGCTTAGTATAGTGAGGGACATCAGTTGGTTGTCTTTTAATGAGAGGGTATTACAGGAGGCGAAAGATCCGAGTGTTCATTTAAATAATAGATTAAAATTTCTAGGGATTTTCTCCAATAACTTAGATGAATTTTTCAGGGTTCGTGTGGGTACATTGAACAAGATGCTCAAACTCGAAAAAAATGCAAAAATGCATTTTGAAGATCAACCAGAAAAAATTCTTAAGAAAATTCAAGAGGTAGTTCTTGAACAACAAATTAATTTTGACAATACGTATGCTGAAATTATTCAGCAACTAGAAATTCAGCACAAAGTTTTCTTTAAAACGGAAAAGCAACTTTCGAAAGATCAGAAAAGTTTTGTGCAGCATTATTTCGAGGACAAGGTGCGCACTCAAATTGTCCCTTTGATGATTGAGAGTATGCCGCAAGCTCCCTTTTTGAAAGACCGATCCATTTATTTGGCTTGTGTTCTTGGGAATACCCAAAACCCAATGTTACAGCGTTACGCACTCATTCAGGTTCCAGAAAAAGAAGTTCCTAGATTTGTAATAATTCCTTCACCCAAAAACGAAACCCATATTATTTTACTCGATGATATTATTCGTTATAATCTCAAATACCTATTTGCACCCTTTGGATTCAACAGATTCAGCAGCCACATTGTAAAACTAACCAGAGATGCGGAGTTAGAATTAGACAACGATTTAAACAATAATGTAATTGGGGATTTAGAGAAAAGCTTAAAAAACAGAAATAAGGGTAAGGCCACGCGTTTTGTTTACGACAGAAGTATTGATCCAAATCTGTTGGATTATTTAACCAAGCGATTAAACTTATTAAAAAAAGACAACATGATTGCGGGTGGAAGAATTCATAATTTTAAAGATTTTATGGATTTCCCTAAATCTGTTTTCTATGACTACACAACCCGTCCAAAATCTTTTGTACATCCTTTATTAGAGCAACCATGCCGTATTATGGAAGTTTTGGAAAAACGTGATGTGATGTTGCATTTCCCTTACCATTCATTTGATTCAATTATTGATTTATTGAGGGAAGCGGCCATAGACCCTTCTGTGCAAAGCATTAAAATTACTGCTTACCGTTTGGCAAAGCAATCTAAAGTGATCAATGCATTATTGAATGCAGTTAGGAACGGGAAACAGGTAACGGTGGTTATAGAATTAAGGGCTCGTTTTGATGAAGAGGCAAATTTGTATTGGAAATCTGTTTTAGAAGAAGAAGGAATAAAAGTTCTTTTGGGTGTTCCAGACATGAAAGTTCATGCTAAAATCTGTGTAATTAAAAAGCGAGAATTTAATAAAACCACCCAATACGGATTTGTTTCAACAGGTAATTTCAATGAATCTACTGCCCAACTATATGGCGATCACTTATTGTTAACTACTAATAAAATGATATTGGCTGATATAAACCGCATTTTCGATTGTTTAGAAAAGCCAATTATTAAACTTGATTCATTAAAAACTTGTAAAACACTGATTGTTGCGCCATATCACATGCGCAGGTATTTTTTGAACTTACTTGCAAAAGAAATTCGCTTTGCAAAAAAGAAACAACATGCAAGCGTATTTTTGAAATTAAACAGCTTGGTAGACCATGATCTTATTGAGGAATTATACCACGCAGCGAGATCCGGGGTAGAAATCCACATGATTATTCGTGGAATTTGTTGCTTAAAGGCAGAACAAAAGTCCTTCAAAAAAGACATTCATGCCATAAGTATTATTGACGAATATTTGGAGCATGCCAGGGTTTTCATATTTAACAACTTCAACACCCCTATGGTTTATATTTCATCTGCTGATTGGATGGTTAGAAACTTAGATCATCGAATTGAAGTGGCTTGTCCAATTTTTGACAACTCAATACAAGAAGAATTAACAACCATTTTAAAATTGCAAATGCAAGAGAATGTGAAGGGTAGAATTTTGGATAATGACCAAACAAACAAATACGTAATTTCTGATGAAAATACCCCAGAAATGCGGTCGCAGATTGAGATTTATCATTACCTTAGCGGCAAGAAATACAACTCTTGATATTGGCTGCTATTGATATTGGTTCTAACGCTGCTCGGTTACTTATAACCGAGGTAAAGCCTTATGGAAACAATGAAGTAGATTACACAAAATTGAATTTAATTCGTGTTCCAATTCAATTGGGATATGATGTTTTTGAAAGTGGTTCCATAGGAATTGAAAAACGCCATAATTTCATTGAAACGATGAAGGCTTTTAAAATTTTGATGGACATTTATCATGTAAAAGCATACAAAGCCTGTGCCACCAGCGCAATGCGTGATGCAAAAAATGCTGCTGAAATTATTGAACAAATTGACCGCGAAGTAGGTATTCAAATTCGGGTTATCAGCGGACAAGAAGAAGCCTCCATTTTATATGAAACTCACATTGCTGAACAATTCCAAAACAACAATGCATCGCTTTATATAGATGTAGGTGGAGGCAGTACCGAACTAACGCTCTTTGCAGAGAAAAAAATCATCTTCAAGGAGTCATTTAATATTGGTACCATTCGTTTATTGAATTTCAAAATCACCCAAAAACATTGGGACAGTGTAAAATACTTCATTAAAAATGAGGTAGAGAAATATCAGCCTATTCAACTTATTGGCAGTGGTGGAAATATCAATAAAATATTTTCAATGTCTAAGGTTAAAGAAGGTAAACCATTAAAATTTAGTTTCTTAAAGGATAGTTTAACAGAAATGGAAAATTTATCCATTGATGAGCGTGTACACAAATTCAATTTGAAAGATGACCGTGCTGCGGTTATTGTTCCGGCACTAGAAATCTATACCACCATTATGAAATGGGCCAATGCAACTGAAATTTATGTGCCTAAAATTGGATTGGCAGATGGACTTATTAAATTGCTTTACACTGAGATAATGTTACAAAAAAATTAAAAAGGATAAGCCTTATTTATTGAAATATAATTATTTTCTCATAGATTCGTAATTCAGACAAAAATCTATCATATGAAAATAAAAATACAACAATTTTTCAAAACCGCATTACTATTTTCTTTAGTATTTATTCAAAATAGCAGCAAAGCTCAAAATTCACTTGACTTTGATGGCACCGACGATAGGGTTGATTGCGGAACTGATACATCGGTTATGATTAAAAACAAGACCATTACTTTGGAGGCTTGGATTTACCCTACCGCTTGGAAAACAAATGTGTATGAAGGGAATATCATTAACAAAGAAAACAACACAAATAACAATGGTTATTTTTTGCGCTGTGGTGCATCGGGAAAATTAAACTTTGGATTTGGCGATAATACTTCCACCTGGAAAGAATTAACTTCTGCAACTGCCGTATTAACATTGAATACTTGGCAACACGTTGCTGCTACTTATGACGGAGTAAAATCTAGGTTGTATGTAAATGGCGTTTGCACAGATTCTGTTACTGTTTCATCTGTAATTCAATATTCTAATACAGTTAACCTAACAATTGGAGACCATTCTGGGACCTATGTACGTCGTTACCAAGGTAGAATTGATGAAGTTCGAATTTGGGCTGTAGCAAGAACCATAACCGAAATAAAAAACAATATGAATGCGGAATTCTGTTCTAAACAAAATGGACTTAGGGCATACTACAAATTCAATCATGGTATTGCAAATGGAACAAACACCGTAAATAAACTTTCTGATTGGTCTGGATTTAACAATACAGGTACTACGTTAAATTTCTTGATGTCTGGAACTGGATCTAACTGGACTAATGGCAAATCATTAACCAGAAACATAAACACATTTGTGAATACCACAACGCAATGTGACTTTTTTTATGGACCTACAGGAAAGAAATTAACTGTTTCTGGTACCTACTACGATACCATTCCTACTTCGTTTGGTTGTGATAGCGCCGTCAAAACTGTATTGACAATTAAAAAACGTTCTACCAAAACAATCAATGTATGGGCTTGTAGATCTTATGTTAGCCCAAGCAAAGCATATACTTGGACAAAAACCGGAAAATATGTAGACTACATCAAAAACTGGGTAGGTTGCGATAGTATGATTACCATAAACTTGAAAATCGGTGGAAAACCAGATACAATTAAAGTAAGCCAGTGTTATACCTACACAAGTCCCTCTAAAAAATACACTTTCACAACTTCAGGAGTATACCACGATACAATTCCCGATTACAGGGGTTGCGATAGTTTAATAACAATGTTTGTTACTATTTTAACGCCAACCAATAGCTCCTTATTTGCCAAAGGTTGTAAATCTTACACATCTCCAAGTGGCAAATACACGGTAACACAAAGTTCAACATTTTATGACACTATTGTAAATGCAGCTGGTTGCGACAGTATCATAAAAATTACCTTTAAAAACCTATCAGCCAAAAAAACGATTGATGTAACCGCATGTTACAGATACAAAAATTGGAACAAAAAGAAAACTTGGACAAAGTCAGGTGTTTATTATGATACACTCAGAAATTATGCATTTTGCGATAGTATTGTCACCATTAATTTAACCATTAACAACGCAAAAAGGGATACAGTAAATGAAAGCAGTTGCCGTTATTTCATTATGAAAGCAAAGCCAATTGTGATTAATGCAAGTGGCACTTATAATGACACATTGATTGCGAAATCAACAGGTTGTGATAGTATTGTAACGAGAAATATCAACATCATCAACATTGATAGATATGTCATTCACGATGGTTCTTTGTTAACAGCAAGAACATTAAATGCAACGTATCAGTGGATCAATTGTTCTAAAAACAACACCATCATTGACACGGCTACAAAACGTTCATTTGTTGCACCTAAAAATGAAATGTATGGGGTAATCATTACACAAAATGGCTGTACCGATACTTCAGATTGTATTCAAGTTACCAATGCAAAAACCACTCCGATGAGCGCATACAACTTTGAAATAAATCCAAATCCGAATAAAGGCACTTTTACATTGAAGTCTAACATTCATACACCAGTAAGCATTGCTATTTTCAATTCAGTAGGTGCGGTTGTTTATGAAAAACAAAATGTCACCGCAAACGATTTAAAAATTGAACTCAATCAAAAAGCTGGCATTTACCATGTTCGAATAAAAGACGAAAACAACACTACCATTTCCAAAATGGTGATGATACAATAATAAAAAAGAGCCCCAATAAAGGGGCTCTTTTTTTGGTTAGACAGGTTAGACAGATTAGACGGGTTAGACAGATTCTAAGGAAACAGCGTAGCGTCAACTTGCGAAGCAAATTCAACCCGCTTAAAACAAAAGAATCAGTTATTTGCGAAACTCCTTGCTAATACACCAAAGTTTAACAACCTTTGTTTCACTATGTCAGAAAATAC
>Ga0114978_10003724_pt1 | contig 12439 bp, 9 predicted proteins | sample S_140212_EF_Meta_FD_87027 | JGI IMG/M metagenome (GOLD analysis project Ga0114978, IMG submission 87027) | Freshwater microbial communities from Lake Simoncouche, Canada to study carbon cycling - S_140212_EF_MetaG | ecosystem: Environmental > Aquatic > Freshwater > Lake | place: Lake...
CGAGTGCAGGTGCCCGGCAAGATGCTCAATGACGGCCGCACCGGGTTCAATCGCCGTGGCGACCGAACCAATGACGATGGCGGCGGGAGGAGACTGCTCGAGGTGGGTGAATGCGCCCAGCGTCCAGCCCCAGTCGGCCGTTCCCTTCACGTAGAAGCTGTAGGTTGCTTTGCCGTCGTCATCTAACACGGCGACAGCCAGCGTCGTCGGATCGCCGGTGCGTTCCACCAGCGACAGGTCAATGTCTTCCGCCGCGTGTCAGGCGTGCAGTTGCTCGCCGAAGCCATCCGTGCTCATGCGACCCGCGAAGCTCACGTTGGCACCCAGGCGTGCCAAGGCAATTGAAACGTTAGCCGGGGCTCCGCCAGGCTTGGCCTTGTAATCACCGTTGGTCTGTTGGATGAGGTCAATCAGCGCTTCACCGATGACGACAATGCGGTCGTCCATTAGTGCGTGCTGGGAACAGCGTCGATTTCGCTGCGGTCACCCGACCACAGCGTGTGGAAGATTCCTTCGCGGTCGCTGCGCTTGTAGGTGTGCGCTCCGAAGAAATCGCGCTGACCCTGAACGATGGCGGCGGGAAGTCGAGGCGAACGCAAGCCGTCGTAGTACGACAGCGAGGAGCCGAAGGCCGGTACGGGGATTCCGGCGAGAGCCGCGGAAGCCACAACCGTGCGCCACGAGGTGAGCGAACGCGACACGGCCTCGGTGAAGTAGCTGTCGTGCAGCAACGAAAGAAGGTTGGCGTCGGTCGCGTAGGCGTCCGCGATGCGGTTCAAGAACTGAGCACGAATGATGCAACCACCGCGCCAAATCTTGGAGACGGCACCCAAGTCGATGGTCCAGTTGTACTGCTTGGCGCCGGCGCGAATGGCGTCGAAGCCTTGGGCGTAGGCGACAATTTTCGACGCGTACAGGGCACGGCGAACATCCTCGACAAAGGCATCCTTGTCGGCGACGGCCCACGTTGTGGAGTCGGCGGGAAGAGTATGAGACCCGGCGCGCTGCGCGGTTTGTGAGGAGAGCGAGCGAGCAAAGACAGCCTCGCCAATGCCGGAAACGGGCACGCCCAAGTCGAGCGCGGTCTGAACCGTCCAGACGCCAGTGCCCTTGGAGCCGGCTTCATCGAGGATGACATCGACCAGCGGCTTGCCGGTCTTGGCGTCGACCTGCTTGAGAACTTCGGCGGTGATTTCGATCAGGTAGGACTCGAGCTCGCCCTTGTTCCATTGCCTAAAGATGTCCGCGACCTCGGCGGGGGAGAAGCCACCAGCCTGGCGCAGAATGTCATACGCCTCGGCGATGAGCTGCATGTCGGCGTACTCGATGCCGTTGTGAATCATCTTCACGAAGTGACCGGCGCCATCGGTTCCCACGTGGGTGACGCACGGCTCGCCCTCGGCGATGGCGGCAATAGAAGAAAGGATGGGGCCGAGCGTCTTGTAGGCCTGCACCGAACCACCAGGCATGATGCTGGGGCCATTGAGCGCACCCTCTTCGCCGCCGGAGATGCCGGCGCCGACAAATTGAATGCCGGTGGCACTCAGTGCCTTTTCGCGGCGGATGGTGTCGGAGAAAAGTGCGTTTCCGCCATCGACGATGATGTCGCCGGGCTCAAAGCGCGCAGCGAGCTCGTTGATGACGGCATCCGTTCCCGCGCCGGCCTGCACCATGATGAGAGCGGTACGGGGCTTGGCGAGGGAGGCGACGAAGTCGTCCATTGTTTCGCTGCCAACGAAGTTAGCTTCGGGGTGTTCTTCGAGGAGAAGAGCGGTGCGAGCGAATGTGCGGTTGTAGACGGCAACGCGATTGCCTTCGCGGCTGGCCAAGTTGCGGGCCAAGTTTGAGCCCATGACGGCTAGTCCAACGACACCAATGTTTGCAACGGCACCAACGCTCACGAAAATCTCCTCTGTAGCAGTCTCTTTGTGTTTGGGGATCGTGTCCCTGCTCTAAAGCGTAGCGTTTTGCCGGCTCACTCTCTCCGCGATAGAGTAAGGGTCGAACTTCGGCGAGGGATGCCCCTTGAATCGCAGGAAACTGCGGTGAGCATCCGTAATCGACGCGGTGGAATGTGGCTCTCGCCTTTTCCTCACGCTGACATGCGTTCGAGTTGAAAAATAAACCGAGAGGCTACGGCCTCGCACGACAAGGAGGCCATCATGGCTGAACTCACCAACAAGGTACCCGCCGACGTCCGCACCGAATTTGGCAAGGGCTTCGCTCGTCGCCTTCGCGCCAAGGGTCAGATCCCCGCCGTTGTTTACGGCCACGGCGCTGACACGGTTCACGTGTCGGTTCCTGCTCACCAGATTGGTCTTCTTCTTCGTAAGAAGAACGCCATTCTTGACCTTCAGATCGATGGCAAGAGCACTCTTGTTCTCGTGAAGGATGTTCAGAAGGACCCCGTTCTTCAGATCATCGAACACCTCGACCTCGTTGTCATCACCAAGGGCGAGAAGGTCCTCGTTGAGGTCCCCATCCACGTCATTGGTTCGGCGCAGCCCGGCACCGTGCTTGAAGTTGACGTCAAGACCGTTTCGGTCGAGGCTGAAGCAACGCACATTCCTGAGTACATCGAAATCAGCATCGAAGGTGCAAAGCCCGGTCACCGTGTTCACCTGAGCGACCTGGTTCTTCCTGCCGGCACCACGCTCGTGGGCGACCCCGAGGCTCTCGTTGTTCACGTTCACCTCCCAACAGGCGCCGACCTCGGCGAGTCCGACAGCGAACTTGCAGCCGATGACGCTGCTGATGCTGCTGCCGCCGAGCACAAGGACGAAATCCACGCTGAACAGCACGACGCTGAGAAGGCTGCCGCTCTGGCTGACGCCGAACTCTCTGGCGCCAACGCTGCTGCAGCGGAGTAATTAGCCCTGTCGACGAACACCTGGCTAGTAGTCGGGCTCGGTAACCCCGGGCCCGGCTATGCCAGCCATCGCCACAACGTGGGACAGATGGTCGCGTCGCAGTTGGCCAGCGACATGGGCGCAACATTTCGCACCCACAAAGCAAATGCTCTCGTCGCCGAGGGCTGGCTAAAACCGGGCGGCCCGAAGGTCATTTTGGCCAAGCCGAACACGTTCATGAACCTTTCGGGCGGTCCTGTCGCCGCTCTTCTCAAGTTTTACGACCTCGAATCGTCGCAGCTGATCGTCTTGCATGACGAACTCGACTTGGATTTCGACGTTGTCCGTATCAAACATGGCGGTGGTCACGGCGGGCATAACGGCCTGCGCGACATCATTGCCGCCGGCGGTAGCCCCGACTTCACGCGCGTGCGCATCGGTCTTGGGCGCCCGCCCGGTCGCCAAGATGCGGCTGACTTTGTGCTGCAGGGATTCTCCTCCAACGAGCGCGAGATTCTTCCGCATATCCTGGCCCATGCCACGGATGCGGTGGAGACCATCATCGCCGAGGGCCTCATCGCCGCTCAGCAGCGTTTCAACTCCCCGCCGCCCGCTGCCGTTTAGCGCCCTCAGCCACGCAAAGCACCCTTTGCTCCCGGGTAGCCTTCTGCGGCAGGTAAGCCCACCCCACCGCCGGTTAGCGGGAGCTTCGTCGAGATGCCTCAATTGGCGGCCTCAACCCCGTGCCCGCCCATCGAGATGCCGCGTTTGGCGACGTCTGTCGGCGTGTTGGTCACCAAACGGGAAATCTCGGCAAACATTGCTCCCGGCCAGTTCACCAAACGGGGCATCTCGATTTGGGCCGCGACAAGAGGAGCGCGATTAGCGTTCCAGCATGCCGCGACAACGTGTGCCCGAAAAAAATTAGGCGGAAGTGTCCATAATCGCGTCGATGTCATCCTTCAGATTCGCGGGGTCGCCGGGCGACAAGGTCGCTCTCTCAGCAATTTGCTGGGCAAGCGTTCGGGGCCGTGACTCTTTTTCGTTTGGATGGGCCATGTTCGGACAGTACCACCAGAGCGGGAAGACGCGGCCCGGATGCGGCTCAGCGCTCGCGGTCGACGCCGCGAGCGTAGACTTGAGCACATGGTATTTCAGGGGCTTGCGCGCGCCCTTTCGCGAACCTCCACGATTGCCAAGGCTCTTGATTTCGCCACGCGCGACGGGGATTTTTCGCTCGTCGAAGGGCTGAATGCCCCGCTCATTGCGGCACTGCTTGAGGCACGTCAACGTGCGGGCAAGCCCCCGGCTCTTCTGGCCATCACGGCAACGAACCGCGAGTCCGAGCGCCTGCGCGCCGCGTTGACAAGCCTGATGCCGCACGCCGAACTCTGCGACTTTCCGGCCTGGGAGACTCTCCCGCATGAGCGCCTCAGTCCCAGCCCTGAGATTGTGGGCCATCGTTTCGATGCCCTGCGTCGCATGGCGAAGTGGGACGGCAAGCATCCGTTCATCGTGGTGTCATCCGTTCGTGGCGTCTTGCAGCCCATCGCCGACAACTTGGGCGACGTTGAGCCCATCGAACTGACCGTCGGCACCCGGGGGCACAACCTCGAACAACTTTCCCGCTCGCTGGTGGATTTGGCCTACGCCCGCGTGGACATGGTTACCCGCCGCGGTGAGTTTGCCGTGCGCGGTGGCATTCTGGATGCGTTCCCGCCCGTTGCGGAGCACCCGTTCCGAATCGACTTCTTTGGCGATGAGGTCGACAGCATTCGAGCGTTTTCGGTAGCCGATCAGCGTTCCATCGATGGTGACATCACAGATGTTGTGCTGGCCCCCAGTCGCGAACTCCTGTTGACCGAACCGGTGCGTCAGCGTGCCCGAGAGATGCAGCACGAGTTTCCCGCAATGGCGACCATGCTGGCCAAGGTCGCCGAGGGTATCCCCGTCGAGGGAATGGAATCATTGACCCCGGCGCTGGTGGATCGTCTTGTTCCCATGACGCACTACCTACCGGCCGGCACCGCCGTTGCACTGATGTCTCCCGAGCGTGTGGCCACCCGCGCCATCAACTTGACCGAGACGAACCGTGAGTTCCTCGATGCCGCGTGGAACGCGGCCTCGGAGGGGTCAAACTCTCCCATTGACTTGTCCACCGGCGACTTCTTGACCGTGACTGAGTTGCGTTCCGGCATCACGGATGCCCCGTGGTGGAGCTTCAGCGGTTTTCAATCCGGCCCCGCGCCTCTGCCCGAAGAGCTCGACCTCGACGAAATCCTGACGGTGCGCATCGATGCGGATCCCGTGCCGAGCTTCGCGGGCAATGTGGATGGAGCCGTCACCCATGTCGCCGAACTGCTGACGCTCGGCTGGTCGGTTGTGGTGGCCGCTGAAGGGCACGGGCTCGTGGAGCGTGCCGCCAGCGTTCTGGCCGAGGTGAATCAGGCTGGGCGCATCGTGAACGAGCTCCCCGAAAAGATGGAGCCCGGCGTGGCTTATCTCGTGCAGGCGTCGGTCGAAAGTGGCTTCGAACTTGCCGAAGCCAAAATTGCCGTCATCAGCGAAGCCGAGTTCTACGGCCGTTCCTCGGGCTACGACGCCCGGCAGCCGCGCAAGCTTGCCAGCCGTCGCAAGAATGTCGTCGATCCTCTGCAACTCGTGAACGGCGACGTTGTCGTGCACGAGACCCACGGCATCGGCCGTTTTCTCGAGCTCGTGCAGCGGGAGACCACCGGTGGTGGTCGCAATCCCATCAAGACCACCCGCGAGTACCTCGTCATCGAGTACGCCCCCAGCAAGCGCGGGTACCCCGGCGACAAGCTCTTCGTCCCCACCGACCAGCTCGATCAGCTCACCCGTTACGTCGGAGGGGAAGCCCCGCCGCTGTCGAAAATGGGCGGAAGCGACTGGTCGCAGGCCAAGTCGAAGGCGCGCAAGGCTGTGCGCGACATCGCGGTCGAGCTCGTCAAGTTGTACTCGGCCCGCATGGCCAGTCGCGGTTTCTCGTTCAGCCCGGACACCCCGTGGCAGCGTGAGCTCGAAGAGGCCTTCCCCTTCGCGGAGACCCCCGACCAGCTCACCACCATCGATGAGGTGAAGGCCGACATGGAGCGACCCATCCCCATGGATCGGCTCATCTCCGGCGACGTCGGTTTCGGTAAGACCGAAATCGCCATCCGTGCGGCGTTCAAGGCCGTTCAAGATGGCAAGCAGGTCGCCATGCTGGTACCCACGACTCTGCTCGTTCGTCAGCACATGGAGACCTTCGCCGAGCGTTTTGCCGGCTTCCCCGTGCACCTTCGCCCGCTCAGCCGTTTTCAAACGGAGAAGGAATCGAAGGAGACTCTTGCGGGCATGGAGGATGGCACGGTCGACGTCGTTATCGGCACGCACCGGCTCCTCTCGGAGAAGATCAAGTTCAAAGATCTCGGGCTCGTCATCATCGATGAGGAACAGCGTTTCGGTGTGGAGCACAAGGACGCGTTGAAGAAGCTGAAGACGAACGTCGACATCTTGGCGATGAGTGCCACGCCGATTCCCCGCACGCTCGAGATGGCGGTCACGGGAATCCGGGAAATGTCGACCCTGGCCACCCCGCCCGAGGACCGTCACCCCATCCTCACCTTCGTCGGCCCGTATTCCGAAAAGCAGGTATCCGCCGCCATTCGTCGCGAGCTTCTGCGCGAGGGTCAGATTTTCTTCGTGCACAACCGAGTGTCCAGCATCAACCGGGTCGCGGCCCAACTGGCCGAACTGGTGCCCGAGGCTCGCATCGGTGTGGCGCACGGGCAGCTCAGCGAGCATGATCTCGAGCGCGTCATCATCGACTTCTGGGAACGCAAGTTTGATGTGCTGGTGTCGACCACGATCATCGAGACCGGCCTCGACATCGCCAACGCCAACACCCTCATCGTGGATCGCGCCGATAAGTATGGCCTCAGTCAACTGCACCAGTTGCGGGGCCGGGTGGGACGTGGTCGGGAGCGTGCTTACGCCTACCTCTTCTATGACGAGGGTGCGCCGCTCACCGAGACCGCGCACGATCGTCTCACCGCGCTCGCCGCCAACAACGAACTCGGCGCCGGCATCCAGATTGCGCTCAAAGACCTCGAGATTCGTGGCGCCGGAAACCTGCTCGGCGGCGAACAGTCCGGCCACATCGCGGGCGTCGGTTTCGACCTGTATCTGCGCATGATCGGCGAGGCTGTCTCCGTGTTCCGCGGGGATGTCGCCGAGGGCCAAACCGAGCTACGCCTGGAGCTTCCGGTGGATGCCCGCATTCCCGAAGATTACGTCGACAGTGAACGGCTGCGCCTGGAGGCCTATCAAAAGCTTTCAGTGGCCAGTGGCCCCAATTCGCGGGACGAACAAATCGATCAGGTTCTGGATGAACTCACCGACCGTTATGGTGAGCCTCCTGCCCAGGTGCACAACCTCATCCAGGTATCTCGCCTGCGCCGTCGCGCCCACAAGTCCAGCCTCAGCGAGGTTGTCGTGATGGGTTCCAACCTGCGCGTGACTCCGGCCGACCTGCCGGACTCCATTCAGGTTCGACTTGCCCGCATGTACCCCGGCGCCAAATACATGGCGGCTGCCCGCGTCATCGCCGTCCCGTTGCCAGCCGAGGGCGACCTCATTGCCTGGACCGCCAACTTCCTCGACGCTATTTTTCCTTTGCCGACCAAACCGACGACGGAATCGCCAGCGCCCGACGCCAACCCCGCTTAGGTTACTTCTTCTGGGCGACGGCTTTCTTTGCAGCCTTGACCCCGCGGTAATGCTTGGCCCGCCACATCACCAAGGCGCCACCTACGATGATGGCAATCGCTGAGCCCACCAGAACACCGAGCACACCTTCATCGCTGAGGTGTTCCGAGTTGGTGAACGCGAGCTCGTTCATGAGCAGCGAGACGGTGAAACCGATGCCCGCAACGGCGGCAACCGTGAGGAGGTCCCAGCCGAAGACACCCGCCTCGGGTGCCTGATGGCCGGCGGCGGCAGCTTTCTTGACTGCCCGACGGTGAATGAAGAACCAGACCGCCGACCCCGCAATCGTGACCCCAATGATCTTGCCGAGCGGCAGGGCGATGGCGATTCCCCAGAAGACCGGGCTGAGCTCACCGAGCGAGACGCTGGGAATGACGACGAGAGCCGCGGAGAACGCAAACAGGGGGAGCACGATGGCATTGGTGAAGGGTTGAAGGGCATGGGCTGCCTTGCGGGCGATGCTGGGGCGCAATGCGAGGCCGAGGGCGACTCCGGCAATGGTGGCATGGACGCCCGAGGTGATCACGAAGTACCAGGTTGCCAGCGCCAAGACAACGAGCCCGATGTTACGAAGGGCTTTGACTTTCTTTACTCGGCCTAACGCCCAGAAGGCGACAATGCAGACGACGGATGCCAGCAGAGCGGCAACGTTACTGCCTTGCGTAAAGAAGAGAGCGATGATGGCGATGGCGATGAGGTCATCCAAGACGGCCAGTGCCAGGAGGAACGCACGAATCCGCGAAGGAAGCCCGCGACCGACAATGGCAATGAGACCGAGCGCAAACGCGATGTCGGTGGCGGTGGGGATGGGCCATCCTACGGCAAGGCTGGGGCCGGCAATCAGGAGAAAAATAACCGCGGGAACGATGACGCCCCCCACGGCGGCGATGCCGGGGGCAAGAGCCCGTTGGAGTGAATTGAGTTCCCCGTTGGTGAGTTCGTAACGAAGCTCTACCGCGATGATGAAAAAGAAAAATACGAGCAGCCCATCGGTCACCCAGTGGGACACGGACAGGTCAATCCCCAAGGCGGGAATACCGACATGCGACCCAAATAGGTCGAGGAGACCAGGCCCGGCAATGGAATTGGCCAGCACCAAACCGAGGATTGCGGCTCCGGCAAGGGAGAGTGCCGCGTAGCGGTCGGAACGGAAAATGTTTCGCTTTGAGCTGCTGGGCATGTGCTCAGCCTAGGGTGCCCTCATGGCAAGGTCCTGTGATGCATACCCGGGGGGGTATACTAAAAATACCCATTCAACAAAGGATTCCCTTATGTGCCAGAAAGTAACCTGCCGCAAGTGCGGCAAAGCAACATGGTCCGGCTGCGGCCAGCACGTCACCGAAGTTATGCGTGGAACGCCCAAGGCGCAGCAGTGCCAAGGCCACGCCAACGACCCTAAAGAGCCCGGACTCTTCGCGCGCCTCTTCGGCAAGAAGTAATCGCTTACGCGTCGGCGCGCGCGTGCTTCTCCAAGAAGGTGTACACCTCTATGTCGTCGACACCGGGAAAGCGGCCGGTGGGAAGCGGGGAGAGCACGTGCGCGTGCATGCGCGCACTGGGCCACACCTTGCCATCCCAGCGACTGGAGAGGTCTTCCCCGGGTCGCTTGCAACAATCATCGGACGGGCAGGTCGAGACCTCGCGGTTGGTCGTGTCGCGCCCTCTGAACCACTGCGCATCGTCGAAACGAACGCCCACGCTGATGGAGAAGTCTTCACCCGCGCCCGTTCCTGTCTGCGTCGTATCCCAGAAGGTTCCCGCCGGAGTGTCGGTGTACTGGTAGAACTCTGTGGTGCGGTTGGTGCGCTCGAACGCAATGCGGGACGGCCATTTGCGACAGACCATCTGACCCTCGATTGACCCATTCGGATCGGCGGGAAAATCGATGCCATCGTTCTCGTACCCGCGAAAAATTCCGCCGTCGTCGTTCACCCGCAAGAAATGGGTGGTCAGATCGAGGTAGTTCGTCGCCAGGTTCGTGAACCGCAACGCCGCCGCCTCGTGAGTGACTCCGAACGCGTCCCGAAAATCCTCGATGGCAATGTTGCGATCCTTCTTCGCGGCTTGCAAGAACGCGACTGAGCGGGCGCGTGGCATCAGGCACGCGGCCGCAAAGTAGTTGATCTCCAGACGCTGCTTCAAGAATTCGGCGTAGTTCACGGGCTTCTGGTGTTCCAAGATGCGGTGAGCGATGGCCTGCAGTGCCATGGCGCGCAGGCCGTGACCGCCGGGAATGGACGCGGGAGGCAGGTAGATGCGTCCGTTAGCCAAATCGGTGACGCTTCGGGCGGAGTTGGGGAGATCATCCACGTAAATGAGGGTGAAGCCGATGCGGGCCGCCATCTCGGTGACCGTGCGGTGCATGAGCGCTCCGACCTCATGGCCACTTTGGCGCACCATGTCTTCGGCGAGCTGATCCAACTCGGGGAGGTAGTTATTTTTCTCCCGCATGCGCTGTTGCAGTTCAGTGTTCGCGCGCCGTGCTTCTTCTGGGGTGGCGATGGCATCCCGTGCGCGACGTTCCATCTCCCGATGCATGCCGACAATAGCCTCGAGCGCCTCATCCGGCAGGGTCTTGGTGTTGCGCACCTGGGGGAGTCCCAGCTGAGAATAAAGGGCACTTTTTTGCAGCCGGTCAAGCTCAATCTCTAAAGCCGAACGGCGATCGGGCGCCTCGGTGCTGAGCAGGTCGGCAATGGTCACGCCGAGCGCCGCAGCTAAGGCGGTCAGGAGCGAGAGTTTGGGCTCCCGGCGACCGTTTTCGACCAGCGAGAGTTGGCTGGGCACGACGCCCACAGCGTCTCCGAGCTGTTCCAAGGTGAACCCGGCGACGCCTCGAAAGTGACGGATGCGTTTGCCCAAAACCAGCAGGTTAGTTTCCATTTCTTTACCATATGCGAAAAAGCCAGTTTATTTCCACCCGTTTCTGGGGTCAGACTCACATTCACGGGGCGATACTCGAATTACCACCAAATATTCTTCCCTCGAAGGTGGCATATGACGTGGCAACGCACCAAAGAATGAGACAAAGGAGACTCACGTGACTATGACTGATGTGAATAAGACTGCTGGAAACCCCGAATCGTTGGCGACTCTGGGGGAGAAAGTCCCCGTAACATCCCACCTCAACGCCCCCGAGTTCGTCACGAACCGCGCCCTCTTGCGCTGGGTCAGTGACATCGTGGTCCTCACGAAGCCCGAGAACGTGCACTGGTGTGACGGCTCCGACGCCGAATGGACCGCTCTCACCGCCGAACTCGTGACCGGTGGCGTCCTCATTCCGCTCAACCCTGAACTTCGCCCCGGCAGCTTTCTGGCCCGCAGCGACCCCGACGATGTCGCCCGCGTCGAAGACCGCACATTCATCTGCTCCATTAACGAAGCGGATGCCGGCCCCACCAACAACTGGCGTGACCCCGATTCCATGAACGCCGAACTCAAGGTTCTCTTTGACGGCAGCATGCGTGGTCGCACCATGTACATCGTTCCCTTCTCCATGGGTCCCTTCGGCGGCCCCATTTCCCAGGTGGGCATCCAGATTACGGATTCGCCTTACGCCGTTTTGAACATGCGCATCATGACCCGCATGGGGTTCGACGCCCTGGCTCAAATTGATGACAAGACCCCTTGGGTTCCCGCGGTTCACTCCGTCGGCTCTCCTTTGGTGGATGCCAGCGGCCTGCGCGTTGCCGATTCCGCGTGGCCCTCCAGCTCGACCAAGTACATCTGCCACTTCCCCGAGACGCGCGAGATCTGGTCCTACGGTTCGGGCTACGGCGGAAATGCTTTGCTGTCCAAGAAGTGCTTCTCCCTGCGCATCGGTTCCTACATGGGGCTGAAGGAGGGCTGGCTGGCTGAGCACATGCTGATCCTCAAGCTCACCAGCCCCGAGGGCAAGGCCTACCATGTAGCCGCCGCATTCCCTTCGGCCTGTGGCAAGACAAACCTCGCCATGCTGCGCCCGACCGTTCCCGGTTGGAAAGCCGAGACGATCGGTGACGACATTGCCTGGTTGCGTCCCGACGCGGATGGTCGCTTGAGCGCCATCAATCCCGAGGCTGGCTTCTTCGGTGTTGCTCCCGGTACCGGCGAGGTCACCAACCCTGTCGCCATGAGTACGGTGTGGGGAAACACAATCTTCACGAACGTTGCCCTCACAGACGATAACGACGTGTGGTGGGAAGGCATGACGGAGAAGACCCCGTCGCACCTCATCGACTGGCGCGGCGAAGACTGGACCCCCGACTCCGGTCGCCCCGCAGCTCACCCCAACTCGCGCTTCACGGTCCCCATTCAGCAGTGCCCCACCTTGGCTGATGACTGGTTTGAATCCGCCGGGGTGCCCCTCGATGCGATCATCTTCGGCGGCCGTCGGGCCACCAACGTTCCTCTCGTTGCAGAGGCCTTCAGCTGGCAGCACGGTGTCTTCATTGGCGCCACGGTCTCCAGCGAAAAGACTGCCGCCGCCGAGGGCACTGTGGGCGAGCTTCGCCGCGATCCCTTCGCCATGCTTCCTTTCTGCGGTTACAACATGGCCGACTACTGGGGCCACTGGTTGGCTCTGGGGGAGAAGATGGGGGCGAATGCTCCCAAAATCTTCCAGGTCAACTGGTTCCGCAAAGATGACGATGGTTCTTTCATGTGGCCCGGATTCGGCGAGAACTCGCGTGTTCTGGAGTGGATTGCTCGTCGTGTTGATGACGAAGCCCACGCCACCATTGGTGCCGTTGGTCTCGTTCCTGCCCAGGGCAGCTTGAACATTGCCGGCCTTGGCCTCACCGATGACGTGATGGACAAGCTCTTCGATGTCAACGAGAAAC
>Ga0114978_10003726_pt1 | contig 12434 bp, 11 predicted proteins | sample S_140212_EF_Meta_FD_87027 | JGI IMG/M metagenome (GOLD analysis project Ga0114978, IMG submission 87027) | Freshwater microbial communities from Lake Simoncouche, Canada to study carbon cycling - S_140212_EF_MetaG | ecosystem: Environmental > Aquatic > Freshwater > Lake | place: Lake...
ACCGTTTTTTCCTTTCTGCTTATCGTCTGCGTGATGTCCTTTCTGATCGTGCGTTCGCTGAATCCCCTCACGCTTTTCGGTCTCGGGGCCGGCGGATTTTCCCGCAGTGTTCCGGTCGCTCTGGCCGGGTTGCTCTGCGCGTTGCCGGCGATTTATTTCATCCACGCCCTGGGTTTTTACTTTTTGGGCAAACCGGAACCACAGCCTCTGCTGCAATTTTTCATGACCAATACCGCCTGGAACGACCGGATTTTGCTGGCCTTCACGGCCATTGTGGTGGCACCCGTTTCGGAGGAGGTGATTTTTCGCGGCTATCTCTACGGAGTGGCCCGGCGTTTCGCCGGAAGGTGGTGGGCTTTGGGCATCAGCGCGGTGATTTTTGCCGCCATTCACGCGCATGTGCCTGCCTTCGGCGGACTCCTCGTGCTGGCCGTGGCGTTGACCTTGGTTTATGAATACACGGCGTCCCTTTGGGCTCCGATGATAATGCATGCGTTGTTCAATACCCTCACCATTGCCGCAACCCTGGCCTGGCCCGGCCTGATGAAATGAAGGTGCGCGATCTCAATGAAGACCGCTTCCTGAAAATCCTGCTGGCCGGTTTGCCCCAGGGCCGCAATGTCATCACCGGCCCCGGCGATGATTGCGCCGTGGTGCAGGCCCAGGGCGCGCGGGAGTTTCTGCTTTTGAAAACGGATTGCGTGGTCGAAGGAATTCATTACCTGCCGGAGGACAATCCCGTCCGGGTCGGCTGGAAGGCCCTCTGCCGCCCCCTGAGCGACATCGGCGCGATGGGCGGAGAACCCCTCCATGCGCTGGTCACTATTTTTTCTCCGGCGGATAAGGAGGTCGTGTACTGGAAGGCTGTCTACAAAGGCCTCTCCAAAGCCGCCAGGCGTTTCGGCGTCGGCCTGGTGGGGGGGGAGACCACGCGCGCCGCGCAGGCCGCTGTTTCGGTGACGGTGATCGGACGCGTCGAGCCTGCGCGCCTCATCACCCGCTCGACGGGAAAATCCGGCGACCTGCTTTTTGTCAGCGGAACTTTGGGGGGTTCAATCCAGGGCAAGCACCTCGATTTCATTCCCCGCATAGCCGAGGGCCGCTGGCTCAGCGCGCACGGTTATGCCCGCACCATGATGGATTTGAGCGACGGGCTCGCCTCCGACCTTCCGCGCCTGGCCACGGCCAGCGGGTGCGGTTTCGAGATTGATCCCGATGCCCTGCCCCGCTCGCGCGGATGCACCACCAGCCAGGCGATGTCCGATGGCGAGGACTACGAGTTGTTGCTGGCCGCCCCGCCCCGCCTGGCCGATCGCCTGCGCCGGGGATGGAAAGAAATGTTTCCCCGCGTGCGTCTGACGGAAATCGGACGGCTCACCGAACCGGGAACCTCTGCCACCGCGCTGCCGCAGGGCTTCGACCATTTTTTCAGTTGCCAGCAGCCCCGGGTTCCGGCGAGCTAGACCGCGCATGATCCGGATCAAATATCATACGCCGGGAACCGCCCCCGCGACTCTGGTCGCCAAAGCGAATCCGAATGCCGGACCGCCGACCCTTACGCTCATCCAATACGACAGCGAGACGATCTTTGAAGGAACGTTCGACACATTCGAGGAACTGATGGAGCGTTTTGATCCGGCCAAGGTCAACTGGATCAACGTGGAAGGCCTCAGCGATGTCGGTCTGCTGCGGAAATTCAGCGAGCGTTTTCACATCCATCCCCTTGCCCTTGAGGATGTGCTGAACACCTCCCAGCGCCCGAAAGTCGAACACTACACCGACCATTATTTCATCGTCAGCGAAATGATTTACCAGGACGAGCAATCCCGGGTCACGGTGGAGCAGCTCAGTGTTTTTCTCGGCGATTGCTATGTCATCACCCTGCAGGAGGAGGCCGAGCATGATGTTTTTGATCCGGTGCGGGCGCGCCTGCGAGGCGGGCGCGGATACGCCCGGAAAATGAAGGCCGACTACCTGACGTACGCCTTGCTCGACGCGACGGTGGATCAGTTTTTCCCCATCCTTGAAAGCGTGGGCGAGAGCATTGAGGAAATTGAAGACGAACTGTTGAGTAAGCCGACCAAGGAGACGCTCAAAAGCCTCTACCAAAGCAAGCGTCTGCTCCTCCAGTTGCGCCGCGCCGCCTGGCCCCAACGGGAAATTTTCAACACCTTGATCCGTGACGACACGGGCCTGATCGGCAAGGAAACCCAGGTTTTCCTGCGGGATTGCTACGATCACAGCACGCAGATCATTGATATTCTGGAGAGCTTCCGTGACCTCGCGGCGGGACTGATGGACGTTTATCTTTCCAGCCTCGGCCTGCGCACAAACGAAATTATGCGCGTGCTCACCGTCATTTCCGCCGTCTTCATTCCGCTCACGTTCATCGCGGGGGTTTACGGCATGAATTTCGACCGCGCCGATCCTTGGAACATGCCGGAACTCAGCTGGCCATACGGGTACCCGCTTTGTCTGGCTTTCATGGCTACCGTGGCCACCAGCATGCTGATTCTTTTTAAACGCAAGCGCTGGTTGTGAAATCCGTCCTCATCCTCACGGCGGGCTACGGCGAAGGTCACAATGCCGCTGCGCGCAACCTGCACGAAGCCCTGCTGGCGGCCTCACCGGAGACGAACGTGATCGTCAGCGATGTTTTTCTCGAAGCGTACGGATCGTTCAACTCTTTGGTGCAAAAGGGCTATGTCGGCATGATCAACCATGCGCCGGCCCTCTGGCAGGGCATTTTTTATCTGCTCGACCACACCCCGCTGGTCGAATGGCACATGGGTCTTTATCTGGCCGCTGCGCGCCATTTGCAAAAACTGATCGAGGAAAACGAACCGGAGGTCATCGTTTCGACCTATCCGGGCTGCAATCATTTGCTCGATTGGATCTTCCGGAAACGACTCAAGCGACCGTTTCGCACCGTGACCGTCATTACGGATTCCCTCACCATCAACTCGGTCTGGTACCGCGCCCACAGCGACGATTTTATCGTGGCCAATGACCCGACCGCCGCGGTGATGCGTGCCGCGAACGTGCCGAAGCAAAAAATTCATGTTCTCGGGTTTCCCGTGCCGCGCCTCTTTGCCAGCCTGGCTGCCGACCGGCCCGTGCCTCCGGCGGACGGCCTGTGGCGCGTGCTCTATGTCATCAACTCGGGCCGCCGCAGCGCACCCGAAATCGTGCGGCATTTGCTCAAACTGGAAAATATTTCCCTCACCGTCACGGTGGGGCGCGATGTGGAACTGGCGCGCCGGATCAACACGGTGGCTGCGGCGGAGGGGAAAAAACCTGCCGTGTTCGGCTGGACGCCGGATCTGCCGCGCCTCATGGCGGAAAATCATCTCCTCATCAGCAAGGCGGGCGGGGCCACCGTGCAGGAAGCTCTGGCCGCCCGGACTCCGATGATCATCACGCAAATTGTACCGGGTCAGGAGGAAGGCAATGCCCGGCTCATTCTCGAAAGCGGCGCCGGAGCCCTCGCCACCACGGCTGCGGAAATCGCCGGTTGTGTAAACGGGGCTTTTCGCGGGGATGCCGCCGCATGGCATTCCTGGCATTTATCCGCCATATCGCTCAGCCGGCCTGACGCCTCGGATCTAATCGCGCGTTTTATCCTGGGTTCCGGCTGAGGCCGTTCAGACCGGCAGCGTATCCGTGCCTCCGGTTTTGAAGCCTGAATCATTTTTCCCCTGCGATTAGCCGTCCCCCGGAAGTCCGTGTTCCTGAGACGGCTGGGAAAAATCAAGCAATCCACAGAGGGTCTCCGCCTCCCGGCGCAAAACCCCGGGATCATCGCCCGGCACAAACTCCAGCAAAACGTCGGGGTTTTTTCCGGCAGAGCGCAGAAAAGATAAATACCGCCGCCATCGCGCCGCGCCTTCAGCCAGAGGAAGCCGGTGGGCGGCATCCGGCCACCAATGAAAGGCATGCACATGCGAGAGCCGGCTGATGACAAGCTCCAGCCCCTCCAGGCACTCCTCTTCGGTGCGGCCATTGGGTGGCTGCCAAAGCGTGAAAATGGCGGGATGCGCCGTCGCATCCAGCAGGGTCCGTGCCGATGACGCCGTATCCGTGAGCGAGCCGGAATGGAATTCGTATGCAATGGAAGCCCCTTCGCGCTGCGACAAATCAGCGATCCGCAACGCATCGCGTGCCACCGTTTCCCGATAAGCGGCATCCGCTTCGGCTGAACCTTTTTTGCCCGCCCAAACCCTGATCACAGGAGCACCTAAGGCCACCGCGCTCTCCAACACCCTGGTGAAAGACAGGCCCTGCTGCTCGCTTTCGCCCAGCACATAATAGGAACCATAGGCACTGACCTCCAGCCCTCGCGTGCGCGTGAGACAGCCCACTGCACGGGCCGTGTCCAGGTCGCCGTGAGGCACGTGGACATCGCCGCCCCATTCCACGCAAGCGAGACCGCTGGCCACCGCCTTTTCCATAAGAGCTGCGGGCGACAGGTTGCGGAAAGTTATGGAAACAAGGCCGGCTCTCATTGCCGTCAGGCTGCTGTCGCCAGCATCGCGCGGGTGATCTGGTATTGGAGCGGTTCACCCCTGAGGCAACGTTTCAGTTCGTCGGCCATCCAGTGTCCCATGCGGGCGACTTCGCTTTCCATGCTGCCGGAGATATGGGGAGTGAGCACGACATTATCAAGTTCGTAGAGCGGCGAGTCCTGCGCCGGAGGCTCGGGGTGGGTCACATCGAGAACCGCGGTCACATCGGCGCGTTCGCGCAGCACCTCGCACAAATCTTTCTCATTCACCACTGCGCCCCGTGAGGTGTTGATCAAGGTGGCTCCGGGTGGCAGCAGACGCAGCAAGCGGGCGTTGATCATGTTTTCCGTCTCGGGCAGCCAGGGCGCATGCAGACTGACCACGTCCGATTTGAGAAAAATTTCTTCGAGGGAAACCAGACGAACCCCCAAGGCGGCAGCCTCTTGCTCGGTGGCAAAAGGATCATACGCCAGAACCTCCAGTTCGTAACTCCTGAGTTTTTCCGCCGTCAGACGGCCCACCGCGCCGAGAGAAACCAGACCGACCGCCGCGCGATACGCCCCCGGTCCGGGCAGGCCATGATCCCAGACGTGCAGACGGCGGGTGCGACGGACATTCTGCCAGAATTTTTTAAGACTTAAGATGATGACGGAAACGGCATATTCCGCGACCGGAATGGCGTTGGCCTTATTGGCATTGGAAACCGTGATGCCCCGGGCAAAAAGTTCCGGTGTCACGAAGCCCTTGACCGATCCGGCTGCATAAAAAAGCGCCTCGAGCCGCGGAGTTTTAGCCAGAAACTCCGCATCCATCTGCGGCACTCCCCAGGTTGCCAAGGCGTATTTCCCGCCCGCGAGAAGCGCGGAATGATCCCGCCAGTTTTGCTGAGTCACGGGCGGATCGAGCAGCCGGACTTTTTCAGAAAGTGATTTACGTAAATCCTCCGGATAGGCCTTGGCCAAGGCCGAAGGATTTCCGATCAAGAGGACGCCGGGCCGGTCTTCACTGGGATTAGCCATACACGGTTCGTCGTTAGTGCGGCTTGAGGAAGGCCAGAAGATCTTCCGGTTTGTCGAAAAGATAATCGGGCTTCATCGCAGCGATGGAGCGGCGGCTGTTGTAGCCCCACGTGACGGCGGCAATGCGGATGCCGGCTTTTTGTGCAGCCTCGATGTCGCGGGTCTCGTCCCCGATGAAAAGAATATCGGAGGCCGTGAGCTTGAGGGTTTTCATGACGTGGCGGAGTTCGTGCGCCTTGCCAAGAAGCTTGGACGAACTGCGAATGAAGGCGAAGAGATCGAGGTCGTGTTTTTCCAGAAACATTCTGACATTGGGTTCGCTGTTCGAGGTGACAATGCCCATTTCAAAACCCGCCGCACGCAGTTCGCGCAGGAGGGCGGGCAGGCCGGGGAACGGTTCGATGCCGGGCATGCGGGCGTGAATCTCCTCGCTGCCGCGCCGGGCGATCCGGCTCATTTTTGACATCGGAATCTTGAGGAATTTCATCACCTGCCGGGTGCGCATATCGCGCGCTTTTTCCAGGTCGGCGGCATCCAGGGGGCGGAACCGGAATTCCACCGCGAGTTTGTTGAGGATGGCAAAGGCCGCCTCGAAGGTATCCGCAATAGTGCCGTCGAAATCGAAGAGCAGCAGGCGCGGCCGGCCCGCTGGCGCGGGAGGCTGCCCGCGCCGGAGAAGGGAGCGGACAAACCGCCTCACGCCGGAGTGAGTTCCCCGGGCAATTCCATCGTGCCTTTGAATTTCGGCTCCTCGCGTTCCTGTCCGAAATTCGCGGAGACGAGAGCGGCAATACGCTCATTTTCCCCGCTGGTGAGGGGCGGTTGGCCGGAGGCTTTGGCAAACTCGCGGAGTTGCTCCACGTTGTAGATGTTCGGGAGCACGGAAGCCACGCGATCGTCACCCAGCAGCCAGAGGATGGCCGCCTGACCCATGGTGCGGACTCCCTCGTGTTCGAGGAAACGGAGTTGCTCGATTTTCTTCACGCCATTGAGCAGCCATGAGCGCGGACGATGGTTCCGGTGGTCGTTCGGCGGGAAAACCGTGTCGGCGGTGTATTGGCCCTCGAGCATTCCGGAAGAATGGGGAACCCGGATGAGGAACATGGTGTCGGCCTGGGATTCACGCGCGGCGGCGTGGATGGCCTGGCCCGGATGCGGTTCGAGCAGATTATAGATGTGCTGAACGACCGAGGGATTGCGGCGGCGGATGGCGTGAACTCCCTCGCCCAGCCAGCCGATGGCGGGTCCGAGCGCCAGCCCGTAGCGGCCCACCTTGCCTTGGGAGCGGAGGTCTTCGAGGGTCTCCCAGACGGCGTCATCGTCCACCTGCTCCATCCGGATGTTGTGCAGTTGGAGAATGTCAATGCGGTCGGTCTTCAAACGGGCGAGGGCGGCGTCGGTGGCGCGGCGCAGGGCGGCAGGGCTGAAATCCTGTGGAATCTCGCGCTGACCGCGGCGTTCGTCCCCATGGTTCACAAAGTCGTAGCCAATCTTGGTGGCAATAACGATCCGGTCGCGCTGATCGGGAAAGGCCTTGGCGATCAATTCCTCGCTGCGGCCATTGCCATAGGTATCCGCGGCATCGAAGAGGGTCACCCCCAGGTCAAGGGCCTGGCGCATCAGGACGACAGCCTCGTCGTCGGTGAAGGTGCCCCACCATCCCGTGGAAACAGTCCAAAGGCCGAAGCCGACCTCACTCACGGGCAAGTCCATTCCGGGAAGGGTGCGATATTTCATCAGCCGCGAAGATGCCATCCGGCGCGGCATTTTGCCAAGGAATTCGCGGCGGTGATTTTGACGTTGGACTTTGCAGCGGGGACTTTGGAGAGTTCCTTCGCAATGCTCTCTTTTTCCACCAGTTGGAACGCCCACGGCAAAAAATCCGGCGAGACCATCGTGCGCGAGATTCTTGACCTCGGCTTCGACACGATCGAACTCGGCCACGGCTTGAAAGCCCCCGTCGTCCACGAAATCCTCGCGGCGCGCGGCAAACTCAAATTTAAAGTCTCCAGTCTGCACAACTTTTGCCCGCTGCCGCCGGAGGTCATGGTGGACAATCCGGATTGTTATGAATTCACCTCACACCGTTCCGGCGACCGCGAAAGAGCGGTGCGGCTCAGCCTGCAAACCATTGACATGGCCGAACGCTTCGAAGCCCGCAACGTCGTCATTCACACCGGACGCATCCGCTCGCTGAAACTCACCGAGCCGCTGCGCGAACTCGTGGAGGATGGGAAATTCCTCAGCCGCGAATTTGTCCGCACTAAACTCGCTGCCGTAAAAAAACGCGAAGCCGTCGGAGAGATCTACCTCCAGCGCGCTTTGGGATGTCTGGCCGAGATCGCCGACTATGCTTCCAAAAAAGGCATCCGGATCGGCCTCGAAAACCGCGAGCATTACGAGGCCATGCCCTCCGAACGCGAGTTCGTGAATTTTCTCCAGCGCCTGGATGCGGCCAACGCCGGCTACTGGCACGATTTCGGCCACGCCCAGATCAAACACAACCTCGCCCTGCTCAACCATGCCCAGTGGCTCGACCGGATGGGAGCCCGCGCCATGGGCTGCCACGTCCATGATGTGAAGTGGCCGTTTGAGGATCATCGCGCGCCCTTCACCGGCGAAATCAATTTTCAGGAACTCGTGCCCAAGCTTCCCAAAGGCTGTCTTTTCGTCTTTGAAATCCACCCTCGCACGCCGCGCGAGGAGATCATAGCCTCCGCCGAGCGCTGGAAAAAACTCTTCGGACCATGAAAAAAATCTTCCTGACCGTCATCCAGATCGCCATCACGTCCTTGCTTCTCTGGCTGATGTTTCGCGATCCAGCCAAGCGTGCGGAGATGGCCGGCGCGCTCCGCACCGCCGATTTTCTCTGGCTCATTCCCGGCATCGCGAGCATCGGCCTGGCCCATGTGCTGCAAACCGAACGCTGGCGCATCCTGATGAAAGTCCAGGGCATTGATATGGCGTGGTGGCGGGCCTTCCGCGTCTTTCTCAGCGGGGCGTTTTTCAACCTCTTCCTGCCGGGCGGCACCGGGGGAGATGTGCTCAAAATCTATTACGCCATGCGCGAGACGGCCTCAAAGAAAAGCGCGGCCTTCCTCAGCGTCCTGATCGACCGGATGATGGGCTTGATCGCCATGGCCGTGGTGGCGGCGGTCTTGTGCTCCTTCCGGCTCCAACTCATCTGGGACTGTCGCGCCACGCAGGACTATCCCCACCCACCGCAGACCCTGCTCGCGGCTGTGAATAGCGGTCATGCATGGACTTGGTTAAAGCTCCACCCACCGCAGACCCTGACGCTGCTTCTCGCGGCCATTCTCGGGGCTTCGCTCGCTCTCATTGTCACCGGATTTCTGGTGGACCGCTTCCACCTCGCAAAAAAACTTCCGTCCTGGCTTCCGCTCCATGGCAAGATCATCGAGCTCTCAACCGCGTTCTCGACCTATGCGCGTAGTCCCGGGGTGCTGGCCCAGGCCTTCGGACTCTCCCTGCCCGCGCACCTGCTCAACTTTCTCGCCTTTTATTTCGCCGCCCGCGCCTTTGGAATTTTCCAGGGATTCAGCGGCTTCGTTGATGTGTTCGCCGTCCTCCCCATCATCATGACCATCGCCTCGCTGCCCATCAGCATGGCGGGACTGGGCGTGCGCGAAGAGCTTTTCAAGAACGTGTTCGGGCCCCTCTTCGATACAGACCCGGGCATTGCGACCATGATCTCACTCACCGGGTTTTCGCTCGTCGTCTTCTGGGGTCTGGTGGGAGGACTGGTCTATCTCACTTACCGGCCCAGCGGCGGACTGCACCTCAAGGAAGTCGAGAAGGAAGTCGAGGAGATCGAGCAATCCATCGAGAAGGAAGCGTGAAACGGCCCCGTGTGATCGCCAACTTCGCCCTCACGGCGGACGGAAAGGTCTCCACGCGGAACTTCACCCCCACCGGTTTCACCAGCCCCGTCGACAAACGGCGGCTTCAGGAAATCCGCGCCCTTGGTGACGCCTTGCTTGTGGGCGGCCGCACCGTGGCGGCCGACACCATGAGCATGGGGCTTTCCGCCGCCGATCTGCGCGAATACCGCATCGCGCAAGGCCGCGCACCCGAACCCCTCCGCGTCATCGCCAGCAATGGCGGCGCACTCGACCCGCAGGGAAAAGTCTTCCAAAAAAAATCGCGGCCGCCTGTCGTTTTTTCCACCCGGCGCATGTCTGTGCAAAAGCAGGCCACTCTCTCGCCGCTCTGCGATCTCTGGCTTTTTCCAGGAGAAACCGTCCCGCTCGAGGCCCTTCTGGACATCCTGCGCCGCGACTACGCCGTGCGCACGGTGATCTGCGAAGGCGGCCCCAGCCTCTTCCACTCCCTCCTCGAAATCGGGGCCATTGACGAACTGCGCCTCACATGGTGTCCGCTCATTTTCGGCGGCGCGGGGGCACCGACCGTGACAGGTCTTCCAGGCGATTTTCTGACGACCATTCGTCGCGCCCGTTTGAAAAAAATGGAAACGGTCGGCGCGGAGTGTTTTTTGACCTACGCGTTCTGAATCTGGTCGTCAGTGGGCGAAGTCATTTCCCCGGCCTCGATGGCCTCAGCCAGCAACGCCCTCAGCGCGTCAAGCCCCTCACCCTTTTCCGCGCAAACGGGCAGGACCTTCGCCTTGCGGAATTTCGTTTTGAAACGCTTCAGGTTTTCCTTCGTTTCCGGCAAATCCATTTTATTCGCCACCACCGCCCAGGGCCGCGCCGCCAGGGTGGGATCGTAAAGCTTCAACTCCATCCGCAGGGTTTGAAAATCGCTGATCGGATCCCGTCCCTCGCTGCCCGCCATATCGAGCACGAAAAGCAGCAGCTTGCAGCGCACAATGTGGCGCAGAAATTCGTGCCCGAGCCCCTTGTTTTCATGAGCCCCCTCGATCAATCCCGGAATGTCCGCCACCGTGGCACGCAAATAGCCGCCGACCTCCGCCACCCCGACGACCGGATTCAAGGTCGTGAAGGGATACGGGGCCACCTTGGGATGCGCGGCGGAAATTTTGCTCAGCAGCGTGCTTTTTCCTGCGTTCGGATAACCGACCAGGCCGGCGTCGGCGATGGTGCGCAACTCCATGGCAAACCACGCCTCTTCGCCCGGCTGGCCATCCGTGGTTTGTCGTGGAACGCGATTGGTCGAGCTTTTGAAGTGGGTGTTACCCTTGCCGCCCCGGCCGCCCCGGCACAAAACGAACTCCTGATCCGGTTCCGACAAATCCGCCAGCGGTTCGAGCGTGCGCAGATCAAGATGGCTTTTTTTAACCGGCGCTTCCTCTTCAGGATCAGGCACACGGAGATGAAACTCATCGGGTAATTGGTAAATGAGCGTGCCCACCGGAACCTTCACCACGGTGGAGTGCCCGTTGCGCCCGTGCTTGTCCTTGCCCTGGCCGTGTCCGCCGCGCAACGCCCGCAGATGCGGTTCGTAATAGAGCGAGACGAGGTTGTCCACCTGCACATCGGCCTTGAGAATGATGCTGCCCCCATCGCCCCCGTCGCCCCCATTCGGCCCTCCGCGCGGAACAAATTTTTCCCGGCGAAAACTACAGCAGCCACTGCCGCCGTCCCCAGCCTTGGCCTTGATACGGACCTGATCAACGAATTTCATGGGGCAATGATACGTGACGAGTGGCTCGCAGAGAAGAGCTAATGCCCGGTCACCAGAGACGCATACAACCCGAGCACCTGCTTCGCTATGGCGGGCCAGCCAAAAATCTCCTCCACCCGGCGGCGTCCGGCCTGACCGAATTCCTGGCGTTTCGCCGGATCAGCCATCAGTTCGTTGATCCGCGCGGCCAGATCGCGCGCAAAGCGTTCCGGTTCCAACGGCTCAAACGGACTCTCCGTCATCTGGTCCAGCGGAACCAGGTAACCGGTTTCGCCATGGACCACGACTTCCTTGATTCCGCCCACGCGGCTTGCCACCACCGCCGTGCCGCAGGCCATCGCCTCGAGATTGATGATGCCGAACGGTTCGTAAATGGAGGGGCAAACAAACGCCGCCGCGTGGCTGTACAATTCGATCTTCATCGTGTTGTCCACCATCTCATCGATCCAGATCACGCCCTCGCGGCCGCGCTGCGCCGCCGTCACAGCCGCTTTCATTTCCGCCGCAATCTCCGGCGTGTCCGGCGCGCCCGCGCACAAGACCACCTGAAAACCCGGATCGAGGTGCTTGATCGCATTCACCAGATGAATGATCCCCTTCTGCCGCGTGATCCGTCCCACGAAAAGCACATACGGCTGCACCTGATTGATACCAAACCGCTCCAGCGCGTTCCCCGTCTCCACCACCTGGTATTCCTCCAGATCAATTCCGTTGTAGATCACGTGCAGGCGCTCATCCGGGACACGGTAAAGCCGCTGCACATCCTTTTTTGTCTCCTCCGAAACCGCGATCACCGCATCCGCCATTTCGATCGCCGTGCGCTCCAGCCAGCAGGTGAAATCATAGCCTCCGCCCAATTGCTCGCGTTTCCACGGACGCAAGGGCTCCAGTGAATGCACCGTGATCACCAGCGGAATCCCGTAATTGAGTTTGGCCAGAATTCCGCCCCACATCGCATACCATGTGTGGCAATGCACCACATCCGCCGTGATCTCCGCCGTGTTGAAATCCTGACAACGCTGCAGTGCACCAAAAACCGAACCCAAGGGCTTCGGACACGTGAACGCGTCCGCATCTAGTCCGAACCCCGTAACCGACAGATTTTTCCCAAGAACATTTTGATCTCCAAAACACCGCACCTCAACCGGAATCAGCTTCGCCAACTCGCGGCTCAGATATTGCACATGCACGCCTGCCCCGCCGTAAATGTGCGGGGGATATTCGTTAGTCAGGATGAGAGCCTTCACGCCCGCAGCGTAGCAAAGAAGAACCCCGGGGCAAGCCG
>Ga0114978_10003728_pt1 | contig 12430 bp, 10 predicted proteins | sample S_140212_EF_Meta_FD_87027 | JGI IMG/M metagenome (GOLD analysis project Ga0114978, IMG submission 87027) | Freshwater microbial communities from Lake Simoncouche, Canada to study carbon cycling - S_140212_EF_MetaG | ecosystem: Environmental > Aquatic > Freshwater > Lake | place: Lake...
AGAAGACGAGATTTTCGCCATAGTTTTTGTTGCCCTCCCGGAGGTCCATACTGTGGTGCCAGCGATGGAGGCCTGGCGTATTGAAGACCAGATTGAGCCAGCCAAAGCGCATCCGGACATTGCAGTGGGTGAGAATGCCGATGAAAGCGGTCAGCCCACTGACCCAAATGATGACGTCTCCCGGTGCGCCTGCGAGCACGAGGATGGGCACAGCGAAAACCATGCTCTTGAGCGTATCCACGAAGTGGAACCGCCCGGTGTTGAAGAACCACAGTCGGACTGAGCTATGGTGCACGGCGTGAAACCGCCAGAGCGGCAGCCAGACGTGAGCGAGCCGGTGCGCCCAGTAGAGTCCGAATTCTGCGGCGACGAGCCCGAGGGTGACTTGGGCCGCCAGCGGCCAAGCCAGGGGCCACACGCTGCTACCACCCCGCGCTCCGAATTGTTCGGCGATGCCGAGGTTCGCCAATGCGACCACGGTGATCTGCACAGAGATTTTCGTGAAAACTGTATGCGCGAGATCGGGGATTTCCTGTCCGTCCGACTTGAGCCACTCGGTTTCGTGAGGACGAATTCTTTCTAAGCAATACAGGGCCAGCGCGAGCCCGAGGTAGGCGACGTTAAAAGCGAGGGGGCCCCGACCGTGCGCGATCCCGACTCCGAGGCCCAGGCAGGACGCGCCGAGGAGCCCCGGCCAAAGCGTATAATCTAGCAGTGTGCCGAGCCGGACCATGTCAGTCGTTCTTGCGCCCGACAAAGCAACCGTAATTCCAGACGCCGCCATACGCGGGACGAATGTGGTCGATCACCGGCGTGAAATTTTCGCGAAGGAGGGGCAGGAGGTGACCGTCCATCCGTACATGGTTGATTCGCATCCAGCGCGTAAACCATGGCCACCGGCTGCCGTGGAAGTCGACGAAGGCGAAGTGCCCGTTGCCTGTCAGATCGGCGCGGGCTGATGCGATCGCGGCCTCGAACCCGGGATTGAACATGGAGAGTGCGTACCAGCACAGCACTAAGTCGTAACTGCCGGTCCGACCGAGGGGAGCATGGTAGCTCTGGGCCTTGAGAGAAATGCGCGGTCCGTAGCACGCCGTCTTGCGGCGGGCGACATTCAGCATCGCAGCGGAGAGATCGACCCCTGTGATGTGAGCGTGCGGAAAGCGCCGGGCGAGTTGAATGAGATTTCTTCCGGTACCACAACCGACCTCGAGAATACGGAGCGGTGCGGGTACCGCGGCGTGGGCCATCTCAAGAATGGCACTGCGGCCGAAGAGAAACGCCCAGCGGGTCGCATCATAAACAGGGGCATGCAGCGTGTAGTATTTCTCCAGCGAACGTGCCGTATCCGAGACGGGGTTGCGGTGTGAAACGACGACGGGTTTCATGAGCAGCGAGTGGCTGGCGACCCTAGATGACCTCGGCAAAGTGGAGACTCCCGTAAGTGCCGACCCGGTCGGTGCGGTGCAGCGGCTCCGTGCGCTCCGGGAAAAAGCGCAACCGCGCGCGCACGGCTGCGGGAATAAAACTGAGATCAAGACCGGCTGATCGCATGAGAATCCGCGTGCCGGGACGGCTGTTTGCAAAGATCAAGGCCCACTCCTCCGCGAGCGCGGCGGGCTCGTGCCAGGCCAGCCAGTCTTGATGATCCAGCAAGACGTAGTGAGAATACACGCCAGGATTCTTTTGGAGGAACTCAGACACGGTGGCGGTGTGGGTGTGCAGGGCTCCCGCGCGCCGGGCCAGCACAGGGAGATTTTCTTCGCGGAGGTAGTTCGGGCAGCAGGAAAGCGTGTAGGAGCCCGTCATGTAGACCCGCCAGAAATAGTTTTCGCGGGCGGGCAGTGCCGACATGACGTGCCGGAGTTTGTCCTTAACGTAGCTCGTGAGACCGCCGGGATAATGATCCTCGATTAATTTGATCTGTGGTGCCGGGACGCCCAGCAGGGTCATGACCATGCGCTGACGGATGAGCCAGTGGCTGAGTTTGCCCCAAATCTTGGGTTCCAACATCGCGTAGACGCGGGCCTGCTGGGCCAATGTATCCGCATCCAGCAGACATAAGGCATGATTCTTGATGTTCGGCTTCGCGCGGAAGAGCGCGCCGCCCAGCAGCCACGCGGCCATGCCGGCGGCACCGTGGTAGTAGAAAGATTTTTTTAGACTCCCCGGATCGAAGAACGAAATTTTTTCATCCCAGAACGAGCGCGCCGATGCGGAAAGGCCAGCGCGGAGCGCGCGATAGATGGGTTTAAAACGGTCGTGCGAACCGATGCCAAAAAATTCGAATAGATCGCCGAAGTCACCGCGGCGGATGAGCGCGAGTTTTAATTCGAGCACCGCGTTTTGGCGCGGGTTCACGTCGACGGCGTGGATCTCTGCTGGGCCATCGAGCAAGTAGTCGAGGGCATTACAACCGGCGCTGGTGATCATCACGACTCGACTGTCGGCGTCGAGGGCCATGAGCTCGCGGTCGATGCGCGGATCCTCCCAGCAGGCGTTGTAAATCAGCTGACCGCCATGGACGTGGTGAAAAACAAGATCATGCGTCGCTTTGAAGAAGCGGCGGGCCGCGGTGGCGCGAGGTTCGGCGGTCATCGGGCGCAAGCGACTCACGCGGGCAGCAGGAGCACAAGAGGATCCGCAGAGGGTTAATGAGATGTCACCGTTCCGCCACAATCGACAGACATTATTCGCGGAAATGTGTCGATTGGGTGACGCTGCGGTGTCGGCGGTTCGCAGTGCTAAACTGTAAAATTATCCGGGCGTTCACGCGCGACAGAAATTGCGCGGAATCCGCTCATCCGCTGCTAGCAGCAGATGGATCCGGACGTTGCCCGTCAGCACCGATTAGAGGGGCGGCACAGGTGCCCGAAATGTTTTCCCCTGGGACCGTTTAGTTCGTGGACGAGGGCGGTTGAGCAGCGAGTTCGTCGGCGATGGAGCGATCGCTGCGGCAGCGGGGCATTTTGTGCTGACCACCCCATTTACCGTGACGGCGCTGCCACTGTTCAAACGTTCCGGGGGCAACGAGGCGCACGGTGGGTGGGGCGAGGCCTCCGCCCAGGCGCTTGGCCTCGTAATCCTCGTTGAGGCGCTGGAGCTCGCTGTCTAACTCGCCGGCGAGTCGCGCCGGCGTGACGTCCGGGGTGACGCCGGACCGGAGTTCAATCCACCATTCGTGTTGCCCGCGTTTTTGGCCCGTTGCGGCATTCGCGAAAATCGGCGCGACGTGGAAATTTCCGATGGTGCAGTCGTGCCGTCGGCAAACGTTGAGCAAGGCATCAGTGACTTCCTTCTCGATGACGTGCTCGCCAAACGCGCTGAGCTGCAGCGAAGTGCGTCCGACGTACACGAGACGCGGCGGCGCGGTGGAGATGAAGCGCACGATATCGCCAATCACGTAGCGCGCGAGCCCGGCGGGGGTCGTCATCACGAGGGCGTAGTCGACGCCGACCTGCACGCCGGCGAGCGGCACGGCTTTGGGGCCGAGGTGCTCCAGGCGGGTCTCGTCAAAATCCGACATTGGGATGAATTCGTAGAAGATCCCGGCGTTGGCCATGAGGCGGAGTCCGTCGCTCGGTGCGGAATCCTGGGCGGCGATAAAACCCTCCGACGCAGGGTAGACTTCATGGAAGTTCACCGTGGGGCCGAGGGCGGCGCGGAGTTCACCGAGAAAGGGATCAACCGGCACGCCACCGTGAACGAAGCATTCGAATCGCGGCCAAATATCCTGCACGTGCCGGGCGGTCTGTCCGCGCTGGGTGGCGTGTTCACGCAAGGCGGCGGCCAGAATCAAGACCCAACTCGGGATACCCGCGAGCATGGTGATATTGAGCGGACTCGTGCGACAGACGATAGCGTCAAGTTTGGCCGGCCAGTCCGCGATTTGGGCGATTTGTGCGCCGGGTTCGTAGAGGTGTTTCTCGATCCAGCTGGGGAGATTGAGGGCGGTGATGCCGCTCAAATCACCGGCGTAAGCCCGATGCGGAAGCATTTCGGGCAGCGGCGAAAGGGCGGTGGATCCGCCAAGAAACAAATGTCGGCCGCGGAAAACGGAGGTGCTCCCCGTGCGGACGGAATAATAGAGCAACGAATCGAGACCGGCCTGGCGAAAATGGGCGAGCATGCCGGCGGTGATCGGAAGATACTTCGTGCGGCCCACCGTCGTGCCAGACGAGACGGCAAAATGAGTGCAGCGCCCCGGCCACAAAACGTCGGCCTCGCCGCGCTTCATCCGCTCGACGGCGGGCGCGAGACGTTCGTAGGTGTGCGGAGCGATCCGCTGCTGGAAACTGGGGTAGTCAATCGTCGGAGTGACGCCGGCCACCCGCCAATAAGAAGTGCCGGCGAGCCGCTGCGTGAGGCGCTCGAAAACGCGCGCTTGCTGGCTGGGAGCCGCAGCGACTTGCCGCAATCGACGCCCCGCCGCCATCGACAGAACCGCTGCACCGAGAGAATAGACGCCTTTGAGGCTCATGCGGCGACCCGGAGTTTGCGCAACTTCACGCGGCGATAAAAGGCGGCGATGTGAGGGAGAAACTGAAAGTAGTGGAAAATAAGTGACGCGTGTTGCACCGCGCTGCCGCCGGTGGCGGCGGTGACGACTTTCAGTTCGCCGCGGGGAAAGATGGCCGGCATCGCGGAATCAAAAGCGGCGCGGGTCGGAGATCCGGCCGCGAGCACGGCAGTTTCCTTTTCGGCGTAAAGGACGAGCGCCGGCACTTCAGTCAGGGGGAGTTGGCCCGCCGAGCTCCAGGGGGACAGCGGCGGCATGGTGCGCAGCGCATCGACGCGTTCGCAGGCTCCGGCGGGTGCAAGATCCTGGACCGCTGCGAGAACGCGATCGCGTAATTGGCGCAGTTCTCCGGCGGTGAGCAGCGAACGGATGGCGTCGCGATTCTGCGCTCCCGCTTCAAAGATTTTGGCGAAAATCGCGCGGGAACGATCAATCACTTCCGGGCCGACTGTGGTGCGGCTGTCGAGGTAAGGCTTGAGCGCGCGACCGATCAAGGTGGAGGCCTTGGCCTCGCCGGGGACGACGATGTCAGCGGCGCAGGCCACCGGACTCACGAGGACCACGCCGCCGATATCCGGCGAGCGGTGGGCAGCACGCGCGCGCCGCAACCAGTCGAGCACGAGACCGGCGCCGAAGCTCACGCCGAGGACGACGGGCCGTTGGCCGTGCACTGTGTTGAGCTCCGTGACGAGGTCGTCGAGCTGGGCGCAAATCAACGCGGGCGAGAATCCTCCGCGAGGGTAATTGAGATAGTAAACGCTGCCCCGGCGGAGGAGGTAGCTGCGCAACAGGAAAACTTGTTCGGTCGAATCGGGCACAAAGCCACCGAGGACAATGGTCGGTATCGTACCGAAGCGTCGCTCGCAAAGGACGGTGGCGCGTTGACTCAGAGTGGCCTCGCCGCGGGCGAGGACATCGCTCTGGGCCTGCGTGATTGCGGGCGTATGTGGCACGGGCCGCGGCGGGCGGAGTTTGTAGCCGGCGGCGCGGATAAAAGCATGAAACGGTTGGGCAGGAGAAAAGCGGGTAAATGCCGCCAGCAGAGAGAGCGCGGGGGACAGAGTGAGAACGGGCATGCGGTTACGAGCACGGGCGCGATCGGTGCATGGCAAAGAGAAACCCACGGCGTCGCGGAAACGTTTCATATCCGAAACGCGGTTGTAAACTTAGCCGTAACATTGCGCCGGAGAGACGGGCCATCGTCGCGGGAGATGTTGCCTGATCGTGACCCCAGGCGGTTGCGGGAGCCGCGGTGCCCCCAAATCGTTAAGAGGATGAATTTCGCGACGTCCGAACCCGTTGGCCAAATGGAACCGCGTGGCGTGGCCGCGTTACCCGGCACGGAGCCACGGCCGGATGTCCGCATCATCAATCACTTCAATTCTCAGGACGCGGCAGCCCGTTATGCGGGCAACCGCCCTCAAAGCCATGGCCGGGTGCTGGCGCTGGTGGAGAGAATCCTCGGGACCGCGCTGCCAGTGAAGCGCGCCTTGGACGTGGGGTGCGGGACGGGCCATTCGACGGTGGCGCTCCTGCCGCTGGCGCGCGCGGTCGTCGGGCTTGACGCATCGCGCTTCATGCTCGCGCAGGCGGCGGGATATCCGGCGATCGAGTACCGTTGCGGCTATGCCGAGGCGTTGCCATTTGCGCGGAGTAGCTTCGATCTGCTGACGGTGTGTTCAGCGTATCATTGGTTTGATCAGGAAAAATTCTTACAGGAAGCCGCCCGAGTGCTGCGGGGTGGAGGTTGGCTCGTTTTGTATAAGGTCGGATCGACGGGAAGGATTGCGAACAATGCGCAGTTCGACACGTGGAAGCGGGAGGTTTTCCGGACGCGTTATCCAAAGGCGCAGCGCAATGACGCCGTGCTGACGGAAGAGAGGGCGGTTGAGTTTGGCTTTCACGACATCGCTCGCGAAGGGTTAACCCACTGCGTCCGCCATACCTTGAATGAGTATGTCGACAATCTGCTCACCCATAGTTCGCTCCTCGGTGCGATGGACCGACAACACGAGTCGGTGGCGGAGACCCGGATCTGGTTGCATCGGGAATTGCAGCCATTTTTTGATCACGGTTCCGCCGAGTTTTTACACGAAGACTGGATCCATATTTTAGGACGCGATCTTTCGGTGAGCGATGGCAACGCCTAGCTACTCGCTGCGGCGGGGACGATCTCGGCGGTACCGTCGTCGTAGCCACCGTCCAAGGGGTCGAGGGGATACACGCGCACGAAGTCCGTAAATTGGATAAGTTCGAATCGTCCGTCGAAGTGCTCCACGACAGCGGTGAGCGACTCCACCCAGTCTCCGCTGTTCAAGTAGTGGATGTCGCCCATCATTTTGTCGGCGGCGGTGTGGATGTGACCACACATGACGCCGCTGCAGCCGCGGGCGCGGGCGAGTTCGGTGATGTGAGATTCGAAGTCGCCGACATAGCTCACCGCTTGTTTGACCCGCCCCTTAATGGCCTTGCTGAGCGACCAATACTCTTTCCCACGCCAAGCGCGCCAGACGTTGTAGGCGCGATTGACCTTGAGGAGAAATTGATAGCCCCAGTCGCCGACGTGCGCGAGCCAGACGAAGTTTTTCGTGATGGTGTCGAAGACATCGCCGTGGAGCACGAGGTAACGGCCGCGGGGGGACTCGTGAATGTAGTCTTCGACGATGCGCAGGTTTTCAAAATCGAGCGGAAGAAACGAGGCGAGGATATCGTCGTGATTCCCTCTTAGGTAGATCACCTCAGTGTCGCGTTTTTCCAGTTTTTTGAGCACGATGCGGATGAAGCGGGTGTGGGCTTTGGTCCAATGACCGGAGCGCGTGAGTTGCCAACCGTCGATGATATCGCCGTTCAGAATGAGTTTTTCGCAACGCGTATGCCGGAGGAAATGATTCACTTCGGCGGCTTTAGATTCGACAGTGCCCAGATGGACGTCGGACAGGATTACGGTGCGGACGCGGAGGAGATTTTTCATGGTAACTGGAAGGAGAAACCGGCCGGAGCGATGTCCTCGGTACTCGCCACCGCGGTCGAGGTGGCGGGCACGACGATGCGGAGGCTGCGAGGGTGGACCACCACGCTGACGGTGGCGCCGGTGGCATGAGTCTCGCCATCGGTGTGCATGAGGCCGGGAGCGGCGCGTTCGATGACGAAGCGCGAACCCCGGATTCGGCAGACGTGCGGACTCCGATCAAACCGGCCGGAAAAAAGCCGGATGGCGAGGGTGGTTGCGCCGACGATCCCCACGGGACGCACGGCGACAAGATCGAGCGAGCCATCGTCGACCCGGGCGCCGGGAGCGATGCAGGCGTTGTTGCCGTATTGGTCGGAATTCGCGACCGCGACCAAAAGAATGTCGAGCGTCTCGCGTTGTTCGGCGGTGGAGATGACGACCCGTTCGGAGCAAATCTCTCGCAGCGCTGCCAGCGCGGTGCGGACGTAGGCGGGCAGGCCGCGGGAGGTGAGCGTGTTGAAACGGCGGCTCACGTCGGCATCGAGGCCGAGTCCCATGGCATTGAAGAACGGGTGTCCGTTAGCGCTGCCGGTATCGATACGCGCGATACGAGCGCCGGAACCGGCGACGAGTTCCAATGCGGGCAGCAGCGCCGTCGGTACTCCGAGATGAAGTGCGAGACCGTTACCGGACCCGCACGGGACGAGCGCGAGGGCGGCCGGGGTGTGCAGCAGAGCCTGGGCGACTTCGTTCATGGTGCCGTCGCCGCCGACGGCGACGACGATGGTGCCGCCGGCCACCGCCGCGTCACGGGCGAGGCGCGTGGCGTGGCCGGGTCCGTCGGTGGTCACGACCGTCGCGTCAAGGGAGCGTGAGGTGATGAAGTCACGGAGGTGGGTAGCCAGAGCGGGCCGCCGTCGATTCCGACCGGAAGTCGGATTCAGAACGAAACAGATCTTCATGCGGACGGCGAGGCGAAGCGAATGGGCGGCGTCGCGGTCTGGGTTTGCAGAGCAACCGGACCGCGTTCGTCGCCGCGCGCAGCGTGCGCGAGGAGGTGAGCGGCGATATCGCGGGCGGCGTCGGGGCGGGCGAGACGGGAGAGGGCGGTACGCCACACGTTCCACACCCGGCCTTGATGGGCGAAAGCGCGCCGGAGCTCGCTGACGATGGCGTCGGGGGTCTCGGCGAGGGACCCCGCGCCGTGACGACGCAGGAGCTCGTAGTTGCCCTCTTCCTGCCCAGGCACGATCTGGTTCACGATCATCGGGCAACGCGCGGCGATGGCCTCCTGGGTAGTGGCCCCGCCGGCTTTACTGACGACGACGTGGTGGGTCAGGAGCAAACGGGGAATTTCGTCGGTCCAGCCGAGGATCGTCGCGGGATGAGCGCGGTTGGCGGCCAGTTTTTCCAAGCGGGCGCGGAGGTGCTCGTCGCGGCCGACCGCACAGGTGACGGACCAGCCGGGTTCAGCGAGCAATTGCGTAGCGGTCTCGAGCGCATCCCGCGTACCTGAATTTATGATATAGAGAACTCGCGGCGACGCACCGCCGGCGAGACTCGGCGGCTGGAACTCGTGGCAGTGGGCGCTGAAGAACGGCGTGACGGGAAACCCGGTGGGATGGAGGAGCGAAGCGGCGATACCGGCGCGGAGCAGCACGTCAGCCGAGTCGGCATTGGGAAGAAACCAACCCGTGCAAGCGGTCCGCCACCAGAGCGAGTTAATGCTGATGGAGTCTGTGACGATGTTGAAATGGGGTAGTGTCCGCCGGCCGTCGCGGGCTAGTTTTTCGAGCAAGAACGCGTAAACGGGAAACGTGCTGCACAGGATGGCCGGCTGCTCCTCGGTAATGATTTGGTCCAAGATCCGGGTCTCGCGACGGAGAAAGCAGAGGGCGGTCGGGAAGACCGCGGTGCGGTCGAGCCACGCATATACCGAACTCCAGAGTCGCGGCGTGCGATTGATGATACCGAGATAAAGTCGGCGGAAAAATTCATTGAGCCGTGGTGATGCCAATGCAAATACGTCCACCAAGCGAGCCGTGCCCGGACCGTGCGCTGCGTCGAGGGCCTTGGCGAGTGCGCGGGCCGCGGCGTTGTGGCCTTCGCCAAAACCGGCGGTGAGAACGAGGACGTGAGCTTTTTTCATACGATAACAGGGTGGAGGGCGGGGGAGGCGGAGCGGGCGACAACGTCCGCCAAGTCGGCTTCGAACCGGGCGATCACGGTCGTCCATGATTGGGGTTCGACGGCGGCGCGGGCCGACGTGCGGAGGTGCGCGCGCAACGGGGCATCGGTGGCCAGTCGCATGGCCGCGGCCACGAGCATGTCAGGGCGATCGGTGGGCACAGCGAGACCGTTGTGTCCGTGTTGGACGAACTGCCGGGCTGCCGCGTAATCGAAACCAGCGACGGCGAGCCCGCTGGACATCGCCTCCGTGAGGACGTTGCCGAATGTCTCCGTCAGACTGGCGTGGATATAGATATCGGCGGACGCGTAGTAGCGCCCGATTTCCTCGCGCGAAAAAAAACCGGTAAAAATACACTCGGGGTGGTCGCGTACCAGTTTGGCCTTGAGGGGCCCCTCGCCGGCGAGCACGAAGCGGCAGCGTGGATTGGCCGCGCGCATCGCGGCGAAACACTCAAACAGCAGGGGATAATTTTTCTCCGGTGCCATGCGGCCGACGTGCAGCACGACAGGATTCTCGGGGGCCGCATCCCAATTTAGCCGCAGGTCACCGGAGCGCCGAGCGGGATGAAACTGCCACGTGTCCACTCCGCGCGAAAGGACCGCGACGTTCAGGAAACCGAGGGACTCTAGCTCGGTGCGCAGCTCGACAGTGGGCACGAAGGTACGGGCCGTGCGATTATGGACGCGTCGCAGCCACCACAGCACGAGGCGATGGAGGCGCGCATAGCCGTAGTGTTGGGTGTAGGCGTGAAAATTGGTGTGAAAACTCGAGGTCACGGGAATACCGAGCGCGCGCGCCGCAGTGATCGCCGAGGCGCCGAGCGGACCTTCGGTGACGACGTGGACCAAGTCGGGGCGTTGCGCGCGCCACTGGCGGAGGAGGGTCCGGCCGGCGGGCAGACCGAAGCGGAGCATCGGGTAGCCGGGCACGGGGAATCCGAGGAGAGGGATCTCGTGGAAGTCGGTGTGAGTGGGGCCGGCCACGAGATCGGAGCGGCGCGGCCGATAGACCGTGACGACGTGTCCACGCCGACCGAGCTCGCGGGCAATGACTCCAAAGGTCATCGCCACGCCATTGACCTCTGGAGGGAATGTTTCGGTGACGATGGCGAGTTTCACGAAAAGGAGAGAGGAGTTTAAAGGGTTTCGGAGACGATCCTTGCGTGCGCAGGATGCCGCGGTTCTATGGCGAACACGTGGCGTTTGCGTTACGATCGTGGCAATTCCTGGGCTGGTCGTGAGTCCCCGACGTGGGGTGGGGAGGGATCGGGTCCGAGCGCGTCGCGGGGACTGAAGTCCCTGCCACTTTCTTCGCGGAAACGACCATGCGGCGGCGGTGAGCGAAGTGCGCCCGAATCGGAGGTCGAACGTGGGAGGGCGCGAGGTGGCGCGACAGGTACGGTTTGACGGAGCGGGCACAAGCGCGCGACTTCACCCAATCGTCACCCGCGGCGGTTGCACTGCAGGACCCCGCGGCGGAGAACAAGCGTTAAATGATATCGTCGAGAAAGTCCCTCTGCGCCCGGTTTCGGTGGTCGGAGTCAACTTTTGTGGTCCGCGTTTTTTTGTGCGGCCCGGAACGCGGTGCGCGCGTCGTGGTTCCGCTGGTTGCGCTGTTCCCGTGCGACTATTTTCAGCCAGTCTGGATGATGTGCAAGCCGCAGACCGAGGCGACCGTGACGAAGGGCAGTCAGTGAGAACCCAACGCGACGTCTTCAAGTCGCAAGTATTGGCTCTGGCGATTGGCTTACTCCCGACCGGGCGCGTCGCCGCAGCCGAACTCGCCAGTGACTACAGCACTGCCCGGGTGCTCTATGAGGGGCGGCGCTATTCGGAAGCCCAGGACGTGTTTCGTCGATTGGCCGAAGATCAACCGGAGAGTGTGGACCTCAACTTTTATCTCGGACGCTTGGCGCTGTGGTTTGATGACGAGGTCGCGGCGTGCAGCTATCTGGAGAAGGCCGCGCGGGCAGCGCCCGACAATGCTCGCGTTCAAAACGCATTAGGTGACGCGTTTGGGCTGATGGCGCAGAAGGCAGGGCTGCTCGCCAAACTGGGTTGGGCGAGGAAATGCCTCGCGGCCTACGAACGCGCGGTGACGCTGGACCCGCTGAAGCCGGCCTATCGCTGGAGCCTCTTGGGGTTCTACTGCGTCGCCCCGCGTATCGCCGGAGGCGGACGCGACAAAGCCGCCGTCCAAGCCGATGCGATACGGAAGATCGATCCGATGGAAGGACGGATCGCGTGGGCTACGGTGTGCTTGAGCGACCATCGACCCGCTGCGGCGTTTTCCCAATTCGACGATCTGCTCAAGGAGAACGAAAATCATTTTCTCGCGCTTTATCACGTCGGGCGGTGCGCGGCGTTGAGTGGGGAACAGCTGGAGCGTGGCCGAGAGGCGTTGCAACGGTGCCTGCAACTCACCCCACCGGGTGGAGATGGCATGCCGACGTTGGCCAGTACGCACCACCGGCTCGGAAATATCTTGGAGAAACTTGGGGAGCGAAACGGGGCGGCAGAACACTATGCGGCCGCGCTCAAAATCCACCCGGACTACCGGGCGGAAAAAGATGCGCTCAGGAACTGATCGGGGACGCCGCTAAACCCAACGCGGCCGTTCAAACGCGGAGCGCGCGGAAGACGCGGAGCCAGCCAAGCGGAAGTGAGACGCCTGGGCGGCGCACCTCGCGGGTGACAACTCGGAGGTGCACCCATAGTGGTTTTCGCCTCCGCGTTCTCCCGGTCGTTCCCGTTGCCACTCTCTCGCTAGG
>Ga0114978_10003729_pt1 | contig 12429 bp, 12 predicted proteins | sample S_140212_EF_Meta_FD_87027 | JGI IMG/M metagenome (GOLD analysis project Ga0114978, IMG submission 87027) | Freshwater microbial communities from Lake Simoncouche, Canada to study carbon cycling - S_140212_EF_MetaG | ecosystem: Environmental > Aquatic > Freshwater > Lake | place: Lake...
ACTCGACGGGGTTGCCTGTGAAGGCCGACCACAAGGGCCATGTCTGGACCTGGGACTTCATCTGCGATGGAAGCACGCGTGGCGGAGCGCTGCGGATGCTCACGATCCTCGACGAGTATACCCGCGAGTGCCATGTGCGGCGGGCGGATCGGGCCCTCAAGAGTGGTGATGTCCTCGAAGGATGGGTAGGGCGATCCAAGAGCATGGAGCCCCGGCTTACCTGCGAAGCGACAACGGGAGTGAGTTCATCGCCAAGGCCGTCCAGGCGTGGCTCTCGGAGAATCAGATCAAGACGATCTACATCGATCCAGGGAGCCCTTGGCAGAATGGCTGCGCAGAGAGCTTCCATGCGCGACTCCGCGACGAATGCCTCAACCGGGAGCAGTTCTGGACCCTCACCGAAGCACGCGTGATAATCGAAGATTACCGAAGGGAATACAACGCCTTCCGGCTGCACAGCAAACTAGGCTATCTCAGCCCAGCACGCTTCGCCGCGAGGAAGCGCGCACCATCTCCGGTTGGCCTACGGCCTCCCTACGCCGGAGACGGACAACCCAACAACAACCAACTAGAAACCAAAATACCCCTCAAAGACTAACTCTCATGTGGTCCAACTTCCCGAGTCCCGTTAATAGGTTTTTTGGTTTGGGTTGGTTGCGATGTTTTGCGCAGTGGAGGGCGTAACCCGTAACAAAGCAAAACATTGCTGCGCGAACTCGTCTCCTCTGTCCTCATGGAATTCTCCGATGACTGGTAATCCTTCAAAGCTTACTTCAACCCAAACCTCATCAGCTAATCACCGCAAATCTCTTCAAAACATCCCAATTTCTTTTTATTAAAAAATTGTTGCTTCGCCGCAGAAAAGTCAAAAGATTAGGATTTTTCAAAGCCGATGAATTTCTCATTTCAAGATCAATCCGTCTGGGTCATTGGGGGGGGCGGCTACTTGGGATCCTCGATCGTAGCGGACCTCGACAGTTCCGGGGCGCGGACAATCTGTATCGATCTACACGGCCGGGCCGCAGCATTAATCGGGGGGCTTGGTTTGACCCGTACAACGGCCGAGGAATTCGACATCGGCGACATAGAGGCCATTCCCAACTACGTGTCCAGCCTCTGCGAACGGTACGGAACGCCATCCGGGGTTGTCATCCTTGCGATGGGAACATCCAGCGGAAAATCCTTCGACGAAATTACCGGCGAAGACTTCGACCGGACACTCCGACTTTCCGTGACTGCCAATCACGTTTTTGCCCGGGCAGCGGCCGATCGGATGCAGGGTGGATCGCTCGTCTTTTTTTCCAGCATGTATGGGTTGGGATCACCTCATCCGGAAGACTACCAGTCGGGCGACCAAGGCCGGATGACGGTGAATCCGGTGGACTACGGGGCGTCCAAGGCTGCCATCGTGCAACTCACCCGCTATTTCGCGATGCAATACGGCCGGCAAGGGATCCGGGCCAATTGCGTCGCGCCCGGACCATTTCCGAATCCCGGTGTCCAAGCCGCCCATCCGGAGTTCATTGCCAATCTTTCTCAGAGAACCATGCTGCGGAGAATCGGGCAATCTCCGGAAATTAGTGGAGTTGTTCTCTTTCTCCTCAGCCCAGCCTCCTCATTCGTGACCGGACAATGCCTTGCGGTCGATGGAGGATGGACCGCGTGGTGAAAGCGGATCTTCGACTCGCGATGATCGGGATGATCCCGGGAAACGGTCATCCCTATTCCTGGTCGGCGCTTATCAATGGCTACGACAAGGATCGCATGCGTCGATGTCCGTACCCTGCGATCCCTGAATACCTCGGCCGCGAGCCAGATAGTCCGATCGAGGGTGCCCGGGTCACGCACATTTGGACCGATGACCCCGCCGATGCGCCCGATGTGGCTGCGGCCACCGGAATCGAGACGATCGTTTCTGCACCGGAGGATGTGATCGGAGAGATTGATGGCGTGATCATTGCAACCGATGACGGCGACGATCATGTGCGGCGGGCGCGACCATTTGTGGAGGCCGGTCTGCCTGTGTTTATTGACAAGCCGCTGGCCACAAATCCGGACGACTTGAGCCAGTTTTCCGCATGGGTCGAGGGAGGAAGCCGGATTCTTTCCTCGAGTGGAATGCGCTACGCTCCCGAGTTGGAGGAGCTGCGTGGCTCCTGGCGTTGGATCGCTGCAATCACACCGAAAACCTGGGAACGCTACGGAATCCATCTCCTCGAGCCGATCGCGTGCCTTCTCGGCCCGGGATTTGAGACGGTTCGGGTCGTGCCTTCCGGCTCTGGAAGCGTCTCCTTTTTGACTCATCGATGCGGCACAGTCGTGGTTTTGACCGCTCTCGAGGGAGCGGTGGGCGGGGCGTTTACTTTCCACGCCCACGGTGCGAACGCGCATCGCTCGGTGACCTTTAAAGATACCTACCGGGCCTTTCGACGACAGATGCAGAGCGTGATTCAATGGATGGCGGGGGGCGCCGCGCCTCATTCATTCGCGGAGACCGCTGAACTGATGCATGTGCTGATTGCCGGAATTGCCAGTCGTCGGACGGATGGCGAACCGGTGGAAGTCGCATCCTCTGTCGTAAACGAGGCGCACCCGGTGCTTGAAAAGAGATGAAGCCAAGATCCCGGGAAGCGACTCCGACAAGCCGACTGCGTCCCGGTCGGGTTCTGCGGGAGACGCGATCCGGCGGCCTTGCCACGTTCCACAAAATGAATCCGAATGACCACCGCCCTGCCGGGATCGCCGCTCGGGGATTCCTTCCCCACGATGGCCAAGGCTTTTTTTAAAATATCCCGCTGCCTGGTGACGGCATACAGCTCAGCGCGCATCCCGGCAAATTCGCTCGCGAGCTGTTCGGCGAGGGCGTCGCCTCCGTTGGCCCCTTTCAGGCTACGCCCGACGGAGCCAACTCCGCCAACACCCTCGCCGAACAGCTTCTTCCACCGCGTCAAACTCCAAATCGAGACACCCAGCTCGCGCGGAGCCTTCCAGAAATCTTCAATACGGACCAAGGCAGCCAGTTTACCTCACCAAAATGAGGTTTCTTTACTTTCTCGCCAATGGCGATACGCCATCGCAAGTCACTCATTCACTGTATTTTAATGCCACTTTACAGTGGGTATAAATAGTGGAGGCGAGAGGAGTCGAACCCCTGTTTCGCAAAAGCCATGTGCGACGTTGTCCGGTAATGTCCTGCTCCTAGGTAAGATATGCAAATTGTGTGGGCGCGGATATGTCTGGACAGGGGCGGATGTTGTAAGCTAGGTTGTAAGGTATGGCTAGCCTGAGAAAAGTCCCCGGATGCAATAACTGGATCGCCTGCTTTACGGACAAAGATGGAATTCGTCGGCAGCGTTCGACCGGCTCAAAAGATCGCAGGGAGGCTCAAAAAACGGCGGACCGGTATGAGGAGGTCAGTCGCAAGAAGCGCACCGCCCGACAAACACGCACGGTGATCGCCGACCTTCACCGGGCCATTACCGGCGAATGCATTCAGACTCTCTCGTTTCGCGAGTATGCCGAATCGTGGCTCACGGCAAAGCGGCCGGAAACTGCACCATCGACAGCGACCTTCTACGAGAATGCCATTACCAAGTTCACCGACACAATCGGACCCAAGGCAGATAGTGAAATCGTAGACATCGCCAAGGCTGACGTGCTCGCGTTTCGGAATGCCGAGGTTAAATCCTTCGCCCCGAGGACCGTAAACCACGATCTGAAAGTCATCCGGATGATTTTCCGAGCAGCCAGATCGGAGGGGGTTGTCTCAGAGGATCCCGCTGAATTCGTCAAAACGGTAAAACTGGCGCATGAGACTGGCCGACGGGCCTTTACCCTCCCTGAAGTTCGCTCGGTCCTCTCTGTGGCCGACGACGAATGGAAGAGCATGATACTTTTCGGGCTCTATTCCGGGCAACGATTGGGGGATATCGCGAAGCTGACTTGGGCAAATCTCGACTTGCAGGCGGGAGAACTCCGCCTCGTGACTTCCAAGACCGGGAAGACCATTATTCAACCATTGGCAGGGCCTCTGAAGTCGCACATTGAGTTGCTCACGGTCAACGACGATCCCAACGCGCCAATCCACCCCCGGGCGTTTGATATCGTTGTCCGGCAAAAGAAGTCGGGGGGATTGTCCAACCAGTTCGCTTCCTTGCTCTCGCAAGCCGGGCTGCGAGAGAAGGTGGCTCACCGCAAGACGCATGGCGAGGGCCGGGGGGTGGGAAGCTCGACCGGCGGACTTTCATTCCATTGCCTCCGCCATACAGCCGTTTCCTTGCTCAAGGAAGCCGGTATTCCGGCTGCAGTCGTGATGGAACTCGTCGGGCATGACAGCAAAGCCATGAGCGACCACTACACGCACGTTGGCTCTGAGAGCCTGCGGAAGACCTCGGCGGTGTCATCCCGCTCGCCGCTGCCGGCGAGGATAGCTTTGAGCACGGGGGCTTTGAGCTTCAAACCCGCTTTCTTGAGCGCGGCCTCCAGCGAGGCGGTGAACTTCTCGCGGTTGAGGTAGGTTTTACCTACGAGCGTTTGCAGGGCGGCGCGGATCTCGGCTTGCAGGGCGCGGCCCTCTTTCTCCTCCTGCTTCTGCTCGGCGGCGGCTTTCTTTTTGCTCACGGCCAGATTCTTGAAGGCGGCCTGCGTGTCGAGCCGGGCGAGTGACTCGGCATGGACCTCGAAGCGCAGTTTCAGCGGGCGCAGCACTTTGATCTCGCGGTAGCCGAAATCGGTGGTGTCGAAGATTTTCACAAACGGGCCTTCCTTGCGCGCCTTGACCAGCTCCAGCACGGCCTGCTTGTGGGTCTCGGTGATCTCCCGGCGTTTGCTGCCGAGGCTCTTGGACATGCCCGACCAGAAGTCCGCGCCGGAGGCGTCCACCAGCATGACCTTGCCCTTGTGCGCGGCGGGCTTGCGGTTGCTGAGCAGCCAGATGTAGGTGCCGATGCCGGTATTGTAAAAGAGCTGCTGCGGCAGGGCGACGATGGCCTCCAGCCAGTCGTTTTCCAAGATCCAGCGGCGGATTTCTGATTCGCCCGAGCTGGCCCCGCCGCTGAAGAGCGGCGAGCCATTGAGAATGATGCCGATGTAGCTCTGGGATTCCTCCGGGTCATTCATCCGGGCGATGAGGTGCTGCAAGAAGAGCAGTTGCCCATCCGACTTGCGCGGCAGCCCAGCCCCGAAGCGGCCCGCAAAGCCGCGCGCGGCCTCGGCGGTGACGGCGTCGAAGTCCTTGCTCCACTCGTAGCCGTAGGGCGGATTGACGAACTGGAGGTCGAAGCGCATGTCCGCCAACTGGTCGTTGGAAAGGGTGCTGCCGAGCTTGATGTTCTCCGCGTCTTTGCCCTCGGGCTCCAGGATGAGCATATCGGCGCGGGCGATGGCCCAGGTGAAGGGGTTCAGCTCCTGCCCGTAGAGGAAGACCTTGGCCTGGGGGTTGATCTGGAGGATGTGGTCCTTGGTGATGGAAAGGATGCCGCCGGTGCCGCAGCCGCAGTCATTGACGGTGCGGGCCACGCCCTCGGTGCCGGCCAGCTCGGTATCGAGCATCAGCACCAGATCGACCATCAGGCGGATGCCGTCGCGCGGGGTAAAGTGCTCGCCGGGGTTTTCGTTGAGGGCTTCGTTGAACTTCCGCAGTAGGTGCTCGAAAACATAACCCATCTCGTGGTTGGACATGGCGGCGGGGCGCAGGTCCACCTTGCTCTTCTCATTGAAACGCTCCATGAGCAGGTAAAGCAGATTCACCCGACCGAGGTCGCGGATGGTGTCGTCGAAATTAAAGGCGGCGAAGATCTCGCGGACATTGGGCGAGAACCCCATGACATACTGGCGGAGGTTCAAGGCGAGATTGGCATCGTCGTGCAGGAGGCTTTCGTAGTTGAACTTGGAGGTGTTGTAGAATGCGTAACCGGCGGCGCGGCACAACTGCCCGTGTCGGTTCTCCAAGCCCTTTTCCCTCAACGTGCGATCGGTCTCCAGCACCTTGGCCTTGGTCGCCTCTAGCGCGTAATCCAGACGCCGCAACACGGTGAACGGCAGAATGATTTTCTGGAATTCGCTCTTCCTGAAAGCACCGTTGAGCAGGTCGGCAATGGCCCACAGGAAACTGACTACGTTGTTGAATTTAGTTTGGTCGGACATGGTATTGATTTATGGGGATTTCTCTTCTTTGTAGATCTTCAGCGCCCGGAGCACCCCGAGAGACTCGGAGAGCTTCTTGAGCGATTCGGAGGCCTTTTCGGACTCGGTGAGATAACCCTCGGCGTTCGCCTTGATGGCTGCCAAGGCGTCCCGCAGCTCGCAGAGCTCGTCCAAAAAATTCTCGCATGCTTCCGATGTCCGCACTTTTGACACTCGCGAGCCCTCCTGGACCAATTCAGATCGAGGTGCTTCGAGCGGTAGAGCCGTTGTTGGGACTCCTCCCAGAGGCGCTTCAACGGGATGGCCGGGCAGGTCTCAATTTTTTTGCACCGAGGGCACCACATTTAGGTGCCTCCTTTTCTCCTTTTAGGGAGTGGGCTCACACTTGTTCTGGTAGCTTGGTTCCATCCCAGAGTTCGTGGCGAAGAATGGCACCCAGCATTTCTTCGCAGTGCCGAGTGAATAGGTCAGGAGACTCATTCTGGTATGTGAGCACGGAAAAAATCTCATCCTCCGGCATAATTTCCACGATGGCCTTGGCTTCGCAGAGGTCCTTGGCTGCTTCCTTCACGCGGCCGAGCAGTGCCAGCGGGATGCTGATGGCCTGTAGTTTGTTGGCAAAGTCCGCAGAGGTGGACCGTGCAGTTTCCGGGAAGCATGCGTTGAAGTTATTCACCAGCTGCTGGAACTGCTCCTGATCGACTCGCATCCCTGCCCTACGTAGGGCCTCAATGTGGTTGAAGGTGCTGGCCAAGCTTGTGATGTCTGTCTTGGTTTGAGGCTGGGCGCGTCCGGGAAGCTCGCCTGTCCATCCGTAGGCTTTGGCGGCAAGATCGTGTCGGCCCAACGACATCGCCAAAGCGCCGAGTTCGTCAACCAGCTTGATGGCGCTATCGGCGGCGTCCTTGTCCGGCAGTGCGGTTGCGGCGGCATACGAGGCCTCCAGCAACTGCAGCAACTCTGCTTTGCTGTCTCTCCTGAGGAGAATCCGCTTCAGCTCGAAGAACGCTTGGTCATCAAGTGGGTTGAGCTGGAAAGCCCTCTTTAGCAGCGGACGGTAAAGTTTTTGAAGCTCACCTTGAGATTGGGCCAGATGGGCAAGGTCTTTGACCACGCTGGGGCGGTCGCAAGCTTGGGCGAAGGCATTAATCTCGGCGCGAATAGAGTCAATGTCACCGATTTCCAGATTCTCGACCTTCGCCCGAATAGACTTCAGGGCATGGTCGATGCCGCGGGGTGCCTTGGCGACGATGCGGTCGGCAATCGAGCGGTAGGCTTCCGCGGAATCGACAAGATATCGGGGCATGAAGCGGCGCATGGAGGTCGATCCTCTCGACTGCACTCCAGTGCGGACACCAGGCAGGTCGGCAAACGGAGAGACGGGCGCTGTGGGTGGCAACAATGACGGGGGATCTTCTTGATAGCCGAATTCCGGGCGGTAGGGCACTCGCACGTCTTCCTCGCCGAGAAACTTGCGGACCTCTTCCAAGCGCTTCTCGAGATCAGGATCTTTGTCGGCGCCCGGAGGGAATGGCGAAACAACCCGGATCAACTCGATCGGATCTTTCTCCTGCAACACATGTTTGCGGATGGCGTTCTGGATCCTGCCAATGCCCTCGACGTTCTGACGGTTAAGCGCGTAGACCAAAACGACAATGTCGGGCAGCACAAAAGTGCATACCCCCCCGACATCGGTCAGTCCCGTCCGGGAGTCCACAAACACATAGTCCGGCTCAAACTCCTCTTCGACCGAAGCCCGGAACTCCTCAATGAGGCTTTGCCCAATCCCCTGCTCATAAAGTTGCTGGAAATTCAACGAACCGAGGGCGGCGTTGTAGGCTTCGTCTTTCTTGCCTGCGGGTATGACTATCAGGGGGGAATGGCCGGCTGCCCCGGAGGCGGAGAGCCCCCCCCCGGTGCATGCAAACTTTTTGATATCCGGGGGAGCGCCGGATTCGAGATGCTCCGCAAAATACTCGACAACGCCGGGATGATCGTCTGGAACGTTGAGCCGGTTGAAGGAATCCAGTCCAGGGGCTTCGAGATCGAAGTCAATGAGCACGACCTTCCGGCCGCTGTTGACCAGCATCCTCGCGGCATTCACCATCGAGAGCGTGCGACCGACGCCCCCCTTATAGGAATAGAAGGTGACCCAAGTTGTTTGCGGTTCTCCAGCCATGGTCAGCAAGCCAGTTGGTAAAAGCTCGCAACCGGGTTCGGTGGCGTCGCGTCGCAGCGTCGAGAGGAGCTGAAATTGCTTATGCGTAGCCTGACAATGCCGAGGCTCTCTCTGCGCTCAAAGCGGGGAGCCCGGATCGTTGCTGCCGGGGGTGGCGTGACCTGCCTCCGGTTGGCCTCTCCCCGTGGGTAGAAAGGAGCGGTATCAGCGCTGCTGTCTTGTTTCCACCCTTCCGCGGCAACCCATTCAAGCAGCCTGGGATGCCGGGCAATAATCGCAAGCAAGATGCTCAACGACTTGGATGGACGCTGTGCGCCACGCCGCCAACGATAAATCGTCTTGGCGCCGAGGCCGAGCCTTTCGCAAAGTTCGTCCTCTTCCATCCCGGTCATTTTCACGAAACGCTGGACGTCGTCAGGCGAGAGAGAACCAAGGGCCTTTTGCACAGCCGCCTCGATCCGCCCGGTAGACTCCGCAGGATAGAAGTGGACGCCGCATTGATCGCAAGCGGTGCAGGCCAAGTCCGCAACTGTTACCCTGCGGCCGTCGGGAAGCTCAGATATGTGCTCGTGACGGGCCTCTTTGAGATGCCCCTCATAGCATGACGGGCAGAGGTCCTCCGGTAGCGATTCTGTTAGTTCGGTCATCGTGGTAAAGGAATGGTGGTGTGGCCGTGAATCTGGATGATCAATAGCTTTTTGATGCTCTTCCGATCGTTAAGCTTCGTTTCACTGATCGCCATCTGCACGTAAACGTCAGTTATTTTGGCTTCCGGCATTTCCAAGTTCAACTGCATCACGCTGGGCGGAAGCAGACAGGAGGCATCCATTTTCATTTTTTGGAAAACTCTTCGTCCGGATTGGAAGTGCTCGAGAAGGCACTCCCGAAGATATTGAATGGTGTACCCTTGGGCTGTGCTGTGGCGAGTGACCTCCTCGCTTGGATCGTAGCTTTGAATTGCAAGGCACCCCCTCGCGATATCGCAAATCGGGCTTGGTGTTGATGGAGGCAATGCCATGACGCTCAGATCGATTGACTGGCGGGCATGCTGACACCCCCAAAACTCGGACGGCTTGAGACCCTTCGTCTCGCCCCTGAAACGAGTTTACAGTGACAGATGCGTGCCTCATCTAAACAAGATAATAGATCAATTGATCTAAACCGCAAGGGGAAAAGCGAAGGAAATGCGAGCATCGAGATCAATTGATCCACCCGAGCGGGAAATCTACTTTCTTTTAATATTCTTATAATGCTCATATATAGTTACTTGCAATTTTCATGAGTCAAATCCGCCGACTAGGCTTTCCGTAGTGATCAGCAAGATCCCATTTGGGCCGCTGCCTTCTTCGGTGGTAAAATTCCATTCTTAAGATATCAGTTCAGCTTTTTAGCCCGCCGCTTCCTATAGCGGACGTCGGAGAGCATTCCAAGATGTTCCTAGTAAATCGTCCGCCCGGGAGTCTCGTCCTCGAGCTGGCTTGTAGTTTCCGGCCTTCAAGATACGGGCTTGGGCTCTCTGGGCTTTTTCATATGGATTTCGGTCAGTCGCCTTGTTGGATCTCGATGCGGACATTTTCGCCGAGTTCACTGAGGCGGTGTTGGAGACAGGCTAAGCTTGCGAGGTCGGAGGCTTCCACATAGGTCAAGTTGGAGCCAGGGCGGTCACCTTCGATGAAGCTCAGGCCGCCGAGTTGGCTGCCCAAGGGTTTCTTTCCGTCGTCGAGGGGCAAGTCCTCAAGGTAGCGGTAGGCTTGCGCCTCCGGGGCGCACTGCAATGAGTAATCCCATTCCAGCCACTGATCGAAGGCCCAACCATCAATTTGATCGTCGAGCGCGATTTTGCGTTCCTCTCCGGGCTCATCACAGCATTGCTCCCGCCGCCACTTTTTGACTTCCTCTTTATTGTCAGGGTCGATCCCCACGCTCTCCTCGAGGTATTCGCGCCAGGTCGGAGCGCAAATCTCTTCGCCAAGGCGGAAGGTGAATTCGGAGGGCGAGCTTTTAACCGCGTAGAGGACACTTCCGGAGGCGGGCGCGTTCACAAAGTAGGGCTGCCCGCCGAGGACACAGGTGTCGCGGATGGATCGAGCCAGGCGAACAGGGATGATGAAGGATCCTGCGACCAGACCGCAGAGGGAAAGGAATTCGCGTCGGTTCATGGTGGATAGGATTCGGGTTTCGCTGTCTTAAACACAACCCGGAAGCGCGTCATACAAGAGAGGTTCCGGAGGTCGGCCAAAGACGGGTCAGGGTGTGGTCAGCGCACTCCATCTGCGTATCCACCCCCATTTACCTGTGTCTGTAAAAGTCCGATGGAGTTTGACTCTCGAATGATAGAGGCACACTTCGGCGGGCGGAAATGGGACACGCACGGGGAGCGTTCCGGAAGCAAAAGGCAACGGTGTGCAAGAAGGTGGATGGCTTCTTCCGGACTCCCTACTGATCCTTCCTTGCTCAATTTGTCATTCATCCTCGCAGGCGCGCGCGCGCGAGGGGATATCCAGAGCGGCAGTGCCTGCGGAATGGAATCGGGACATCAGCGGATATGAGCGATATTCGCCGGAGGTGTTGTAAATATTGTTGTAAACTGACTGCAGAGTAAAACGTAAACTCCTCATAATGAGGAGGGTGGAGGCGAGGGGAGTCGAACCCCTGTCCCTGAAGCATTCAGTCAGACTTTCTACATGTTTAGACGATCTTTAATTTCGGAGTCCTGCTGCGAACCGTCACGCTACTGACTCCTAGGCATCCACGAAATCGATTCACTCCCCACCGCGGTTGCACCGGCGGAAAATTAGCCTGCTAGCGTCGCGTTCACCCCCAGCAGGCGTCAGGGTGAACACGTCACGGCGAATTAGGCCGCGAGAGCGAGATTTTCGGAATCTGCGTTTATTTTTTTGATCCGATTTTTAACGAGGCCGACGAATCATCCTCGACATGCAGGCCTGGCATCAAACTTCACGTCGAAACCAGTACGCCCCCTATCCAAGGAGGAACGTAAACGGAAAATAGAAAAGTTCAAGCCCCGATGTTTGCTCGTTTTGTACGCGGGCGACGGCCTTGGGCCTCTGCCGGCGAGGATCACGGAATGTCCGCAGGCACGCAGGGCATAATCGAGAACCTTGACGATGCCCGGGGCGTCCCCAACAACAAGAATCTTCCCGGGCGCGGGAAACTTTTTTAGGAAAAAAAGCGGATGACGAACGGAAAATCATAAGGCTCTCCGTTGCTTTCCTTGATGGCCCCGAAGACGGTGAGCACCAGCCAGGCGATGGCGATGACGCCGTAGACAGGGGCAAAAATCAAGCCCACACCCGTCCACCAGAGCAGGGCAAGCAGCGAGGCCGCAATAAAGCCATAGAGGGAATAGGAAATCTGGAAATTCAACACCCGCTTGCCCACCCCGTCGAGATAGGCGCTTTCCGGTTTTTTAATCAACCAGATGATCAGGGGCGCGATGATATTGAGGAGATGAGGTGTAAAAAAGCCCAAAATCGCGCTCAAGTGAAGGCCGATCGCCCACTGGCGCTCGGAGAGAGTCGGATTCTGGCCTGAAGGGGATTGAATGGGCGGTGGTGTTTCCATGCGGGTTGTGTAGCAATTTTCGGGCGCATTGCGAAGCAGATTGCGCGGGTTGCGAAATTCAGACTTTGAGCTAAGGGTAATCGATATGCGCCTTTTGCTTTGGTCTTTGTGTTTCGTGTCCGGTGTTTCGTGGTCAGCCGCAACCCTCCCGGAGAGCATGGTTTTTGTCGGGCCGGGAAAATATCAGGCCCTGATCCATCGTGGACAGGCCGAGAACTGGCGCGAGCTTCCCATCGGCGATCGCACGGCCAGGGTCGGACTCGCACTCGTTGGCACGCCGTACAAGAACTACACGCTCGAACTCGACGAGCGCATCGAGGCGCCCTGCGTGAACATGGCGGGCCTGGATTGCTGGACGTTTTTTGAGACCGCGCTGGCCGCCGCGCGCGTGCTCAAGGTTGCGGATAATCCCACCACCGCCGACATGCTCCGCCTGATTGAGATGGACCGCTACCGGGGCGGGCGCTGCAACGGTATTTTCACTTCGAGGCTGCATTATCTGGAGCAGTGGTTGCAGGACA
>Ga0114978_10003730_pt1 | contig 12428 bp, 2 predicted proteins | sample S_140212_EF_Meta_FD_87027 | JGI IMG/M metagenome (GOLD analysis project Ga0114978, IMG submission 87027) | Freshwater microbial communities from Lake Simoncouche, Canada to study carbon cycling - S_140212_EF_MetaG | ecosystem: Environmental > Aquatic > Freshwater > Lake | place: Lake...
AGATAAAACACCTTGAGCAGCATCTACTGCACCACTTGCATCACTTAATGTGGTTTGTGCTATAAATAAAACACCTTGAGCAGTAACTACTGCACCACTTGCATCATTTATCATAGATAGAGTGATGTCAGGACTAGATTCAACATAATTAGATTGTAAATAAAAATATGTATTTTGTGCTACATCTAAACCACTTTGAGCAGTAAATACTGCGCCACTTGCATCAAATAATGTGTTTTGTGATACAACTAAACCACTTTGAGCAGTAAATACTGCACCACTTGCATCAAATAATGTGTTTTGTGCTACAACTAAACCACTTTGAGCAACTACTACTGCATCACTCGCATCACTTAATGTGTTTTGTGCTCCATATAAAACATCTTGAGCAGTAACTACTGCACCACTTGCATCAAATAATAATTGCTGTTTTCCAGATAAAACATCTTGAGCAGTAACTACTGCACCACTTGCATCACTTAATGTGTTTTGTGCTACAACTAAACCACTTTGAGCAGTAACTACTGCACCACTTGCATCACTTAATGTGTTTTGTGCTACAACTAAACCACTTTGAGCAACAACCACTGCACCACTTGCATCAACTAATAATTGCTGTTTTCCAGATAAAACATCTTGAGCAGTAACTACTGCACCACTTGCATCAACTAATAATTGTTGTTTTCCAGATAAAACACCTTGAGCAACAACTACTGCACCACTTGCATCAACTAATAATTGTTGGTTTCCAGATAAAACACCTTGAGAAGTAACTACTGCAGCACTTGCATCAACTAATGTATTTTGTGCTAAAACTAAACCATTTTGAGCAGTAACTACTGCACCACTTGCATTATTTAATGATTGTTGTGCTCCAGATAAATCACTGATAAGTCCAATTAAAATATTTTCTTCAAAATCATAACTGTATTGATTATTTGACAAATCAACTATAGCAACGTCTAGATTTATTTTTGATGTATTAAATGCTAATTGTGCGCTCGAAAAATTAGATAATGCAATATTTTTATACCCTACTGCATTTGATAATGCTAATTGTGCACCTGATAAATCAGATAATGCATTATTTTTAGCAGTTAATGCACTAGTATATATATCTGATTTTACATTCTGCATATATCCATATGTACTAGCCAATTTTTGTTTTTCTTCTAGTACGTTAGTTGCAATATCATACAGACTCTTTGTATAAAAATTAGCTATCAATGCTTGTTGAAGAGTTGTATTTTTATTGAATGCATTAATTCTATTAATAGATGCATCAATCAACAAATTAGACACCTTTGTTTGTTTTTCAGTTAATATTCCTTGTTTGCTAATTACATAATCTATATTATAAATACTTACAGCCAAGTTAGATGATACATCATTAAGTAGTGTGTTTGTTAAATTTAAGTTTGCTGTATTAAACTCATTTATAGAATTAACTAACATAGAATTAGCATCATCTAATAAATATATACCAGTGTTTAAATTGGAACTTGCGTCAGAAAAATAAAGTTGACCATTTGTAAAATATTCTTGAGCTGATCCAAAATTTTCGATAGAATTGTTTAAATTATTGTTACAACTAGTCAAGTTATTGCTAACATCTATAAGATGTTGCAACGAACTATTTAATTTAGTATTTACATTTATCAAATTACTATTAGCAATATTAAAATTTTGTTTAGCAGATATTAAATTGGTATTGCATACATATAAGCTGTTGCTAGCATCAATAAAACTATTTTCAGAAGAAACAAGAGTTTGAATCGCATTTGATAAATCTGTAATTACACTATTTATTTCAGTAGTTACCTCATTAACACGAGTTTTAACAGAAATAAATTTCTGTTCATCGCTATTCAACTTATCATTTGCACTATGCACAAGTAAATCTTCCTGATTTTTATATGTAAATGCTGAGGCGACTAGTTGATCTTTTAATAATTTACTAGAATTAGTATCATTTACATTTTTATCGGCAACAGATTTATTAGAGGTTTTTGCAGTAACTATGATATCAGATGCATTTTTTTCTAAAATAGATGTCTGATAAACAGCGCTAGCATCTAAAACCGACTGTTGCAGCAATCCATTTAATACAAGTGTATTACTTAAATCAGTTATTGTCTGGGTTAACTCTAGAGAAACACTAGTAATACTAGCGTCAATATGAGCGTCAGACAAATATTTGACCGTCTCGTTGTATTTTGTAGTTGCTTCAGACAAACTACTAGTTGCATATAGTAAATCATTTTGTGTATAAATTGTAATACCGCTAGCATCTTGTAACCGTCTTGCAGAATTATTTTTGGCATCTATAGCTGCATTTAAAGATTGTTCTGCACTTATTTCTGTATTTGTAGCATTTGTAAGATTTTGTTGTGCTAAATTTAAAGCGACCATTTTATTGGCTTCAACTAATTCATCTGTTGTTAAAATACTTCTAGTCTCAAGTGATTTAGATAAAGTATATTTCAAATTAACATTATCGCCAAATTTATATGAAGTCGTCCATACAGTATCATCCGTCATCCAAGTAGGATATTGTTGATAAATATTAATAATACCAGTGTTGACAGATTGAGCAACATTAAAATTTGGTGCATTTTTGAAAATAGCATAAAATTTAATGTAACAATTGCCAGAAACGGTGCTGATTAACTGATAGTTATTTAAAGATACTATACCATTACTCAATGGTAAACTTGTTATAATTTCATCTGATGAAACGGTATTTCCATTGGAATCGCTAAATGTAGCTTTATGTATTTCTACATTACCTTCAGTTACATTAACTGAGGGTCTCAACACTTCTTTTACGGTATACCCTAAATTAATTGATAATCCTGATTTATAATTAGAATATATAGATGTATTTAATACTATGGTTGCATTGGTATAATTTCTAGTAACAATTACAGAGTTAGATGTAATATCGTAATTGACTGATCTAATAACAGCATAAATTTCATTTACACCATAAGCAATGTCCGAATAATTAAATTTGTAATTTAAACCACTAGTATTAATGACACTAATAGGAGAGATAGTAGAATTTTTATAAAATGTAACAACATCGCCAGAATTAACAGTATTAAGACTTAATATGAAGTTATTGCTTAGATCTAATGTATCTAAAGAATTATTATATGCCAAAACCAAATACGATTGAGTAAAAATTTCTTTTTCTACATTAATTTGGAAGACACACGGTAAGCCCGAATAATTCGCGTGTGTAAAATAAACAACGACTTCATTAATTCCTTTATTTAACAATGTTGAATCAATATTAAAATTGTATAAATAATCTCCAGAAGATACGGATGCTAATTGATTTGAACCATTATTAATTACATATGAAAGTGACGCATTAGATACCTGTTGACTATTATATAAAATATTTGCTTTAACTGCTACATTTGATGAATATTGCGCGTTATAAATATTATTTACATGATCCAACACAATTGAACAAGACGATTTGTTTACTATTAAATCATTCGAAGTATCCGAATATGATCCAGTAAAATTTTGATTAGTTATATCAGCATAAAATGCAAATGCTCCACTGTATAACAATGACGACACATCTGGAACTCTGTAAGAATAAGTATTTGATACTTCTAAAGGTACTAATTCAGAATATTGTAATACTTTTGTTATTACCTCACTTGTTTTTGCATTAGTGAACTTAAGATTAACTGTTCCGTTATTAATAGGGAAATTAGGACCAATATTAAAGGTCAAATCTAATGGTTCTCTGTAAAGAATATAATGACTGATTATGCCTGCAGATAAAGTAATCGGTTTTTTAGTTACTGTAAAATTGTATGTAATAGAATTGGTTCTAACTAATTCATCATTTGACGCATTTGTAGCATATATAGTAAACTTATAGTCTCCAGGTATTAAACTGTTATATGATTCAGATGTATTATGTGCTAAATATTGATTAAAATCAAGAATTGAGATTGTTGGATTTATAGAACTCGCCGTAAAATAATAGGTTGTTGTATAATTAAAATTATTTCCATTAATTCCACTTGTAACAATAACAAATTTTCTATAAGGATCTACCAAAGACGACCCCGAATGAATTACTATATTAAATGATTTATTATCACTATAATTATATGAAAAATTGTCAGAAGGACTAGTGATTGTTAAATATGGTTTAGTATTTAAGGTTAACGGGACTATTTCTTGAATTTCAATAGGAAAATCTAAATTTCTCGATCCATTGTTATTAACTGGTGTAAAAAGAGCTTTTAATGCATAAACGCTACTTCTAAATGGTAAAAAAATATTATTCAATATAAATGTATAACTAGTTGAAGCATCTGTTAAATACACAACAGGTGTTGGGATTTTATTACTTAGACTGTAATTATCGTAATATAATTCTACTAAGCACTTACGAGCGTCACTCTTAACGTCTGACTCAAATATAATACTAGCAGTAATATTTAAATTAAGTTCGTCGTATAATATGGTTTGGGTAACACGGTTATCATTAAAAAGAATTGAGCATTGACCAAAATTATTAGATTCATACACATTGAATGCAATAGTGGTATCAATTATGTTATAATACTCTGTATTAGTTGGAGTAAAAATAACTTTTAACACATAACTATTATTAAGTGTAATATGAATTAATTGCGGATCAAAAATGGCAATAATATCAGTTTGACTAGAGCTAAAAACCGGACTAGTTACTGATGGAAGTAATGGTATTAATCTCATATAACTAGTTAGGTTTTCTGTTGTTGTATAAAAATAGGTTAACGTTCCTGGAATATTTTCATTGAGTCTAGTAATAACTTTAAATTGTTCATCAAAATTAATTGCACCATTAAATGAAATGCCAGTTTTTTCATAATAAATGTACAAATTATCTGTATTGGAGTCAACCATATTATGTGAAATATCACTAGCAGAAACAACTGAGATATCTGCAATAGATACTTCAGTTGAATGTTTTGTAATTGTAAAATTGTATACGGATTCCATTATAAAATTGTTATAATTATTCATATCTAATTCAAGATTATCAAAAATCGCTGAAATGCCAGTTTGATCAAAAATTTTTGTTGGCGCGTTGTTAAATGGAATATAATTAACCGATGCTCCATTAACAAATGAATTTTTAGATATAAACATAATATATTTATTATCACTAATGTCAACTCCTGTAGTGTTAGAAGTAACATTTATATCATAAGTTGAATTTACAGTTTTTTTCTTCAAAACAACTCGTCCATTAATATTTCTAGTTTGACTGTTATTAACTGCAATTTCTTTTTGGGTTTTTACTTGTACATTAATATTTATATTAGATTCATAATCCATAGTAGATTGTATTCCTAATTGTATAACAGGTGTTGTTTTTATAACATTGAAAGATGCTGGATTTGATGCTGAAATCTTGAAACCTTCACATTTAAATTGACCTATAACAGTATAATTATCATAAACATTTAATTGTATATTTTTAGGATTTAGTCTAACAACTGCAATACCAGATGCATCAATTTCACTGCATTGATATCCTAATATTTCTCCAACTTGTATATTAAAAGAATCCATTATAAAAATAATTACTACTCCATTTTTAATTAATTCATAATCATTATCAATTTTAACTTTAATTTCAAGCAAATCTTCTTGATAATAATAACTATTACTATTTGTTATATCAGAGTTTTTAAGTGTTAAAGAAACATTAGCATAAGGATCATAAACATAAATATCATAACAACCATATATGGCATTATTGTCTTTACTATCAAAACATTTAGTATTAAAATTAATTGTATTATTATAATTTATTTCTAATGTAACAGGGTCTTCTGTAAAAAATGAATTTATTTTAGCTAAATCAAGATGTATAGAAGTTTCAAAATAACCAACATTATTTACTGATACCTCTTGTAATAATGAATTACCGTCGGAATTATATATTTTAAGTTGAATACTTCCGCTATTAACATATTTGTTGTCTGTTGTCATTATTTTACCGCTAATATCCATATTTTCATTGGTATATTTAGTCTTCGACGTTTCTGATTCATCATATGTAGTTTCACTTAATATGATACCGTTTGAACCATATGTTATTTTACTTAATTGATTATTATTAATAGTATATTTAACATTGTCAAATTTCAATTCTGAAATAAAAACATTAATTTTTTCAACATTAACTTTAAATCCGCTAAATATATTATCATCATAATTAGAACTAGTAGATATAAATTTGACGTAAATATCATAGGTAGAAGGATAACAATCAAAAATAATTGCGTCGCATTCTAAATCTATTTGAAAATTATAACTAACTAGTTCATTAGTAGATGAAATAATGAAACTTTTTAATTGTTGGTCTGCAGATCCTGATGGATTAGTGCACCAGATTTCCATACGTCCGCTAATATTGCGGGGCATACTAAATGTTAAACGTTCATTAAATTTTTCTCCATATACTACATTTGAAAGAGCAGGTAATTTAACTAATTCAACCGTATTAATGGTATCTTTAATCACATTTACATCTATAGTTTTATCCATTATTCGTAAATTTGTATTATGTGGTGTAAATGTATATTTAATCTGATAATTTCCAACAATCATACCATAATTGCTAGGTATAAAACTATTTTGGATAGATATTACATTATTTGTGCTTATCGTAAAATTATTAGAAATTAATATTAACTCGCTAAATCCAACAATTTGCATTACTAAAGACCCCGTTATTGGTAATAAATGAGGTGAGCTTAAGGTTGATGTTGCTAAATTAAATGACGATAATATATTATATTCACTATTGTATTTAATTTCATTAGATTGATTATTCTCTATAGAACATTCATTAAATGAAGGTATATTTGTATTTTTTGTAAATGTAATGGTTATATCTGGATAACTAACCGTGTATAAGTTATGATCATAAGTTGCAATTAATACTAACTTACAGCTATTAATTGTTAAATTATTATTATAATTATATATGTCTGACATATTTAATTGATCAATTAAAATTGAACCATTGACAATAGTTTTATCAACATTAAAAAAACTAGAATTATTAAGAAGTTTTAAAGAAGCATTTACAGTTGACCCAGAAATTAATTCAAATCCTAAAACATCAATTTTAAAATTATCAGTATACTGTATTGTATAATTAGATGTATTAGAAATAGGAGTTGCATTATTGACCGATAAATTTACGGCTGCTGAAATTAGAGCTTTTACAAAGGTTGCTGGTATTGTGCCAGTTAACGCATTATTGTAAATTTCTGGATATGTGGGAATAAATTGTAATTTTAAGTTAAATGTTCCAACAAGTTTTGAATTTACCACAAAAGATGATAATTCAATATCAAAATAATTTAATACACTTTGTGAAGAGAATACACTCTGCGAAGCGATTATTTTATTACTAGCATCCAACACATTAACAATTCCTTCAACTTGTTCTGAATGAACCGAAACTACATTACCATTTATACGCATTTTGTCAAGGAATCTGCAAGAGTTATTATCAATTTTTACATTTTGAAAACTCAAATCGGTTTTAACTAATGTTAAATTAAAATTTGTTTCTATTTCATTATATATAGTATTATCACTTGGAATCCATTGTGCTTTACAATTCGCAATATCATTATTACTAACAGATGAGTTATTTTCTACACCTAATAATTGTTTCATTGTTAAAGAATTAGTGCAAAACGTATTATTTAATGAATTGGGCTGGGTTATTAATGCAGTATGTGCCTGATTAAATAATTTAAATGTACCAAAATCATTGTGACCGCTAACTGCCGATAATGTTACATCAAATAATTCTTCGGAATACATATCATGTCTTATTTGTCTAGGTATAATTGACAATACTGGAGTTATTAATGTAGTATTAAATGAAACTTGTGCATTTGAATATTTGGTAATATCATTAGAAATCAAATTTGTAGCAATGTTTATTGATGGAGTAGAACAATCAATTGAATAATCAACTTTTGGAACAAAATTAAAAATAAATTCCTTATTATTTTGCTCAGATATAACTACATCAATAATGGTTGAGTATATAAACTGGATTGAGGCGTTAAGATCTGTTTTAGATAAAATATATTCTCCATTGTTATCAACTATAGTTGATGTCACTGTTATAGTATCATAAACATTTGCATTAGATTTATTAATTCTAGATACTACTTTTACACCATTATAATAAAAATAGGCATTATTATTGCTGTCAACTATCTTATTTGAAGATTCTGTAAAAGTAGCACTAATATTATAACTAGTATCAGTGTAGTTTAATAAATTCAAATATTTTGGGCTAAAAGTTTTAGAGTATGTTTTATCAAAATTATTATAACTACCATTATAATTATTATTATTTATTGTATAACTCAATCCTCCAGGCAATTGTAAATTAGAATATACATTATTCATTGAATCAGACAATTTAGATATAACAGTCACTTGTTGAGTATAATAAGGATATGCATTTAATTTATTTATATGTAGAATAGGTTTTTCTGTATTAAAACTATAATTTCCTGATTCAATCGAATTTATATATTGATCTGTAGGAACAAATGCTAGTTTAAATTTATATGATGAATCAGGTAATAATACTACACTATTAAATACAGAAGAAAGAATAACAGGAGTCGTTATAGAATGTATATTGGTGTATACATTAAAATATGAATTGGAATTAGAATCATCGCTAATTGTAAGTATATAAGAACCAGATAAATCTGTTACAACACTACTTGCTAAATCTGTCAAATAAAAGTTATTAAATGATGCACATTGAAGCGTAGAATAACTACTAGGTAATAAAGCAGTGTTATATAAAAGTGACAAATCTTGTTTATTAATTTTAAAATTAATGATTGGACTCGCGCCAAAGTTATAATAGGCAGGAATTCGAGGATATGTTTGAGTATTTTTTACATTATTTGGTTCATATGTAGGGTCATATAAAACTTGTGCAGTATAATTTCCAGGTATAAATAGGTTTTTATCTGCAGCTGGTATTTTAAAATTTGTAGAATTATTTGAAACAACATTATAATAAGATTTGATTATGGAATTACTACTGTCCATAATATTTAATTTAAGAGAATATCCATTTATGTTATCATTATTCATATTATTAGGTGTAAAATTACAGCTAAAATCTATTAAATTTTCACTACCATAATTATATGTAGGAATTTCTGCACTAGGATAATATATAGAATTATTTAAACTGAGATCTAGCTTAGCAGCTTTAAATAAGATTGAATCTAAATCTATAATTAATAATGATATTCCATCAACTCCATTATATATTTTTTGTAGTACTATTTCTACTCTATCGTCAATTTTTAAACTACCGATATTAATACTAAATTGTGACGAAGTAGTGATAGTAGCACCACTAATACTACTAAATTTGTTTACTCCATTAACAAAAATAACAACTTCATATGGATTAACAGTTAAGACACAATATTTACTATTTGTTGATAAAAGTGTAAAATTAATAGTATTTGAGGGTTGGTCGTTTTTGCAAATATATGTTAATGAATTCTTAGAAGTAGAAGAATAATCTTTAGAAACTAGTGTAATAAATTTATTGTAAGGAAACGCTAAAGTCGATTCTGGTACACTAACCGAAGTTCCAGAATACATATATGGATTTAACTTACACGTAAGTCCAGTTTTAATAATTCTATAATTACCTATACCGAGGGTATTAACAAAAAATAACTGAATCATGCTTGTAGAACTAAGTGAACTACCGAGTATAGATAGCGCATTATAATAATTCCATCTTGATACAATATCAGTATTAGTGAAATACTTACTAGGGAAACTTTTAGTAATGTCAAGAATAGTAGCAACACATTTATTTTGTGTTGAAATGGATGACTCAACCCCTATAGGTGTAGCGCTAGGATCTGTGAATACGCAAAATGTGTTTTTTTGACTAGACAAGTCGTAATAACCCGAGTTAAAAAAATTATCCAAAATGTTATTCTGGGCCATTTATAAATATATAAAATATTAAAAAAAATAAGAAATTTTTAAAAGCCTAAACATTAATAATTAATATATATTTAATTATTAATGTTTACAATTTTAACATTAAATAAAGCAACCAAATAATTTAAATATCATTTATCATTTAAATTATCTTATTATAACTTACACAACTCTATAATATATTAATAATTGATAACATTTTGTAAAATTCCACTCTAATGGTGTTCCGTCATAATCGGTTGAACCTTCAAATTGCCAGTTATAATTTTTATTCATTTTGTCTTTCCATTTTAAGTTTGCGATTCTATGAAAACTCATACCATCATACCCCATTTCTGTATGTTCACACGTGATTGTTGCGCAAAAATGTTGCTTAGATATATCCCTCACAACTGCACTATCTATTTGATATTTACCTTCATTTAATGCAAACGATAAAGGTTTTTTATTAAATTTGGATGCGGTCTCATCATATACTTCTAAAACTATTATATGAGGCAAATGTGTCATTTGTCTCACTGATTCTATAAGTCTATCTTTCCAATTATTATTCACGTCTCGTATAAATGACAAAATAACAGAGCTATTATTTAGATAATTGATTATGCTAATATAATATAATAGAGGGTTACCTGCTTCGTCTACATCAACAATATAAGGATATTTTTGTTTGTAAGATTCAGGTATACTTTTATACAATTGATGAATAATATTGTTGGTGTTTAATTCATATGCGAATTTATTTCCTGTTAAACACGCATCTATGCCAAAATTTAATAACGCAAACGCATTTTTAAGTTTATTTGGTATAAGTGTCCCATCTTTTTGTTTACCTTCTATCATTAACTGTCTTAAAAAATGGAAAAATTTACGCCCTTTATCACTAACAAAAAAAGTAACAAACATCGCATTAAACCAACAATTAGATTGTATTTGTATAGGCGGGACAATTTTTGTTATATCTATATGTTTATCTGCAGATAAATTCCGTAAAAGATATTTTTTTGCCTCTGTTGTATCATATCTATAACATTTTTTTCCAAATAGATGTCCTGGTATTCCTATTTGCAACGGTTGTTTTAAGGCATACGCTTGGTCAATATTACAATCTACTATTTCTTTTCTTGGTATAGATTTTAATGTAACTAAATCTTTATTAATTGTAGGAGAATAAGACATTTTTTGGCGGCGATCAATTTTGTTGCTAATTTTTCTTATATTTAATGGTGTAGTAGATGGTATTATGTGGTGTTTATGTTTTAATGTTATGCTACGTTTCACTCTTTTATGTTTTTTTGTTTCAATCTTCATATAAATAAATAATATTTTTATTTATTATAATGGGAGCTGGAATTTTGCCAACATCAATTCATAATGGTAAACTTTATTTTTTATTTGGTAAAGAAAATCAATATGAAAAATCTGCAAGCGGGTTTTCAGATTTTGGAGGCGGAACAGATGATAACGAAACTTATTTAGAAACCGCAATAAGAGAAGGCGGTGAAGAACTTACTGGGTTTTTAGGAAGTGATGCCGATTTAAAAAAAATGTTGAAAAAACACGGAACATATACAATTGATTATGATTCTAATTCAGTCCATAAAATATATCGTATGCATATATTTCATTATGAGTATGACGAAAAATTGCCGTTGTACTACAATAATAACCAGAAATTTTTACAAACCCATCTAGATCCGGATGTAATAAAAAAAACAAAAATATTTGAAAAGGAAGAAATACGTTGGATTTGTATTGACGATATTATAAAAATGCGATCCCAATTTCGTTCCTATTTTCAAAATATAGTTGATATGATTTATAAAGAAAAAGATGGGATTAAAAAATTTATAAATAATTGCGTTAAAAAAGGAACTAAAAATAAAACACTAAAAAGGAGACGATCGTATAATTAGATTTCTTTTATTTTTATTTAATAAAAAAATTGAATACTTAAATAATAAATAATATAAATTAAACAATCTAACCAACCAAGTATAACTCAAGTATAACCCAAGTATAAACTAAAATGACTGCACTTATTACCACTAACTTTCTTGAAATTATATCGGCGTTTTCATCGTTGATGGTATTAGCAACAATGATATATTTTGTTACTAATATTACGTTATCAATTGAAAAAAAGGTAGCTTATGCGGCTAGTAAAAATAAAGATTTAGAATTGAAAAACATTGATTTAATGAATAAACTAAATACGTATAACGAGGCGTATAAAACCAACGAGAAAAATGTAATACGCTTAATGGACGAAAAAGATAATCTGCAAATAGATTTAATAAAATATAAAATGTGCAATGAGTATTCGCACAGTTTGAAAAAAGAAAACCAAGCTTTGGATTTAAAAA
>Ga0114978_10003732_pt1 | contig 12427 bp, 12 predicted proteins | sample S_140212_EF_Meta_FD_87027 | JGI IMG/M metagenome (GOLD analysis project Ga0114978, IMG submission 87027) | Freshwater microbial communities from Lake Simoncouche, Canada to study carbon cycling - S_140212_EF_MetaG | ecosystem: Environmental > Aquatic > Freshwater > Lake | place: Lake...
CCACCAGGGACCCACTGAACTTCGGCACCAGTCGCTTTGGTGAAGCCCTCGGCCGCGTCGTTGGGCACAACGCGGTCGAAGCAGCCCCAAGCGGCGTAAATGGGGACACCGGCCTCGGCCACTTGTCGGGCCCGTTCGGTCAGATTGAGGTCGAGCAACATGGAGGCCACTGGCGCCGAGCGGGCAACGGTTTTCACGTTGCTGCGCAGGTCGGGCATGAGGGCCTTGAGGGTCGTCAACATGTGTCCGACGAGGAGGTCCGGTACATCCATCACGACGGCGGTCATGAGATCGGCGATAGGAGCCACGTCGGGCAGAATCGGCGAGAGGACTCGTGCGGTGAGTCCGCGGCGAACGCTCCACTCCGGCGTGGCGATGCCGTCGCGATAGAGGACCGCGATGACGTCGTTGGGGTAGCGGCTGGCGAAGTCAATCGCAATGGCCCCACCCATGGAGTGGCCCATCACGACGCACTTGGTGATGCCCAACTCACGACGAACAATTTCGACGTGGTCCGTTAGTGCCTCGAGGGAAATATCAACGAGCTCGAGTGGATCAGAACCGCCGAAGGCGGGGAGAGAAGGGTTGACCACACGCCACCCAAACCGTTCGGCCAGGAGTTCCGACTCGCGGGCGTACATCGAACCACCGGCGAAGTAGCCGTGGAGATTGATGACCCAGATAGGGGGTGTGCCGGGGCCGTCGGGGCCGTAGGCGTCGTCGTTATCGGTGACGCGATAGCGAAAGTTGCGCCCGTCGATATCCATATTGATAACGCGCCAACCAACTTTGACCGGAGGGGTCGTGGAACCAATCTCGCGGACGCGCTTCAACACGGCGGTGGGAACGGTGCGCGCGAGCACATCGCCGACCTGTCGCCACGTGTTGAGTTCCACGAAATATTCCCCCGTAATGACCTTTTGGTCGTTACGGCAACGCTACTCAACGGCCGAGATTGCGTGGTGGCAACAAATTTCGCTCTATTGTTCGGCTATGAACTCAATGGAAACCGCAAACGCAATCGCCGCCCCCTTCGGCTCGGTCGGCATGATGTACTACTTCGATCCCGGCACGAGTGCCCGAGGCAAAGAACTCGACCTCGACGTCGTGAGCTTCTACGCCCTCGGACGTGGTGGCGTACTCGGCGACATTCCCGCGAGTGAAGTCGACGACATCTTCTTCTTCTTCAAGACCGGTGCCATCACGGGCATGTACGGCGGCGGTCGTGCCAAGCAGACGGCCGAAATCGGTGCCAAGGCTCACTTAGTGGCGGCCGAAGAGTACGCCCAGCGCACCTTCGGTGGCGTACCGACCGAAACCCTCGCCGCGCTCAACGACGCCTGCGCCGCTCTGTTCGACACGTTGCCCAGTGGTCGTTGGCCCATCTACGACGGCTACCGCGCCTTTGGGTACTCGGGTGATGTCATCAAGGACGCCTTCCGCAACGCCATCTTGTTGCGCGAGCTCCGCGGTGGTGTCCACACCGACGCCATCAAGGCCGCGAACCTCACCTCGGCCGAGGCCTGCTTCCTCGATCACGACGGCGTCTACTTCGCGTTGCACGGTTTCCAAGAAGAGGACAAGCCCGCAGTGACCGATGAGACGCGCGCCCGCCGAGTGGCCGCCGAAGAGGACACCACGGTTCGCATGGCGAACTTGTTGGAAGTCCTCACCGACGCACAGCGTGAAGCCCTCGCCGCCGCCGGCAACGCGATGCAGGCCGCCCTGGCCTCCCCGGTGGCTGCGTCGTAGGTTCCGCAATGCACCTACGCTCGCCCAAGCCACGCGAGTCGTTAATGACTCTCCTGGTTGGGTCGAGCGTGATGCTCGCGCTCTGGACGGCCTATTTGGCGTGGCGCCTACCGATGCACTATCACGCCAACCACTGGGACGTGGCCTGGGTGGGATTTGATGTGGCCCAAATTGTCATGCTGCTCGGCACCGCGTGGTCCGCGTGGCAGCGGCGACTCATCATCGTTCTCTTCGCCATCTGTGCAGCCATGCTTTTTCTTACCGACGCGTGGTTCGACATTGTGACGGCCACTGGCTCGGACTTCACCCGCAGCATCATGTCAGCGCTGCTGATCGAGATTCCCTCGGCGTTGGTCTTGTTCTACGTGGCTCGACGGGCCGTTCGCAACATCACTAACGAGTGGTGGCACGCGCTCTTTCAGCGCGATGCTCCGCCGCCCTCGAGATTGACGATGCGCGACTTCGAATCACCTCGCGTCAATACGGGTGAGTAGCGCCATGAGTTCTTCTTTTGACGTCGTCATTGTGGGGGCCGGCCTAGCCGGTCTGCGCGCCGCCCAGGTCCTTGAGCAACAGGGCCGTGAAGTCGTCGTTGTCGAGGCGGCCGAACACGTGGGTGGCCGCATCGCTTCGGAGGTGATTGACGGATTCACCATTGATGCCGGGTTTCAATTGCTCAATACGTCGTATCCCGAACTGCGAGCCGCGGGACTAGGCAAGCAACTCGACCTGCGCGTCTTTCCTTCGACGGTGACCCTGCGTAAAGGTGGCCGTGATCAGATTCTGGCCCACCCCTTGCGCGATCCTCGCGGGGTGGGGCCTTCTCTCTGGGGAGCCCGCCACGACCTAGTAGATCTCTCGCGGTTTGCCCGAGTCCTCGCCGGCGTGGGTCTGACCCCGACGCCGAGTTTTCTCGACGAGCCCGACTCGACAACCTTGGAGGGCCTGCGTCGCCGGGGACTGAGTGAACGGTTCATTAACGAAACGGTCCGACCTTTTCTTCAGGGAGTCCTTCTCGAAAACGAGTTGGAGACTTCGTGGCGCTACACCCAGTTGGTCCTGCGCTCCTTCGTTCGAGGCCGGGCCGCGGTGCCCAGCGCGGGAATGCAGGCCCTGCCGCTGGCGCTTCGGCGGACGCTGTCGTCAACGCAGTTTCGATTTGGCGAGCACGTTCAAGAGGTGCGGTCCGACGGCGTCACGACCAATCTCGGCACTATTACGGCACAGCACGTCGTGGTCGCCACCGATCAAAACAGTGCGGCCCGACTGCTTGGTCGCGCTGAAGAACCCCAGCGCACCGTGACGACGTGGTGGTTCTCGACGCCTGTTTTGAGTGATGGTCGCCTGCATCTTGATGTTGATGGGGCCTTTCTCGCCAATGCGGTGGTGATGTCGGCCTCGGCCCCGGAGTACGCACCACGCGGACGCTCGCTGGTTGCCGCCTCGGCCGTGGGCCGCCACGAGGACGGCGAAGTACCCCGCGTGCGCACCGATGTGGCCCGACTCTTTGGTCTCGCCACCAGTGACGTGGAACTGATAGCAACATCGAGAATCGCTGAAGCACTACCCGTCCGCAGTGCGGGAGAGAGCTGGCGGGGCAGCGACGTGGTTAACGGCGTCACCTTGGCGGGGGACTACCTCGAAACGCCGTCGATTCAAGGGGCGCTCGTGAGTGGCCGCCGGGCGGCCCGTCGCATCCTTCAGGCGTAGTCGCGCACGCCCTCCAGCATCAGCAAGGCTTGCTTGACATCAAGGCCACCGGCGTACCCACCGAGTCCCGACTTCGCCACGACGCGGTGGCAGGGCACCACAATCGGGAAGGGATTCTTGGCGTTGGCATTGCCGACGGCGCGGTACCCATTCGGTACACCGACCTCGCGCGCAATGTCTTGGTACGAGACAACGGTCCCGAAGGGGATCGCCGCGAGAGCCAGCCACACATCGACCTGGAAGTCGGTTCCGGCCACGTGGAGGTCAAGCTCGAATTGACGCCGCGTACCCGCGAAGTACTGCTCGAGCTGTTTCGCCGCACGCTTGACGAGCGGGGAGACGGTCGTGACGGTGCCGCGAACTCGTTCGTGGGGCAGGTAGATCTTGGTGAGACCGTCGCCGTCTCCCTCAACCGTCCACGTGCCGCCGACACCCCGGACTGACAACTGCGATTGCGCCATGACAGCAGTGTTGCAGATATCGGTCGGATCGGTGCGTGGCCGTGGTCTACCGTTTTGCTGTGGAAACTCATCTCGTCCGACACGGTGACGTCACGTTGACAATGGACGTCGAAGGCGAAGGGCCCACCGTCCTCTTTCTTCACGGTTGGCCCGACACGGGAGTTCTCTGGCGTGATGTGGCGACCCAGGTGCGGGCAGCCGGTTTTCGAACGGCCATTCCCGACCTACGAGGTTGCGGTCGTAGTTCGAAGCCGACTGCGGTTCGTGACTACGGCATGCAGCTGCTCGTCGGTGACGTGGTGGCCCTCGTGGAAGACCTCGGCGGACCCGTCGTGCTGGTCGGCCACGACTGGGGATCGAATCTGGCGTGGGCCACGGCCGCCTTTCAGCCCCAGGCCGTATCGAAGTTGGTGGCACTTAGCGTTGGCCACCCCACCTCCTTTCGCAGTGCCGGCCTCGTCCAGCAGATGAAGAGTTGGTACACATTGCTCTTTTCTTTCGAAGGAATTGCCGAGGAGTGGCTCCGAAAGAACGACCACGAGGCGTTGCGCACGTGGCTCGGCCACCCCGACGTGGACAACGTGATTCGCGAACTGGAGCGAGACAACCAGCTCTCCACGCACCTCAACTGGTATCGGGCCAATATCCCGCCGGAGTCGTTTGTGGCCGACCCGCCGGTCCTGCCCCCAATCCAGGCCCCGACGCTGGGGGTCTGGTCGACCAATGATTTTGCGTTAAGTGAGTCCCAGATGAAAAACTCAGCGGCGTACTGCGCCAACGGCTTTACCTACCGCCGTATCGAGGGTCCGGGCCACTGGATGCCCATAGAAGACCCCGCCGCGGTGGCCCAACTCATCACCGATTTCCTCCTATAGACGGCGTAGGGGTTACCGGCTGGTAAAACGGTGGGATGAGAATCGCCCTAATGAGAGAGACCCGTGTCGGTGAGACCCGGGTAGCCCTCACTCCAGATGCCGTTAAGACCCTCGTGGCCGACGGCTTTGAAGTGCAGGTCCAAACGGGAGCCGGATCGGCATCCCACTTCACAGACGAGTCGTACCGCACCGCCGGCGCCTCCGTTGTGGACAGTCCGAGCGGAGACGCCACGTTCCGCGTGAACGCCCCAACGATCGAAGAGGCGCGAGCCGTGCCGGAAGGAACGCTGCACTTGTCGTTCCTCTCCCCGGTGCTCTCCGCTGACGTCGTGAAGGTGCTCGTTGAGCGCAAGGTCACCGTGGTCTCTTTTGACTTGGTCCCTCGTATCTCGCGTGCCCAGTACATGGACGCCCTTTCGAGCCAAGCCACCGTCTCGGGTTACCGTGCCGCGTTGGCCGGTGCGACCCACTTCGACCGCTTCTTCCCCCTCCTTACGACCGCGGCCGGCACAATCCGTCCGGCCAAGGTTCTCGTGATGGGCGTGGGTGTCGCTGGTCTGCAGGCAATCTCCACGGCTCGCCGTCTCGGCGCCAAGGTCCGCGCCTACGACGTTCGCAGTGCCGCCAAGGAAGAGGCCGAGTCGGCCGGTGCTGTCTTCGTCAAGCTCGGCGTCACCGCCGACGCCGCCGGTGGCTACGCCCGTGAACTCACCGCCGAAGAGCGCGCCGAACAACAGGCCGCCCTCGCCGGTGAAGTGGCTAACGCCGACATCGTCATCACGACGGCCGCCGTACCGGGCCGCAAGGCACCGATTCTGCTCACCCAGGTCATGGTCGAAGGCATGGGCGAAGGCTCAATTGTCATCGACATGGCGGCCGACGGTGGTGGAAACTGCGAACTGACCAAGGCCGGCGAAGTGGTCGAGCACAACGGTGTTCGCATCGTTGGTCTCAGCAACCCACCGGCCCAGATGGGTTCGCACGCCAGTTTCATGTACGCCAACAACGTCTTGAAGTTGTTCGGACTCTTTGGAGCCAAGGGGCAGATTGCCCCCGACTGGAACGACGAAGTCGTCGTCGGCTCCACCGTCACCGTTGGTGGCAAAGTCAACCACGCACCGACGGCCGAGGCCCTCGGTGTTAGCCACGAGCCAATCGTGGCCCCCGCAAAGGAGGCGGAGTAAATGGGTAACGCCCTACTGCAGTACGCGACGGTGCTGATTCTCAGCATCTTCGTCGGTGTGGAAATCGTGGCCAAGGTGCCGTCGATTCTTCACACGCCGCTCATGAGTGGCTCGAATGCCATTCACGGAGTAATCCTCGTTGGTTCGATGATCGTGCTGGGCACCGCTCACAACTCGGTCGAAGAGATTCTCGGCTTCGTGGCCGTCATTCTCGCCACCTTGAACGTGGTGGGTGGCTTTGTGGTCACTGACCGCATGCTCGAGATGTTCAAAGCCAAGCCCAAGCCTCAGCCCAAGAAGGAGGAGGCTCAATGAGTCGCACCACTCTTATTGATCTTTTGTACCTCGTCGCCGCGACGACCTTCCTCATAGCGCTCAAGGGACTCGGTAGTCCGAAGCGAGCTCGTATCGGCAACATTGTTGCGGCCATCGGTATGGCCATTGCGATCGGCGCCACGTTCTTCTACCAAGACGCCGAAGGTAACAGCCTCGAGCACATCAACTTGATGATCCTCGGCATGGTTATTGGAACAATCGTTGCCGTACCTGCGGCCCGTTTCGTTCAGATGACCGCCATGCCGCAGCTCGTCGCCATCTTCAACGGTGTGGGTGGTGGTGCCGCGGCGCTGGTGGCCATTACGGAGTTCATGCACATCAAGAATGAGCAGCCGCCGACGTACGTGGTGCTCGAAGTTCTGCTCGGTGTGTTGATCGGAACCGTGTCGTTCTCTGGTTCGGCCATTGCCTACGCCAAGTTGCAGGAGTTGATGACGGGTCGCCCCATCACCTACCCCGGACAGCAGCTCATCAACGCCATCTTCGGCGTGGCCTCACTCGCCATCATCGTGGCCCTGCTGGTCTCGCCTTCGACGACCTTCCTCTGGGTTCTGCTGGCCCTCTCCTTCATCCTCGGTATTGCCTTCGTGCTGCCGATCGGTGGTGCTGACGTCCCAGTGCTGATCTCACTTCTCAACTCCTTCACCGGTTTGGCCGTGGCGGCGAGTGGTTTCACCATTGGATCGAACGTCTTGATTGTGGCGGGAACCCTCGTGGGTGCTTCCGGTATCTTGCTGACGCGCATGATGAGCAAGGCCATGGGTCGCTCATTGGCCAACGTCTTGTTCTCGGCCTTTGGCTCGAACGTCACCGCCTCGGGTGACGGCGCCCGTGAAGACGGTCGTACGGTTCGTTCCGGTACGCCTGACGACATCGGCGTCTTGCTGGCGTACGCCAGCAAGGTCATCATCATCCCCGGGTACGGACTCGCCGTGGCGCAGGCCCAGCACGTGGTTCGCGAACTGGTCGATGAACTCGAAAAGAAGGGCGTGGAAGTCTTCTACGCCATTCACCCCGTGGCCGGTCGTATGCCGGGTCACATGAACGTGTTGCTCGCGGAGGCCAACGTGCCGTACGAGCAGCTCCGTGAAATGGACGAAGCGAACTCCGAAATGTCGACGGCCGATGTGGCTCTCGTCGTTGGTGCCAACGACACGGTGAACCCCGCGGCCAAGGCCGACCCGAGTTCACCGATCTACGGCATGCCCATCATCAACGCCGACCAGGCCGAGAGCGTCGTCTTCTTGAAGCGCTCGATGCGTCCTGGTTTCGCGGGTATCGAGAATGAACTGCTGTTCGACCCCAAGACCGTTCTTCTGTTCGGTGACGCCAAGGACACCTTGACGAAGTTGGTTGCGGCCGTTACTAACAGCTAAGGCGTACTTCGACTAGAGGCACCGGTGCCGTCAGCTCCGCAAGGGGTGTGACGAAACCGGTGCCTCTTTCGTCGTTCCGGTGAAGTTTGGCGCCGCTAGGCGGTGAGGCGGTTGAGCTCGGCGATGACCTCAGGGCTCAGCGCTTCTACGGCCGCCACGTTGGCCGCGATCTGCTCGGCGTTGGACGCTCCGGCGATGACGGAGGAGACCTGGGGGTGACTGAGGAGCCACGAGAAGGCCAACGTCAAGACGGGGGTTTTGATTGAGCGGGCAAAAGTGTGGACGGCGCTCGCACGATCCACCATCTCTTCGCCTAACCAGTGGCCCCGGCGATTCTCCGGCAACTTGGCGAGTCGGGTGCCCTCGGCCGGAGGGGCCCCGGGGACGAACTTGTCGGTCAACATGCCGTTCGCCAGGGGGTAGTAGGGGAGGAGACCTAAGCCCAGTTCGTCACAGGCCGCAAGCACGCCATCTTCGGGGTCGCGCGCTAAGAGGGAGTACTGGTTCTGCACGCTGCGAAAGGGCTGCTGACCGCGGGCCGCCGCGTGGGCCGAGCGCAACGTGGCGGCGTCAAAGTTGGAGCAGCCGAACTCACGAATCTTCCCGGCCGCCACGAGGGCCTGCAGGGCCGCAATGGTGTCTTCGAGGGGAGTGGCGGCGTCGGGAAAGTGCAGTTGGTAGAGATCGATGTGGTCGGTGCCGAGCCGGCGTAGGGACGCTTCGCAGGCCGAGGCGACGTAGTCGGGGTGGGCACTCCACTTGATGTCGGGAAAGCGTTCGTCGAGGCCCATACCGAATTTCGAGGCAATCGAAATTGATGCGCGGCGCGCACCGAGCGCGCGGCCCAAAAAGACCTCGGACTGGGTCTCGCCGTACGTATTGGACGTGTCGAAGAAGGTGATGCCGTGATCGAGGGCGGCGTGCACCACGTTGTCGGTGCCCGCTTGATCGAGCCGAATGCCGAAGTTGTTACAGCCCAGACCGACGGATGAAACTTGAAGCGAACCAATCAATCGTTGTTCCACGGGCACTCCTCTGCTCTTTCGTTCATTGTACGGGTGGGTAAATCACCGGCACCTTTAGGGTGGAGGAGTGAACTCAGCGCCCACTGAGGGCGCCCCCCGCTACTACGGGCGACCCCTTCCGACCCCCACCCGTGTTGCATTGGCACGCCGTGGTGCCCAAATTGCGCGAGCCTTCGTGCCGCGCGTGGGCCCGATTGCGCTTCGTCAGATTCGCAACGCATCCAAAGGTCCGCTCGACGCCGGCCTCTTCGCGAAGCCGCTGCGGGAGGCCTTCGAGTTGGCCGGCGGAACCTTCGTAAAGTTCGGTCAAATCATCGCCTCGTCGCCGGGTCTCTTTGGCGAGGAGCTGGCCAATGAATTTCGCTCCTGCCTCGACACCGGCCCCATTGTTCCCTTCGAGCAGGTGAAGGCGGCCGTCGAAGAAGAACTCGGTCGTGACCTCGATGAGGTTTTTGCCACCTTTGAGACCACGCCCATCGGGCGCGCCTCGATTGCGGTCGTTCACCGTGCCACGCTGCTCGACGGCTCGGTGGTGGCCGTCAAAGTTCTGCGCCCCGGTATTGACCACCTGGTCGCTACGGACCTGGACCTCATGCAGCCGATGTTCGACGTACTGGTGAAGCAGACCGGAGCCCAAATCGCGGGGGCGACTCTCCAGCAGCTCGATGGTCTGCGAATTCAAATCGGGGAGGAGCTCGATCTGCGCAATGAGGCTCGCGCCCTCGCGCACTTTCGCCGCTTAATCGAAGATTCCGATCTGAAACTCCTGGCCGTCCCCTTGCCCTACCCGGAGTTCTCCGGTCGCAACGTTCTCGTCATGGAATTTCTCGACGGGATTCCCATCGACGATATTGACCAGGCCGAGGAACTAGGTCTCGACCCGGCCCCACTGATCGATCAACTTATTCGCGGTTTCTTCACCATGACGGTTCGCTGGGGCACCTTTCACGGTGACGCCCACGCGGGCAACCTGCTGATTCTGCGAGACGGCCGCATCGGCGTCATTGACTGGGGCATTGTTGGTCGACTCGACGAAGCGACTCACCGCTTCTTCACGCGGATGCTCTCGGCCGTTCTGGGCGATGAATCGGCCTGGCGCGACGTCACGGACTACATCATCAATAACTACGGCACGGCCATTCGTGAAGCGATGGGCATGGACGACGAACAGTTGTCTCAATTCATGCGCATGATGATCGAACCAATCTTGTTGAGGCCCTTTGGTGAAGTCTCTTTCGCCGAGATGATGAACATGACCCAAGTTCAAGTGGCCCAGGCCAATGGCGTCCAGTGGCAGCACCAGAGTTGGCGGGACCTGCTAAAGCGGATTCGGATGCAGCGAAAGTTGCACCGCATGGCCGTGGCCGGTGGTGGTCTGATGACCGACTTTGACCGTGGCAACTTTCTCCTAGGCAAGCAGTTGATGTACTTCGAGCGCTACGGACGCCTATATCTCGCCGATCGGGCCATTCTCTCGGACCGACCATTCCTCGAGCAGCTCCTGGCTGAGGACAAGACGCAAGACCCAGAAAACCAGGCGTAGCCCGATACGCTGGGAGCGTCGAGTTTCTTTAAAGGAGAATCCGTGAAGGTTGTCGTTGATTTTGATCTGTGCGCTAGTAACGCTGTTTGCATGAGCATCGCCCCGGAAATCTTCGAGGTGCGTGATGACGGCTATCTCTACATCTTGAACGAGAATCCCGGAGCCGACCTCGAAGAGAAGCTCCGTGATGCCGTTAATGGCTGCCCCACCGGCGCCATCAGCATCGGCGAATAGGTAGTGTCCGGACCTCGCGTCCGGTTTGCGCCATCGCCCACCGGTTACTTCCACGTCGGGTCGGCGCGTTCCGCGCTCTTCAACTGGTTTGTGGCTCGGCAGTCGTCCGACGGCGTCTTTCTGCTTCGCATTGAAGACACTGACGCCGACCGTAATCGAGAAGAGTGGGTCGACGGGATTGTGGCGGCCATGGATTGGCTCGGGCTCCACGCCGACGAGGGCCCCTTTCGCCAAAGTGACAACGCCCCGGCTCACCACGAGGCCATTGGCCAACTCTTCGCTGGGGGATTTCTCTACTACTGCGACTGCACGGGTGACCAGGTGCAAGCACGTAAGGGCGACAACAAGACACCCGGCTACGACGGATTCTGTCGGGACCGAGAACTAGAGCGCTCCGAGACAACGGGCGTGCGGTTTAAGACGCCCGTGGGTGGCGGCACGACGGTGCACGACCTCATCCGAGGTGACGTCGAGTTTTCACACTCGGTGATCGACGACTTCATCATCGCTAAGTCCTCCGGCGCCGTGCTCTTCGCTCTGGCCAACGTGGTCGATGATCGCAACGACGCCATTAGTCACGTCATTCGGGGTGAAGAGCACCTCCCAAATACCCCGAAGCAGATTCTGCTGTGGCAGGCCCTCAACGAGGTAACGGGCATTGCGACGCCAACACCGGTCTACGCCCACTTGCCACTCCTGGTGAATGAGCAGCGCAAGAAGTTGTCGAAGCGTAAGGACCCCGTCGCCACCGAGCAGTATCGCGATGAGGGCTATCTGCCCGAGGCCTTCGTTAATTACTTGGCCCTTCTCGGTTGGTCGCCCCGTGGCGAGGAAGAGAAAGTCCCGGTCACCCAACTTATTGAGCAGTTCCGACTGGAAGATGTCTCGCATTCACCTGCATTTTTTGATGTCAAGAAGCTGCAGCACCTCAACGGTGAGTACATCCGCGCGCTCTCGGTCGAGCAGTTCATTGCCCGCTCTCTGCCGTGGGTGCACCCCACCGACGGGGAGTGGCGACCCTCAGAACTCTCGTTGCCCTGGGCGCCGGAGCAGTTCGACATGGCCCGCTTTGAAGCGATGGCGCCCCTGGTGCAGGAGCGCATTGGTGTCATGAGTGAAATTCCCGCCATGATCGATTTCCTCTTTCTGCCAGAACCCCCAATGGACGAAGATGCCTTCGCCAAGTCCATCGCGAAGGATGAGAAGTCTCGAGTGATTCTGCGCGCCCTGGCCGATGAACTTTTGACGGTGACCTGGGATCGAGACCAACTGCACGCCACCGTCCAAGCGGTCGGTGAACGTCACGAGTGGAACCTGCGTAAGACGCAAGCGCCGGTGCGCTGCGCGCTAACGGGCCGACTCGTCGGACCTCCACTCTTTGAGTCCATGGAACTGCTGGGCCGAGAAGAAACGATTCGACGAGTTCGACAAGCAGCGGAGCGTGCCTCGTGATCTTTGGCCCTTTCAAAATGATTCTTCGGATTATCTCGTTCGTTCTCAGTCTGTTACTGCTCTACTTCGCCTTCGGATTTGTCCAGATTTGGTACGCCGGTCGTGAGCACTCCCACCAGCCCAGTGACGCCATCATGGTGATGGGCACGCGACAGGACAACTGTGTTCCTTCGCCCACCTTGGCCGGTCGCCTGGACGAAGCGGTACGTCTCTACAACCTCCACCTCGCCCCGTGGATCGTCGTGACGGGATACAAGCAGCCCGGCGACGTCTGCACAGAAGCCCAGGCCTCGGCCAAGTACCTCGTGCAGCACGGCGTCCCCGGTCGCGTGATTCTCCAGGCGGGGGGATCGGACACCTGGCAGAACGTCTCTTCGGCCCTGCCCGTATTGAGCGCCCACCAGATCCACTCGGTCCTGATCGTCTCGGATACCTTTCACGTCTACCGTGCGACACAGATCGCCAAGAGCCAGGGCCTC
>Ga0114978_10003733_pt1 | contig 12425 bp, 13 predicted proteins | sample S_140212_EF_Meta_FD_87027 | JGI IMG/M metagenome (GOLD analysis project Ga0114978, IMG submission 87027) | Freshwater microbial communities from Lake Simoncouche, Canada to study carbon cycling - S_140212_EF_MetaG | ecosystem: Environmental > Aquatic > Freshwater > Lake | place: Lake...
CCCGACCTGGCGTTTATTCAGGCCAACGCAAAACCCCAAGGCATGCAGCCCGCCATGACCTGGGTGGGCCATGCCACCATGCTGGTGCAGGCCAGCGGATTGAACGTGCTGACCGACCCGGTGTTTTCTGAGCGCGCCTCACCGGTGCAGTTTGCGGGCCCCAAACGCGCACAGCCGCCTGGCTTGGCGCTAGACCAGCTGCCGCCAATTGATGTGGTGCTGATTTCGCATAACCATTACGACCACCTCGACAAAAACACCGTGGTTGAACTTTCCAGACAGTCGCAAGGCGCAACGCTGTTCATCGTGCCGCTTGGGGTGAAAAGCTGGTTTCTGGATGTTGGCATCACCAACGTGAAAGAGCTGGACTGGTGGGAAAGTGTGGTCGTTAAAGGGGTGGCGTTTCATTTCACCCCGGTGCAGCACTGGTCAGCCCGCGGTCTGGGTGACCGCAGCCAGACGCTGTGGGGCGGCTGGGCCGTGTTTGGCACTGACATGCACTGGTACTTCAGCGGTGACACTGGCTACAGCCAGGACTTTGTGGACACCCAAAAGCGCTTTGCCAGCCGCCAGACACCCGCTCAATGCGGCGGGTTTGACGTCGCGCTGCTGGCCGTCGGTGCTTACGAGCCGCGCTGGTTCATGAAAGAGCAACACATCAACCCAGCCGAAGCCGTGCAAATCCACCAGGATCTCAAGGCCAAACGCAGCGTTGGCGTGCACTGGGGCACATTTGCCCTGACCGACGAACCGCTGGACCAACCGCCCAAAGACCTGGCCGCCGCGCGCTTAGCCGCTAACATCACCGACGACGAATTCTTTTTAATGGCTATTGGCGAGACCCGGCGAATTGACAAGAGAAATATCCCCCAACCCTGAAACCAACGTCCCATGAGCAACACCCTACCCGACACGCTTTGCTATCTCAATGGCGACTACACACCGCTCAAAGACGCCAAGATCAGCGTCATGGACCGGGGGTTCATCTTTGGCGATGGCGTGTATGAGGTTGTTCCCGCCTACGCGGGTCAGCTATTCCGTTTTGCACACCACATGGCCCGGCTCGACCGCAGCCTGGCGGAGCTGCGCATACCCAACCCCATGACGCCTGCCGGTTGGCGCGAAATTGCTATGCAACTGATAGCGGCTCGCGCCCATGAAGTAAGCGCTGCAGCGCCAAATGATGGCTCAAAAGAGCCCCAAAACGCCGCCCAGCCCGACCAGCTCATCTACATCCAGGTCAGCCGGGGCGTGGCCATGCGCGATCACGTCATGCCGCCCGGCTTAAAGCCCAGCGTGTTTGTGATGGTCAACGCCATGAAGCTGCCCAGCCCACAGCAGCGCAGCGAAGGCGTGGCCTGCGTCACGGCCGACGACTTTCGCTGGGAGAAAGCCCACATCAAAAGCACCAGCTTGCTGGGCGCGGTGTTTTCACGGCAGATCAGCGCTGACGAGGGTGCGTTAGAAACCATCATGTTCAGGGGCGACTTTTTGAGCGAAGCGGCGGCTAGCAATGTGTGGGTGGTCAAAGGCGGAAAAGTCATTGGCCCCTTGCGCGACAACCTGGTGCTCGAGGGCATCCGTTACGGCCTGTTTGAAGAGCTGTGCCGCGCTCAGGGGATTGATTTCGAGCTGCGCCGCATCACGCGGGCCGAAGTGCTTGGCGCTGACGAACTGCTGCTGTCGTCTGCCACGAAGGAGGTGCTGCCCGCTGCCCTGCTGGACGGCAACAAGGTAGGCCACGGCGCAAACATCGGGCGACCCGGCCCGGTGTATGCCAAACTGTACGCCGCCTACCAGGGAGCAAAGCAGCAATCCCGGGAGCACGCCGCATGACCACGTCAGACTTGCCAGACACCGCACCGCAAGCTCCCCAGCAGCCATCCCTGATCGAGTACCCGTCCCAGTTCCCTATCAAGGTCATGGGCCTGAAGGTCGATGGCTTGGTTGCTGCCATCACCCACGTTGCGCACCAGTTCGACCCCGCCTTTGACGCGTCCACCATCGAGCTGCGCGAAAGCAAGGGCGGAAAATACCTGGGCGTGACAGTGACCATCACCGCCACCAGCCGCGAACAGTTAGACGAGCTGTACCGCACACTGAGCACGCACCCGATGGTGAAGGTGGTGCTCTAGCCATGCAGGTTCGCCAGCTGGGTCTGGTCGAGTATGGGCCTACCTTTAAGGCCATGCAGGCCTTCACGGCCGAAAGATCAACGGCCAGAAGTCAAACAGCTCAAATCAGCCTCCAGCCCAATGACTGCATAGGCAATCAGCTATGGATATGTGAGCATCCGCCTGTTTACACACAGGGGCTCGCGGGTAAGGTTGAACATGTTTTAAACCCCGGCAACATCCCCGTGGTGCCAACTGACCGGGGTGGGCAGGTGACGTTTCATGGGCCGGGGCAGGTGGTGGCTTACCCGTTGATCGATCTAAAGGCGGCGGGTTATTACGTCAAAGAATACGTTTACCGGGTTGAAGAGGCGGTGATTCGCACTTTGGCCCATTTTGGCGTGACCGGACATCGGGTCACCGGTGCGCCAGGGATTTATGTGCGGCTGGACGACCCGTTCAGCCATGCGATTCGGGATAAAGCGGACACCTCGTTTGTCGGACTGGGCAAAATCGCCGCTCTCGGCATCAAGGTCAGCCGCCACTGCACTTACCACGGCGTGGCGCTGAATGTGGCGATGGACCTGGAGCCGTTTTCGCGCATCAACCCTTGCGGCTATGCAGGTTTGCAAACCGTTGACCTTCGTACAATCGGGGTTTCAGTGGGCTGGCAAGAGGCCGCTGACATGTTCAGTCAAAAGCTTGTCCGCTACCTTGCACCGTAAAGTCAACACACCATGAGTACACAGGAAGTCGTCCGGGACGTTCAAAGCCAGCAAGACTACAACCCGCTGGCCAAGCAAAAGGCGGCGGCCAAGTTGTCGCGCATTCCGGTCAAGGTCGAGCAAGCGCCGCTTTTAAAGAAACCTGACTGGATCCGCGTCAAGGCGGGCTCGCCCAGCACGCGGTTTTACGAGATCAAGCAGATCCTGCGCGAGAACAAGCTCAACACGGTGTGTGAAGAGGCCAGTTGCCCCAATATCGGCGAATGCTTTGGCAAGGGCACCGCCACTTTCATGATCATGGGCGACAAGTGCACCCGGCGCTGCCCGTTCTGCGACGTCGGCCATGGCCGGCCAGACCCGCTGGATGCGGACGAGCCGATGAATCTGGCCAAAACCATCGCGGCGCTGAAGCTCAAGTACGTGGTGATCACCAGCGTGGACCGCGATGATTTGCGTGACGGCGGCAGCGGCCATTTTGTCGAATGCATCCAGAAGATCCGCGAGCTGTCACCTGCCACGACAATTGAAATTTTGGTACCCGACTTTCGGGGTCGCGACGATCGGGCGCTGGAGATTTTGAAAGCCGCGCCGCCCGATGTGATGAACCACAACCTAGAAACCACGGCCCGGCTTTACAAAGAAGCGCGCCCGGGCAGCGACTACGCGTTTTCTCTGAACCTGCTCAAAAAGTTCAAGGCTCTGCACCCTACAGTGCCGACCAAAAGCGGCATCATGGTTGGCCTGGGCGAGACCGACGAAGAGATTTTGCAGGTGATGCGCGACATGCGTGCCCATAACATCGACATGCTGACGATTGGCCAGTACCTCGCGCCGTCCATGTCGCACCTACCGGTGCGGCGCTACGTTCACCCCGACACCTTCAAGATGTTTGAAGCCGAGGCCTACAAAATGGGTTTTTCCCATGCCGCCGTCGGCGCGATGGTACGCAGCAGCTACCACGCCGATGTGCAAGCGCATGCGGCTGGTGTCGTCCAGGTTTCGCCATAACGCAGGTTTTGGATTGAAGAAGGACGCGGCGCAGCAGTTGCGCTGTCGACGCACGCTAGCGAGCGTGCCTGGACCGCTTGGCCTGAAAAAGCTGGGGAATGCTGACGCGGCGAGGCCCCGGCAGCAACTCAAACGATTGCCCAGACTGGATGCTTCCCGGTGCTTCAACCGACAGGTAAAAACCGCAAAACCCGCTCTGCACCATCAGCGTGCTGGCCTGCGAAAAGCCGATGACCGCGTTGAACTTGCCGCAAGGTTCGCGCGGCAGGGTGACTGTCAATTCGCAGTTCGGGAACCGCAACATGTCACCGGCCCAGACCTGCGCTTCGAGCAAGCCCGAAAGGGTCAGGTTTTCGCCTAGCGAGCCATGGGGCAGGCTGTCATCGAGCGGGCTGACGCCTGCGTCGAGCCTGGCGTTTTGCCAGAACGCATAGTGCTCTGACGGATACGCATAGACGGCCTTTTCAAGCCCGCCATGCACCGACAAATCAGCCTGCTCGTCACCCATCAGCCCGAGCGGCATGACCAGGGTGCTGGCCGATGTGGGTTGCTTGTTGAAAGCCGTCAGGATGCTGCGCTCGCCCATCCTGACGCGCCTGGCCGCACCCAACTGAACGCCTAGAACTTTCAAAAGCCAGTCCAGCCCATTAGTTTCAGTCCATCGCTGCTACGGCCTGTGAAAAGTTCGACCCAAGAGGGTCCAATGTTGATCTTTAAATGGGTCATGACTTACGTGTGCTCCCAGAAACACCTGTTGGTTTGCGGCATCTGCGCCTGAGAAGGTAAAATGAAAAAAGCTTTTGCGAACACTTCAGATTTTAGGAATTTCAATGACCCAGCCAACCGACCCTACAGCTACAGTTTCTCATGACGCAGCGCAGCAGCCTGATGTGGTGGAATCCATTGCGCACGCGGCACCCATGATTTTGCCCATCGTGGGTGGCGTGCTGATGTTCTTGCTTGCGTTTATTGCGGTTTTTATGGCCTGAAAACACCCGCCATGACCACCCCGAAAGCCCGCGTCAGCGGGTTTTTTAATGTCTGATCGTTTTGTGAACGTCACGGATTTGGCGCATAACCTCATGCAAGTTTTGCATAGATTTAAGGGCGAACTCCCATGTAACGCCAAGGCTAACTCCTAAAATGCTTTCAAGACAGTTTTGTGAAGCCGGTAAAAGGTATTCGCAAGCCGTCAGTTTTGATTGTTAATTTTGGAGTTTCCTGATGAACCATCCCGCGATGCAAGGACTTGCGTTGAACACGCCCAGCCATGTTAAAAATGCCAAATTGATTGCCTGGGTTGCCGACATGGCCGCCTTGTGCAAACCCGATGCCCTTTACTGGTGCGACGGCAGCGATGCGGAATACCAGCGCCTGTGCCAGCAGTTGGTCGATGCCGGAACCTTCAAAAAACTCAGCCCGACCAAACGCCCCAACAGCTATCTGGCTTGCAGTGACCCGACTGACGTGGCCCGGGTCGAAGACCGCACCTACATTTGCTCGGCCAAAAAAGAAGATGCCGGCCCGACCAACAACTGGACCGACCCGGTTGAAATGCGGGCCACCCTGCAGCCCCTGTTCGACGGCTGCATGCAAGGCCGCACCATGTATGTGGTGCCTTTCAGCATGGGCCCGCTCGGCTCGCCTATTGCGCACGTCGGCATTGAGCTGTCTGACAGCCCTTATGTGGCCGTCAACATGAAGATCATGACCCGCATGGGCAAGGCGGTGTACGACGTGCTCGGTGTCGAAGGCGAATTTGTGCCCTGCGTGCACACCGTGGGCGCACCGCTGGCCGCTGGCGAGCAGGACGTAAGCTGGCCTTGCAACAAAACCAAGTACATCGTGCACTACCCCGAAACCCGCGAGATCTGGTCCTACGGATCTGGCTACGGCGGCAATGCGCTGCTGGGCAAAAAATGCTTTGCTTTGCGGATTGCGTCGAACATGGGCCGGGCGGCCTCAGAGGGGCCGTCCGGTAACCCGGGCTGGCTGGCCGAGCACATGCTGATTTTGGGCGTGACCACGCCTCAAGGCAAAAAATACCATGTGGCGGCGGCGTTCCCATCGGCCTGCGGCAAAACCAACTTCGCCATGCTGATCCCGCCCGCAGGTTTTGACGGCTGGAAAGTCACCACCATTGGCGACGACATTGCATGGATCAAACCCGCAGCAGACGGAAAGCTGTACGCCATCAACCCGGAAGCCGGTTACTTTGGCGTGGCCCCCGGCACCAACACGCTGACCAACCCGAACTGCATGGCCAGCATTGAGCGCGACACGATTTTTACCAACGTCGCCCTGACCGACGACGGCGATGTGTGGTGGGAAGGCATGGGCAACACACCTGCCCACGCCATTGACTGGCAAGGCAAAGACTGGACACCCGCCATTGCCAAGGAAACCGGCGCCAAGGCCGCGCACCCGAACGCCCGCTTCACCGTGGCCGCCATCAACAACCCGGCACTGGATGACGCCTGGGATGACCCCAAAGGTGTGGCAATTGATGCTTTCATGTTTGGTGGCCGCCGCTCAACCACCGTCCCACTGGTCACCGAAGCGCGCAACTGGGTAGAAGGCGTGTACATGGCCGCGACCATGGGCAGCGAGACGACTGCTGCGGCCACCGGTCAGGCTGGCGTGGTACGGCGCGACCCGTTTGCCATGCTGCCTTTTACCGGCTACAACATGAGCGACTACTTTCAGCACTGGCTGGACATGGGCGAAAAGCTCGCCAAGACCGGCGCCACATTGCCCAAAATCTACACCACCAACTGGTTTCGCAAGGGTGACGACGACAAGTTCGTCTGGCCTGGCTACGGCGAGAACATGCGTGTGCTCAAGTGGATGATCGACCGGATTGAAGGCACTGGCCAGGGGACCGACAACGTGATGGGCGTGACCCCCGGCTACAAAGACCTGACCTGGACCGGCCTGCCGTTCACGGCGCAGCAATTTGACACCGTGACCAGCATCGATAAATCGGCGTGGACGCATGAGCTGAAGCTGCACACCGAACTGTTCGAACAGCTGGCCCATCATTTGCCAAAAGCGCTGACCGACACCAAGGCGGCGATTGAAAAACGGTTAGCGGCTTAAGCTTTCTCCCTTACCATAGAAAAACCGCGTCAAGGCGCGGTTTTTTGTGGCTCACGGCTATGTCAAGACTTCGGCATCTCGCTACCTGGGTAGCTGCCGCTTGTCGGCACGCCTCAAACCGTACTCGATCGAAGGGGCGCAGAGGGCACCACAGCGCGGGCGCTTGCTGGTGCTACAACAAGCAGGCCGTCATAGCGTGAGTCTCCGCGAATCATGGCGCACTGCAGATCGGCCATCACGCGCGAATCGGTTTGAGCCATAGCCCAGAGGCGTTCGTCAGCGCGCCTGGTGGCTAGATTGCGTGACCAGCCGTCCAGCGACGCCTTGATACCGGCAGCCAAAGCGCGTGACGTGCTGGCGCAAGCCGCCAGGGTGGCAAACGCCACCAGCCACAAGCCGATCCACAACACCAGCAAATGGCCCTCGGCCATGCTGTCCATCACTTGGTAAGCCACTACCATCACGGCAGCCGCGATGGCCGACAACAACAAGGTGGCCAGGCTGCGTGTGCCAGAAAAGCTGCGCCTGATCGCTTGAGCCGACGCAATGGCTAACTCAAGCCGGGCAACGCCGGGGTGCTGGGTGGAATATTCAAGATGGACGAAGTTGGTCATGGTGTTTCCTCTTTTGGCAATATCCATCGCGGAAACGCTTTGGATGGGGTGATATTAGGGTTAGCACTGATCTTATTCAACTTTATCTTTATGATGTTAGTTATTCATGTCAGTGATAATTGAAGCTTATGCCAGCAACCAGTACGCCCAAGCCGCCCAACTTTCGCACCCTGGATCTGAACCTGCTGCGCGTCTTTGACGAAGTGATGACCGAGCGCAGCCTGACCCGGGCAGCCCGCAATCTGTCACTCACCCAACCTGCGGTCAGTAACGCATTGCGCCGGCTGCGCGGCACACTCGGCGACGATCTCGTGGTCAGGGTCGGCCAGGGCATGGTCCCAACGCCACGCGCCTTGGCGCTGTGGCCTGCGGTGCGCGAGGCGCTGCGCCTGTTGCAGGCGTCGTTAAGCCCCAGCAGTTTTGATGCCGCTACCGCCAACACCACATTTGTGCTGACCATGGCCGATGCCACCGCCGCCGAGCTGATGCCCGGGCTGATTGACATTTTGGAGCGTGAAGCGCCAGGCGTGGCCATCCGCGTGCTGCCGCTGAGCACCCGCGACCCGCGCCGACTGCTCGACGACGGTGTAGCCGATCTGGCGCTGGGTCACTTCCCATCGGTGCTGGCCGACCTGGTGGTGCGCGCCCAGACCGGCGATGCTGTGGCCTTTGCCCACCAGCGCCTGTATGACGGCCGGTACGTGTGTGTGATGCGCGCCGGCCATCCGCTGGCAAGCGGCCCGTTGACGATCGACAGCTTTTGCGCTGCGCGCCACATGCTGGTCAGCTTTTCGGGCCGTCCGTATGGGTTTATTGATGAGTCCCTTGCCTCGCTAGGCCGTCAACGCCAGGTGGTGCTGACGGTCAACCAGTTCTTCACCGCTGGCCGGGTGGTGGCGCATTCCAACCTGCTGACGGTGCTGCCTCAGCACTTTGTCAGCGTCACCGGCATTGCCGACCAACTGGTGCTGCGGCCCCTGCCCTTTGACGTGGCACCCGTCCACGTGGACGCCGTGTGGCACAGCCGTGTGGACTCGCAAAGCGCCCACACCTGGCTGCGCAGCGCGGTGCTGCGGACGGCCAGACAAGCGTTTGCCGCCTGAAGACACTTATAAAATGCTATAAATAGAGCAGCGGCTCGCCCCTGCTTCTAGTGGCCTGCAGGCAGCCTGTCGTCACTTTTTTAGATAAAAGTGGCCTGGAGAAGGCCCAGACGCCAGAGCTCGAGGCTTGGCGCATACTTTGCCAGTACTTCTCGTCGAAAAGGAATATTTAAAGGCGCCCTTTCGGCTAACATGCGTTCGACTTAAACCAAGGAATCACCATGAAGCTTTTCAAATTTCTGACTCTCCAATTGGCCCTGTGCGGCTTGATGGCTGCCATGCCTGCAGCAGCACAAACCAAATCACATCTGCAGACGGTGCTGGAGCGCGGCACGCTGCGCGTCGGCACCACTGGTGACTTCAACCCCATGTCGGTGAAAGACCCCGCCACCAACAGCTACAAAGGTTTTGACATTGAGGCCATGGAGCAGTTGGCCAAAGACATGGGCGTCAAGGTCGAGTTTGTGCCGACCGAGTGGGCCACGTTGATTGCCGGCCTGACATCGGACCGTTATGACATCTTTGCAGGCGGCTCGTCGCTCACCATGGCCCGAGCCAAAACCGTGGCTTTCACCGTGCCCTATGTTGAGGCGGGCACGGTGCCACTGGTGCTTAAAACCAATGCGGCCAAGATCAAAACCTGGGCTGACCTGAACAAAAAAGGCACCACGGTTGCCGTTTTGCTGGGCACCGTGTTTGAAGAGCAGGCCAAAGCCGTGTTTCCTTTGGCCACGGTCAAAAGCATTGAAAAGCCAGCCAATGGCTATCAGGAAGTGCTGGCAGGCCGTGCCATGGCCACGATTACCAGCAACATTGAAGCCGCTACCCTGATGGCGACTTACCCCACGCTCACCACCTTGAGCGGCGCGGAGCCGCGCAACAAGCGTCCGTTTGCCTACCCGATTGCCCAAAACGACCCGACCTGGACAACTTTTCTGAACAACTGGGTGGCACTGAAAACGTCTGAAGGTTATTTCAAGTCCCTCGAGGCCAAGTGGCTTGCTGCCAAATAAGTGCGCCTTAAACGCCTGAGCCTGGTGCCCTGCCTGGCAGCGCTGCTTTTGCTGAGCGGCTGCGCCAGCAACTCCAGCTACAACTGGGGCTGGTATGTGTTTAACCCGGCCCTGCCCAAGGGCTTGGGCAATATTGAGTTTTTAATCAGCGGCGTTGGCATGACGCTGGCGTTGTCTGTCACGGCCATTTTGATATCCGTGTTGATAGGCCTGCTACTGGCTGTGTCGCTGCTGTCGCCCTACAAGGCGCTGCGCTGGACGGCACGCACCTACGTCGAGTGCTTTCGCGCCATACCGCTGCTGGTGCTGCTGTTGTGGGTGTACTACGGCTTGCCGGTGGTCAGCGGCCTGCAGTTTGGTGCCTTCGCTGCGGGTGTGATGTCGCTGGCGCTGTCGGATGCCGCGTTTGAAGCCGAGGTGTTTCGCGCCGGCTTGCAGTCGGTCGCCCGGGGCCAGCGCGAAGCCGCCGAAACACTGGGCCTGTCACGCTGGTCAACGTTGCGCTATGTGGTGTTTCCGCAAGCGATTCGCACCATCTTGCCAGCGCTGGGCAACCAGTTTGTGTATGTGCTCAAAATGAGTTCGCTGGTGTCGGTGATTGGCCTGCAGGAGTTCACGCGTCGCGCCAATGAGCTGAATGTGACCGAATACCGCCCGCTGGAGATTTACACTTTTTTGGTGGCTGAATACCTGCTGCTCATCTTGCTGGCCTCGTGGGGTGTGCGCCGACTCGAGCACAAACTGGCTCAGTCGCAGCGCTAGACCGCCAGACCGCTATACATTCGCGAGCCGCGCAGCATCACCGGCGGCCTTGTCAATGGTGCAGGATGCGGCCTAAAAACTCTTTGCAGCGCACCGTTTGCGGCGCGCTGAAAAACGCCTCCGGTGCAGCGCTTTCGACAATTCGCCCGTGGTCCATGAAGATCACTTTGTCAGCGGCGCGCCGGGCAAAGCCCATCTCGTGGGTGACACAAATCATCGTCATGCCATCTTGGGCCAGGTCTTCCATCACCTGCAGCACTTCCATGATCATTTCCGGGTCGAGTGCCGACGTCGGCTCGTCAAACAGCATGATTTTGGGGCGCATACACAGCGACCGCGCAATCGCCACCCGCTGCTGTTGCCCGCCTGACAGCTGGCCGGGGTATTTGTCCGCTTGCCCGGCAATGCCGACGCGCTCCAGATACTGCATGGCCAACGCCTGGGTTTCAGCTTTGGGCATGCCGCGCGCTTTCATGGGGGCCAGCATCAAGTTGTCGAGCACCGACAGGTGAGGGAACAAATTGAACTGCTGAAACACCATGCCCACCTCACGCCGCAGTTGCTTCACGCTGGCGCGGTCATCACTGAGCGTCACGCCATCGACCACAATCTCTCCCTGCTCGTGTTTTTCAAGCCGCGCAATGCAGCGGATCAGGGTTGACTTGCCCGAGCCTGATGGGCCGCAGATCACCACTTTTTCGCCGGCGGCGACTTGCAAAGACACTTCGTCGAGTGCCCGAAACTCACCAAAACATTTGGACACCCCCCGCATGTCAATGATGGGGTGCTTGCTGGCATCTAATTCTGGCCTTAAGGGGGTTTTAGTCATCTGGAGGGTGATTCCTTGGTCTGCTTTATTATGCTTTCATATGCAATTAACCCATGCCACCTGGGGCGAAGTCAGCGCGTATTTGGCGCGGTCCCAAGCCATCATCGTGCCCATTGGCTCGACCGAGCAGCACGGCCCTATCGGCTTGATGGGCACAGATGCGTTGACAGCAGAGGCCGTCGCACACGGCATCGGCGAACAAACTGGCGCACTCGTTGGCCCCACCTTGAGCCTGAGCGTGGCGCAGTTCAACCTTGGCTTTCCCGGCACCATTTCATTGCGCGCCACCACGCTGATGGCGGTTATCAACGACTATGTTTTGTCGCTCTGGCGGCAAGGCTTTGAGCGCTTTTATTTTGTCAATGGCCACGGGGCCAATGTGTCGGTGGCCAAGGCCGCGTTTCAGGATATTTACGCGCAGTTCAGCCTGGGCAGCCTGACCGGCCAAGCGCCACGCTGCCGATTGCGCAGCTGGTGGGACTACCCCAAAGCCGACGCACTGCGCAAGGCCTGGTACGGCGCGGCAGAAGGCATGCACGCCACACCCAGCGAGATTGCCATAACGCTGCATTTGCTGCCCGGCTCGGCCAGGCAAGCCCCGCCCGAGCTTCTTGCCGCGCCAGCGCAGCTGCCCGCCACCTTTTTGCGAGACCACGGCGGCGACAACCACTGGGACGCGCAAACCCACCAGGCGGCCTTCCCCGATGGCCGGGTTGGGTCAGATTCCGCATTGGCCACCGCCGAGCAAGGCCGGCAACTGCTGGCAGCGGCAATTGAAGGCGGCTGCGAAGACTTTGCCGCGTTCGTCACACAAGCCTGAAAATCCGCACTGTATGACCCAAACATCAAACCACACCCCGCTGCTGCAACCTGAATGGCAAACAATTGAGAAAATCTCGCTTGAAGATTTCTCTAGCGCTGACTGGACGACGCTGAACACCCAGCGCGCCGTGTACTACCAGCAAGAACAAGCCCGGCAGGTGCTGCGCATGCTGGCTGTGTCAGAGCATGACACCAGCTTTGGCTACATGGTCAACAACTACCGGCATTCGCTGCAATCGGCCACCATGGCGATGCGTGATGGCTTGGCCGAAGAAGACGTGGTGGTGTGCCTGCTGCACGACATTGGTTTTATTGCCTGCCCGTCGACGCATGGCG
>Ga0114978_10003736_pt1 | contig 12423 bp, 8 predicted proteins | sample S_140212_EF_Meta_FD_87027 | JGI IMG/M metagenome (GOLD analysis project Ga0114978, IMG submission 87027) | Freshwater microbial communities from Lake Simoncouche, Canada to study carbon cycling - S_140212_EF_MetaG | ecosystem: Environmental > Aquatic > Freshwater > Lake | place: Lake...
CTGGACCGTCACTTCGTCTTGACCGAGATGCACTCCATCCGCCCCTGACAACAGCGCCAAGTCGGGTCGATCGTTCATGATCAATAGCGCACCAGCGGCACGAGTCCATTCCCGCAGGGACCGCGCCAGCGTCAACCACGCCCGGTCACTCAGCTCTTTCTCGCGCGACTGAATGATCCGCACACCGGCGGCAAGCGCTTGTTGAACCGTTGCCTCAATTCCGTTTTGACAGTCGGTTGAGGTGACCAAGAGATACAGAGACTGATTCGCCAATCGCTCGCGCGACAAATCCTCGCGCAAGACTCCCTTTTCCGTCGTGTACAGTTGATACCGCAGTTGCTCGTACCGTTGCGAGATTGATGGATCGAGGATCTTGCTGTATTCCTCGAGCGTACGGAGCGCCTCTTGCACCCGCTTGAATGCCGCCTGCACCACCTGACGCGGGGAAGTTCGGATCGCTTCGGCCGGAGTCGAAATCGCGGTCCCCACATCCTGCAACGTGTCCCGGCTTGCCAGCAGATGGCCTGCAGGCAAGCCGAAACTGATGTCGGCCAGTTCATGCCGATGCTCTTTGAGACGACGGGAAAGATGCGCGTCATTCATCCCAAATCGAACAAAGTCCTCAATGACCCGTAGCCCTTCCCGTGTTCGATTACCAGCGGCATCGAGAATGCGATACGTATCTGTCAGCGATTCCAACATCTTGAGTTCCTGGAAAAGAGTCCTGGTTCAGCGAGTTCCCGCCGATACCGAGTCTTCTTGATTCAGCTCCTCACTGTAAGGTGTTCGTGATGGCATGGGGAGGTCATCGGTCCCCACGAAAGGTAACGCGGCAGTGCGCAGCGAGAGCCGAAATTCGTTCTGTTCCAGTGACGAAACACGGAAAATCGGGTGACGACGGGAGACCAGCGGAATGTTTGCGAGCTCGGATGTTTTGGAATCGTCAGATCGAGTTTTCAGGACCAGCTTCAAGGGGGCCGCATCCGGATACCGAATCGTTAACGAAACGTCCTGATGATCGTAAGCCGAGGCCATCAGCCCCCCCATCTCGGCAACGCCGTCAAAACTGAGCAGCAAGGAATCACGCCCGGCGGCAACGCGGGGTTGCGAGAAGTTCCGGTCACCCCACTGTAACGATACCGCCGCGTGCTGCAGTTGCCAGGCAGGACTGACTGCGATGACAAAATCATCTCGACCAAGATTCATGCGGGGTGTCCCCTGCAGCGAAGTGGTCAGATGATCAATCACCGAAGCGGGGACATGCGACTGTCCCAGTTTCGCCGCACACAACAATAATTGCTGGGCCGGAATATCCTTGACCCAATCCGGATCCTGCAGTTGTGCCGCCAGTTTGAGCTTATTATCCGAGGAATAATACAAACCGAGCAGCGCCACACGGCTTTGCCGTCGTTCGAGATTCACATCCAGATTTCGCAGAATCGCATCTTCGGCATCGTCATAGCGACCACTTCGCTGCAGCACGTTGGCACAAACCAAATTGGCCTCCCAGGCTTCCGAGGAATACGACATGGCCAGCCGCGCAGTCTCGGCCGCGGACGGCTGGCTGAGAAATGCCTGAATGATCGACCGATTCGCCATGCCGGCCGCCAGCATTTCGTCCTTGCGAAAGTGACCATTGCCAATTCGGACCAGCTTCTCGTACGTTTCATTCGCGGCGAATAACTGCCCCATCGACTGCTGTGTCCGGGCAACGTAATACCAATAGGGAGGATAACATTCCATGAACCCTTCCATACGCTTCAAGACCCGCAACCGCACCCCCGGATCGAGTTCGCGCTGCGCCTGTTCCAGTTTGTCGAGATCGTCACTGCGAACCAACCAACGGTCCGGGATCTTTTTCGCCCGCGCCATTTTCCAAGAAACGTCCAGAAATTGACTCGATTTATCGACGACCGAGTTCATCTGTTTCTTATCGACCTGCCAGAGGTCGAGCTCGTGACTCGCCGACTGGTTCCGGTGATCCCACCAGCTGTTCGCCCCGGTTCGGACTGCCGAGACGTACTGGGCAGTCGCGACTTGGGCCATGATTTCAAAGGTATTGATTCCCAAGTCACGCTGGAACGTGCGCGAGTACCGCTCACGCAGCACGATCCGCTCACGATCGGCAATTTGCACGCTGGAAATTTCGTCGAGTACGGACGAATAGAGTTTTAAAACTTCCTCATCGGCGATGCCGTTCAAATCGAGATGATTGAGGATCTTTTCCTGTTCCTCCATCAGGACGCGAATGGACGGATTCCGCCGAATCCGGTGCAGTGCCGCTCGACTATAGTTCAAGGCGACCGCGACCGCTCGACGCTGTTCATCCGTGGTCGTTTCGTCGGCATGCGCCGGTGTTGTCGCATGAGCCGGGGTCTCGGGATACGCAGGGGCCTCACCCTGGGCGAGAAGTCCCCAACCCAGTAGCAACGCCAATGTCACGACGAGGGATCGCATCCCGAGGGCCGTTGCTGGCCGGCAACCTGCGGCACTGCAGCAGCGGGATTGATGTCGATCGAAGGGGAACGTCGATCCGATCAAGGAAGCATTTCTACGGTAAGCGTTGTCAGTCTGTTTTGTCGGCATGGCCACCTCGTCTCCACGATGGGGTTGATAAAACCGGTCGGCCGCGCCGTCTTGGCACGTCATTTAACGAGCATCCTTGCCTCTAAACCAAATGAATTCAGGCTACCAATCCCTGGAACGGATTCTGGATGGAACACATTCCGGCGTAGGTCCCTCAATTCGATTCTTCGCGTGAATTCTACCTTGCGGTCAACCAGGTGACTGAAATGAGCTTTCCAAATGAGTGGAAACCAGGCGAAAAAACGAGCCGACTTACAGTATTATTGGGTTACGTGAACTTAATGGGCCGTGACGATCAGGAAAAATGGGTTGAGTCGTCGTCGGAGAATTGCCCCGATGGCAGTCATGACTGGCAGGGACTGGGATGTCTACGAAGCCTTTGCGGGGCGATGGCAAGTCTTGAAGCAAAGCATCTGCGGGGAAACGCCATGACAATGAATTTGCCTGCCGATCATGAGCAATTGGCCGTCGATCGCTTTCGGCAGAAACTGCCGTCGCCATCGGCCGTACCCATTTGCTGTACCCTTTGCCGTAAAAAAGGTTACCGCTGTTTCGTCACTTGGTTTTACCACAGCGACCGCTTGAAGGAGGTTCTTGTGGGTTTTGCCCACTTCGATGGTTTTTGTGGTATCATGGTCTATGTCCCCTGCCTACTTGCCCTCGATTGGTATGACAGTTTTGATCTCAATGCGGCGGACGATCCACGCGGTTCTGTTAGTGGCACGTACCGCGTGTTTCGTGGTGGCAGTTGGGGCAACGTCGCAGCGTACTGCCGGTTGGCGATCCGCTACGCGTATGCTCCGACGTACCGGACGTTCGACTTCGGTTTTCGCGTGGCCCTGTGTCCATCAGGAGCCTCATCGCCGGAGGCGGCCCAGGTTCAGCGAGCGGAGCCATTGGGCGGAGGCACGGAGGGAGCGCCTGCGGAGCAGCGACTGGAGATGCCGTAGCCCGATGGCGGAGCAGTGAATTTGTCAGACAGGATAGAACCAGAAGGGGTCTGTCCCCTCGCCCCGGTACTCCGGGGAGAGCGTTAGGGTGAGGGGCTCTTCGAACGAGCAATCACCAAGGAATTTCCGAGAACTCCCCAACCGATTTCCGTGCGGCTCGTACGTTTCGCATAGCATATCCCAAATTGGCCCAGCCGGCGTCACACTCGTATCATGATGGTCTGTGTCCCCTGTCGACTTGCTTTCGCTTCACAAGTAACAGACTTTCAGAGAAATATCACCCGGCCGGGTTCAGCACTGTTTGTCCCAAAGCGGCCAAGCGGTGGCATATTTTCTCGTGCTCGAATTGCAAAAGTCGAAGAGCAATGCTTCTCCGAAGATTCCGAAGAAGTGGCACCCGACCAGGTTCGGTACCGGTCAGGAACAATCTCATCGCTACAAACTCGCCCGCTTCGCCGCCAATCTTTCATACTTCGGCAATTCGCCAATCAGTGGTGCGACATAATCGTGAAACGCTTCGGTCACTCCAAAGCCATCGTCCGAGATAAAGTGGTCAGGCATCGGTCGCTCGTGATTCGCGACTTCACTCAACGAAATCGTCCCGAAGCCGATTTCATAGTGCTCAGGGGTAGGATTCAGCCGATTCATGGTGACCATGACCCCACCCTCCCCCTGTGTGGCGAGCCGGACGGCCTCTTGACCACACGCAAACGCTTCGTCGAAGTCGAGTTTGACACCTCGGTCTGCGGCACACATGGGGAGCGATTCCGTGACCTGGAATTCGCCGCGCCAGCCAAATTCGTCGGCGATCATGCGGTGCAGCATCATCGCCGCACTGGTCCCTCCCATCGCACCAAATTCCACATTGCCAAACTTGTCTCGCGTCTGCGAAACACTGACCGGAGTTCCGTCCGCGTTGGTAATCCCTTCACCACAAACAATGCTCACAAAACCGTGCTCTTCATGGGTGGCCGCAACCGCCCTGAGGAAACGCTCTCGATTAAAGGGGCGTTCGGGGAAGAGGATCAGGTGTGGAGGTGTATCGTTGCCAAAACGGGCACAACCGGCGGCGGCGGGGAGCCAACCGGCGCTCCGACCGATGGACTGGAAGATAACAAACTGATCGACCTTCTGCATGTCTCTCGCCAACACCCCCGCTTGCAGCACACTCAACGCCACGTAACGGGCGGCACTGGGGTAGCCGGGAGTATGGTCGGTCCCGTGCAGGTCATTATCGACCGTTTTCGGGACCCCGACCCCGACCATCTCGTGGCCATGCTCGTTGGCATATTTCGTTACCCGATGGATCGTGTCCATCGTGTCGTTACCGCCAATCATGAAGTAGTAACGAATGTTGTACTTCTGTAATTGTTTCAGCACGGCGGGAAAATGTTCCTCTTTCAGCTTGAGACGACTCGATCCCAGAGCACTCCCCGGTGTCGAACGAAGCCCGCTCAAGACGGCGGGGGACTCGCTGCCGAGATCGACCAGAAAGTCATTGAGCACCCCTTCGATCCCGTATCGCATCCCGAAAACGCGTCCGATCGTCGGGGCCGAAAGAGCCCCCTCAATCACACCTGCCAACGACGAATTGATGACGGAGGTAGGTCCTCCGGATTGTCCGACCAGTACGTTGCCTTTTGACATCAGAGATCCCATTCTCTCAAATTACACTGGGCGTCACGACAGACCGCTCGAGCGGAAACACCTGCGGCACGCTACCTTTGTTGATCGCTTATTTTGATCGCTCGTCACGGATGATCCCAGCGGAAATCACGACCCGAATTGCCCGTCGTCACCTTTACGCCTGAAACCACTCCCGCCAAACCCATGGCATTCCGGCGAGTAGATTAACCGAGCGCTCGACAAGTTGGAATTGAGGCAGCCTGGGAACGCATCCCTCGTGCAAATTTGAGAAACGGAGGGCGAGTGGATTGGGTTGTGGGATTTTCTGGATAAGATTCTTGCACTTTGCGTCGACGATTGGCATTCTTGGCAGGAAGCTCCTGTCGATTCACTGTTCTGTATCGAGGTATCATCTTGTCTGTTCAGCCCTCGCTACCCATACCCGTGCTGTTGCTGCTGCTGCTGATTGTGGTCACACCGGCCCAAGCGGAGAACTGGCCGCGGTACCGGGGGGCCGACGGATCGGGAGTCTCGCAGGAAACTGGGTTCCCGGCCGAGTGGAGTCAGGGGGATTATGAATGGGTCACGGAACTCCCCGGCGAGGGGCACTCGTCCCCGGTCATCTGGGATCGTCATCTGTTCGTGACAACCGCAACAGACGAAGGGCGAATACGGTATTTGATGTGTCTGGATGCGATCACGGGAAAGCCTCTGTGGACGCGTCCCTCAGGGTTTAACTCGAACCCCAAACATAGCAAAAACAGTTTTGCTTCGAGCACTCCGGCGACCGATGGGGAACAGGTCTACGTCACCTTTGCGGACGAAGAGCGATTCGGGCTGGCCGCTTATGACTTCGAGGGGAAACTCGTCTGGCGAAACTGGCTCGGCCCGTATCTCAGTCGTCACGGCCAAGCGACTTCGCCCATTGTCTTCGAAGATCTGGTGATCATTCCCAATGATCAGGATGGCCCCAGTTCGATCGCGGCCTACGATCGTCGCGATGGACGCCTGGTCTGGAGCTCGTTGCGAGCGGCACGCGAAGCGTCGTATGCCACTCCACTGATCATCGAGCCGACTGGTCAAAAACCCCAGCTGATCTGCCTGAGTGGTGCCAGTGGTTTAAGCAGTCTTGACCCCTGGTCAGGCGAACTGAACTGGTCAACCGCCGATTTGCCCGCTCGAACGGTGGCGTCACCGACATATACGTCGGGATTGCTGTATGCGATTTGTGGACAGGGTGGAAAAGGGGTGCGGATGATTGGTGTCGACCCCAGCGGAACGGGGGATGTCGAGACGACTCACGTGAAGTTTCGCCGCGAGAAAGATCTTCCCTATGTCCCCGCGGTGCTTGGCACCGGCGAATCGGTCTTTCTCTGGACGGATAACGGTGTGGTGATTTGTCTGGATCCCAAAACCCAAGAGACGCGCTGGCAGGAACGTGTCGGTGGAAACTTCAGTGGTTCGCCGATTTGCGTCGACGGAAAGCTTTACTGTATTGAAGAGTCTGGCAAAGTGATCGTGGTGAGTGCGGGAACAAAGTTTGAGCTGCTTAGTGAAAATCCGATTGGGGATCCGAGTTATTCGACCCCGGCGGTCGCCAACGGAAGAATGTACCTGCGATCCCATCATCGATTGTCTTCCTTGCGAGCCAAATCGGCGGAGTGACCTGCGTTGATTTACTGGATTAAATTGAAGCGAAGGAGCAAAAATGCCCGCATGGCCTGGTGGCCCCTGCCCGAAATGTGGCGACGATATGCCGCTGAATATGATTCACTGCCGAACATGTCGTCATTTATTGAATCCCGAGCTCGAACGCAGTAGCGTGGAAATTCCTGCATTTTTCCCCTTGCAGGAGGTCGATACGCTGGTGGAGCTGATACCGAATGGACGGTACATTGAGTGCAGCAGCTGTCGAAAAGAGCTGAAAATCCATCGCAAATACCTGGGTGAGCGAGTTCAGTGTAAATTTTGTGCGGCCGATTTTCGCCTTGATCCGACCAGCCCGGAGGTGAGATCCACCGATTCTTATGGAACCTGCCCGCATTGCCACGAAACGCTGCGATTCGATAGCAAATACATTGGCTCGAAAGTTGCTTGTCGGTTTTGTCAGGGAAAAGTTCATATCTTATCCCCCGGTTGAGGTGGTGTTCCTGTGGCAGATGGGAAGGGGCGGGTGAGCTGAAGGGTTTTGCACGAAGTTGGTCAAGGGTCTCACGTCGTATTCCGCGAATTGGCTCAGAGAAAAATTGCCGTGACTGCGAGAATTTTTGACCAAAGAGACTTGCGAGACGATTCGGTCGATTGGATAATTCGCGAGACCTGTCCCAAGGCAATCCGCATCTCGAATTTCTCATCGATTGTACATCAGATTTTCATGAAGTATGGCTACGGTCGCCTCCACGGGGCGCGGTTGGGTTTTCGGTTTTCCTGTTGTAATTTTTTGGAGATTTCAGATGGTCAAAGAACGAAGTCGGATTCGGCAACGAGGATTCACATTGATTGAACTGCTGGTGGTGATTGCCATCATCGCCGTTCTGATCGCATTGCTGCTTCCCGCCGTGCAGCAAGCCCGCGAAGCGGCTCGGCGAACACAGTGCAAAAACAACCTGAAACAACTCGGGTTGGCATTGCACAACTATCACGACCTGTACAACAAATTTCCCAATTCGTACATCGCTGTCATCAACGGCGCTCCGGTCGATAACAACGTCTCGGGGATCGGCACCAAGTTGTTGCCATACCTGGATCAGGCCAATCTGTACAATCAATGGAACAGCTCGGTACCTGCCACAAATGTTCCTGGGAACTACAATGCAGCTGCCTGTGCCACAAACATGTCTGTCCTGGCGACACAACTTACGATGTGGAAGTGCCCTTCGGTTCCCGCACCGGCAATGAGCACCGCGATCTATCTTCAACGCGTTTTTGGAGCCTTTCCACCGGCAACATGGACTGTGCCGATGGCCCGTGGTGACTATTCCATCAATTCCGGTGTGCGCGACGGCTACGCGATGTACACCTTCAACGGCAACGCGGGTGGCCAGCGAAATGGACCGACCGCCGTTGCCTCGTACGGCGGTGGTTGTCTTGGATTAGCCGACATCACCGATGGGTCATCGAACACGATTATTTTCGGTGAACGAACCGGCAGCACCAATCTGTACAACAAAACCAAGCCGATGACCGCTGCCTCCGTGATTGCCAGCGAAATGTACCTGGGGGCCGGCTACGGTGCTGTCACCAACGGGATTGGTTGGGGAGATGTTTTGATCGGTGAGAACTGGATCAATGGTGCGAATCAGGACGGAACTCAATCGTCTCAAACGGTTAACGGAAATACGAGCGGCGGTGGCGGCCCCTGTGCCATCAACTGCTCGAATGCTCGCGGTAACTTCCACTCGTTCCACGTCGGTGGAGCTTCATTCCTGATGTGCGATGGCTCGGTCAAGTTTGTCAGCGAGAACGTTTCTCCTGTCAACTTTGGTGGAGCACTGACTGCAGCCAAGGGCGAAACATCCCAGTTGGATTAGTGCGAGTTGCTTCGCTGCCTGACGTTTTGTGACGGGCATCGCCCATCCGAAAAAATCGGATGGGCGAGCTCGTTTTTTATGATCTGCGATCATCCCAAACGATGACCTTTGAGGAAATTCCATGCGACAGTATCACTCGGGAAGAACACTCTCGGGGACAACACTTCTTTTTGGCTTGCTGCTGTGTGGCTTTTGTCTCGGGTGCGGCGAAAAGAAGGATCCAACCCAGAAGAAAACATTCAAGGTGACGGGAAATCTCACCGTGGATGACAACGTTCCGGATATGCCATTACAGCTGACTTGCTACCCCAAAGACCGGACCCCCGAAGCGGGTGAAATTCTCCCCTCTTGCAGCTCGACTCTGGAGGGAACGTTTCAGTTCATTACCTACAAGGAAGGAGATGGTGTACCGGAGGGTGATTACGTCATCACCGTGACGTGGAAGGACTACAACCCCATCACTCGGACTTACGGCAAGGTTGATAAACTGAACGGACGTTATAGTGATCCCAAGACAACAACGATCGAATTCACCGTTGATAACGCATCCGTCGATCTGGGAACGATCGAGCTCAAGACCAAGTAGTTCGATTGCCAGTCGCAGAATTCGGGTTTGTCCTACAAATGTCGTTCTCCTCATGTGGTCAGCTGCCCGCTGATTTTTGTCATCCCCCCACAGGAACCCTCGTACATGATTCCCCGATCACTTCGGTTTGTTTGTTTGCTCACGCTGTTTCTGGTCGGGTCATCGACCTCGACGCTGATCGCCCAACAACTCCCCTCAGCGGTCTCATCCCCGTTACACGATTACCTCGCCATTCCCGATTCGGTCTATGGCTGGAAGATGATTGAAAAGATCGAAAATCCGCTCGGCACGATTTATGACATCGAGCTGACTTCGCAAGCCTGGATGGATATGACGTGGAAGCATGTCATGATGGTTTATGAGCCCAAGCAGTTGAAGCACAAAGACCACGTTCTACTGTTTATTACTGGGGGTGGCCACCTGAACAAACCAAATCAGGGGGACCGGACAATGGGCCTGCTGATGGCCCAACTTTGTGGCGCTCGTGTCGCCATGTTGCATCAAGTCCCCAATCAGCCTTTGCTCGGTGGCCGTAACGAAGATGACCTGATCACCGACACCTTCCTGTTTCAACTGGCGACCGGCGACAAGCGTTGGCCCTTGCTGTTTCCGATGGTGAAAAGCGCCGTACGAGCGATGGATTGCGTGGAACAACTCGCCGTCAAAGAGTGGGGTTCTTCGGTCAAAGGTTTTGTCGTCACCGGTGCCTCAAAACGTGGCTGGACCACTTGGCTGACGGGTGCCACCGATAAACGCGTCATCGGCATCGCCCCGATCGTGATCGATACGCTCAATTTCCCCAAGCAGATGGAATACCAACTGGAGACCTGGGGTCGTTACAGTGAACAGATCGAAGATTACGAGCGAAAAGGGCTGATCAAGCACCTGAAGGAAGATCCCGAATTTCCGCTCTGGCGCTGGGTCGATCCCTGGTTCTATCGTGCCCAATTGACGCTCCCCAAGCTGATTATCAACGGGACCAACGATCGTTACTGGGCAGTCGATGCACTGAACCTCTATTGGGATGATCTCAATGGGGCCAAATACATCCGCTATGTGCCGAATGCTGGACACAATCTGGGCGGGGGGCGTGAAGGAGCACTCACCACACTGGCGGTCTTCTTTCAGCATGTCGTCGAAGGGAAGCCGGGGCCCGAGGTCGATTGGAAGCATGAAACGAATGGAAATACGTTCCAGCTGAAAATCAAATCGGATCTCCCTCCTGCCGCAGTCAAGCTCTGGGCCGCATCCTCATCGACCAAAGATTTTCGCGAAGCGAAATGGAACTCGACATCGATCAAGGAAACAAGCGGCTCGTTTGTGGGCGAAGTTCCCAAACCCGACCAAGGCCATGTCGCCCTGTATGGCGAGGTCTTGTTTCATGCCTACGGACATGAATACTCGATCACCACGCAGATTCGCCGCGAGTAAACCGGTAAGACAAGTCCGTCGACACAACGCCGTCGGACTGCTGTAAGATTTCCCGGGTCACATCTCCTAGGGAAGCAGGCCGCTCCGAGCAGCTTGCTTCCCTGGGTTCGTTTCACCCCTCGGGTTTGTCCGTAACCGGTGACCTGATCCGCCGCGTGCGTGACCACCTTCCACTTTCCACCTTCCATCCACTCCATTCGCTGGCCTTTCAATTCTTTTGATATCAACTGACATCAACTTTCGTCCCCAGCAAAAAACACTGCAGAGCAAAAAATACTGCAGGACTCGATCTTGCGAAAAACAGGAATGAGATTCGCTCGATATCCTCTGGCTGAGGTATCCTCCCGTTGAGGTATTCTCCCGCTGAAACGGAGGTTCCTGATGTCAATTTCTCGCTCGGATCACGATGGGGGGGCTGAACGGATTCGTAACACTCCTGAAATGAGGAGAGGGGGTTCGAGGAACGTGATGGCCGCTCATGCACTTGGTTCCGAGTCCGTGCTCCAATCCGTTCAGAGCAATCCGCAAACGGGGCTTTCGGCAGCGGTCGTGGCAGCAGCCCGGCAGACTCATGGCTGGAATGAGCTGGCACAGTCCGAGCTTGAACCTGCCTGGAAGCGGTTGGCCCGGCAGTTCGAGGATGTTGTTGTCTGGATTTTGATCGTCGCCGCAGTGATCTCGGGTGTGACCGGTGACTGGACCGACGCGCTGGTCATCCTCGCGATTATCCTGCTGAATGCCATGCTTGGCTTTCTCCAGGAAGATCGGGCCGAACGGGCTTTGGCTGCTTTGCAGCAACTGGCCGCCCCGATGGCCAGGGTCATTCGCGCAGGACAGCTGATGGTGGTTCCCTCGCGGGAATTGGTGCCGGGAGATCTCGTCCTCTTCGAGGCGGGGGACCAGATTCCCGCCGATTTGCGATTACTGACCACATTCGCGGTCCGGCTCCAGGAAGCATCACTCACGGGTGAGAGTCTTCCCGTTGAGAAAGCGGCAGAGGTGGTTTTACCCGAAGAGACTTCGCTCGCCGATCGGCGGAATATGGCTTACATGACGACCGTCGTTGCCAACGGTCAGGGCCGGGGGCTGGTGGTGGCGACCGGGATGCAGACCGAGATCGGGCGGATTGCGGGAATGCTGCAGACCTCCCCGCGTGAACCGACACCCCTGCAACAGCGACTGGCGAAACTGGGTCGAGTCCTCGTCTCGGTCTGCCTGGCTTTGGTTAGCCTCAATTTTGGACTGGGATTGGTCAGGGGGCGCCCATTACTCGAAGCCTTGCTCTCGTCGGTCAGTCTGGCCGTGGCGGCGGTGCCAGAAGGATTGCCCGCCGTGGTGACCATGGCTTTGGCATTAGGACTGCAGCGGATGGCGCGACGCAATGCGCTGATTCGCAAACTTCCCAGCGTCGAAACACTCGGTTGTGTGTCGGTGATCTGCTCAGACAAGACCGGAACACTGACGCGTAACGAGATGACCGTGCGAGAAGTTCTGACTGCGGAATTTTCCTATCAGGTCAGCGGTACTGGCTATGAACCTGTCGGTCAGTTCCGAACGGTAACGCAAGGGGTCGAACAGGTTGTGAACCCACAAGCGGATGAAAGCTTGCTGCTGGCGCTGCGCATCGGAGCCTACTGCAATCATGCTGAGGTCCAGCCGGGAGAATCCGAAGGGGTCTGGAAAATCATCGGTGATCCGACGGAAGGGGCACTGA
>Ga0114978_10003739_pt1 | contig 12421 bp, 12 predicted proteins | sample S_140212_EF_Meta_FD_87027 | JGI IMG/M metagenome (GOLD analysis project Ga0114978, IMG submission 87027) | Freshwater microbial communities from Lake Simoncouche, Canada to study carbon cycling - S_140212_EF_MetaG | ecosystem: Environmental > Aquatic > Freshwater > Lake | place: Lake...
CATGGCCGAAGGCCTCAGAGCGATGGCCTTGGAAGGGCATGGCCTGGCTTTTCTGCCATCGAGCTCGGTCAAGGGTGAACTCAAGTCGCGCCGGTTGGTGCGCGCAGCACCGATCGGCCAGTACGAGATCAATATGGAGTTGCGCATTTACCGGGAACGCCCCGAACTGTCCAAGCGCAACAAACCGGTCGCCGCAGGGTTATGGGAGTTCCTGACCATTCCATGCCGTTAACGGATATCGCCGGCGTCTGATCGAAAACCCTTAGGATTGATATTGCGGACTCGTGGTCTGCTCTGCATCTGTACGGCAAAATGTCGATCCGGGTCGGCATGTTTATTGCGTGACTGCTTTTATCAAAACTTCCATCCTGAATCTGGAGCAATTATGAAGAAATCAATGCTGGCCCTGTCCCTGGCTTTGGCCTTGGGCGCTGTGCATGCCGAAGATACCTTGAAGAAAGTCAAGGACAGCGGCAGCGTCACCATGGGCGTGCGCGAATCCTCGGGCGCCTTGTCCTTCACATTGGGTGACGGCAAGTACACCGGCTTCCATATCGAAGTCTGCAACAAGGTCCTGGCCGATGTGCAAAAACAGCTCGGACTCGCCAAACTCGATGTGAAGTACCAACCGGTGACTTCGCAAAACCGCATTCCGCTGCTGCAGAACGGGACCATCGACATTGAATGTGGGTCGACCACCAACAATGCGACCCGGCAAAAGGATGTGAGCTTTGCGGTCACGACTTTCGTTGAGGAAGTCCGCATTGCGGTGAAGGCCAATTCGGGCATCACGGCGATCGCCCAGTTGAATGGCAAGAACGTTGCCACGACCACCGGCACGACATCGGTGCAACTGCTGCGCAAGCATGAGCGCGCAACCGGCGTCGACTTCAAGGAGTTGTTCGGCAAGGACCATGCTGACAGCTTCCTGCTGCTGGAATCGGGCCGGGCCGAAGCCTTCGTGATGGACGGCCAGATTCTGGCGGGCAATATCGCCAAGGCCAAGAATCCTGCCGATTTCAAGATCGTCGGTGAAGTCCTGTCGGTCGAGCCGATCGCCATCATGATCCGCAAGGATGACCCGGCTTTCAAGAAGGCCGTTGACGACACCATCATCGGCATGATGAAGTCCGGCGAAATCTCCAAGCTCTACGACAAATGGTTCATGCAGCCGATTCCGCCGGCCAACACCAAGGTCGGTCTGGTTGCCAGCGAAGCGACCAAATTTGCCTGGGCGAACCCGAACGACAATCCGGTCGAGTCCTACCTGAAGAAGTGAAGTTGATCGCTTGATATTGAGGTCGCCCGGCGATGCCGCGGCGGCCTCGAATTTTTTGAAGGGGTGCTGTGGTGTCGACTTGGGAATGGCAGGTTTTCTGCAAGAACACGATCGACGGGGAAGTGATGCCGCGCTGCTTTGGCAATGGCGGCGAGATCACCTACCTCGATTGGTTGTTCTCTGCCTGGGGCTGGACGCTCAGCGTGGCCTTGCTGGCGATGGTCGTGGCGATCGTGACGGGCTCGCTGATGGGCATCTTGCGCACCTTGCCGCACAAGGGGTTGGTCTTTATCGGCGATGCCTGGACCGAGTTGTTCCGCAATATTCCGTTGCTGGTCCAGGTCTTCCTCTGGTACCACGTGCTGCCTTCGCTATTTCTGTCGCTGCGCGCCATCCCCAGCTTCATTCTGGTGGTCGTCGCCCTGGGGTTTTTCACTTCGGCAAGAATTTCTGAGCAGGTGCGAGCGGGCATCCAGAGCCTGCCGACCGGGCAGCGCTATGCCGGCTTGGCGGTCGGCTTTACGCTGGCGCAGACCTACCGCTATGTGCTGCTGCCGATGGCGTTTCGTATCATCATTCCGCCGCTGACCAGCGAGAGCATGAACATCATCAAGAACAGCTCGGTCGCGTTTGCGGTCAGCATCGCCGAACTGACGATGTTCGCGATGCAGGCGCAGGAAGAAACCTCGCGCGGCATCGAGGTTTATCTGGCGGTGACCGGCCTGTATTTCCTCTCGGCCTTTGCGATCAACCGCATCGCCATGGTCATTGAGCACCGGGTGCAGGTGCCCGGATTGCTGGGGGCCAAATGACATGACCCTTGACTTCAGCTTCCTCGACTGGCATCTCGTCTCGAGTTTCATCCTCAAGGGCCTGGGTTTTTCATTCCAGCTGACCTTGATCGCGATGCTCGGTGGCATCGCGCTGGGCACCTTGCTGGCGCTCTTGCGCCTGTCAGGCAAACCCTGGCTGGTGCTGCCGGCCGCCGCCTATGTCAACACCTTGCGCTCGATCCCGCTGGTGATGGTGATCCTTTGGTTCTTTCTGCTGATCCCCTTGCTGATCGGCCGGCCGATGGGCGCCGAGCTGTCGGCGATCATCACCTTCACTGTTTTTGAAGCGGCTTATTACTCCGAAATCATGCGCGCCGGTATCCAGTCGGTACCCAAAGGCCAGGTTCACGCCGGCTATGCGGTCGGCATGACTTATGGCCAGACGATGCAGTTGATCGTGCTGCCGCAAGCGTTCAGAAACATGCTGCCGGTGTTGATGACGCAGACGATCATCCTGTTCCAGGACACTTCGCTGGTCTATGCGATCGGCGCCTATGACCTGCTGAAAGGCTTTGAAGTCGCCGGCAAGAACTTCAACCGTCCGGTCGAGACTTATCTGCTGGCGAGCATTGTCTACTTCGTGATCTGTTTCAGCCTGTCGATGCTGGTGCGTCGCTTGCAGAAAAAGATCGCCATCATCCGCTGAGAGCTGTCACATGATTGAAGTCAAGAACGTTTCCAAGTGGTACGGCAAGTTCCAGGTGCTGACCGATTGCTCGACCAGCATCAAAAAAGGCGAGGTGGTGGTCGTTTGCGGCCCTTCGGGTTCGGGCAAGTCGACCCTGATCAAGACCATCAACGCGCTGGAGCCCTTTCAGAGCGGCGACATCATCGTCGACGGCATTTCGCTATCCGACCCGAAGACCAATCTGCCCAGGCTGCGTTCGCGCGTTGGCATGGTGTTCCAGCATTTCGAGCTGTTCCCTCACCTGTCGGTGACCGAAAACCTGACGATCGCACAGGTCAAGGTGCTGGGCCGCAGTGCTGACGATGCCCTGGCGCGCGGCCTGAAGATGCTCGACCGCGTCGGCCTGAGCGTGCACAAGGACAAGTTCCCTGGCCAGCTTTCCGGCGGCCAGCAGCAGCGGGTGGCGATTGCGCGGGCCTTGTCGATGGACCCGATGGTGATGCTGTTCGATGAGCCGACTTCGGCGCTCGATCCCGAAATGGTCGGCGAAGTGCTCGACGTGATGATCAAGCTGGCGCATGACGGCATGACGATGATGTGCGTTACCCATGAAATGGGTTTTGCCAAGATGGTCAGCAGCCGCGTCATCTTCATGGATGAAGGTCGTATCGTCGAGGACTGCCCGCGCGAGGACTTCTTCGGCAAGCCCGATCAGCGCACGCCGCGGGCCAAGGAATTCCTCTCGAAGATCCTGCAGCATTGAGCGGTCTGATGCAGGCGGATGCGACAATTTGCTGCTATGAGCAATCCTTCCTCGCTGACGATCACCCGCCCCGACGATTGGCACCTGCATCTGCGTGACGGCACGGCGCTGGCCAGCGTGCTGCCCTGCACGGCCAGGCAATTCGGGCGCGCCATCGTGATGCCCAATCTGCGCCCGCCGATCACCACCGCCGCGCAGGCTCTGGCTTATCGCGAACGCATCCTTGCCGCATTGCCCGAGGGCGCGGATTTCCAGCCGCTGATGACGCTCTATCTGACCGACCTGACGCCGGCCGACGAAATCAAGCGCGCCCGTGATGCCGGGGTGGTGGCCTTGAAGCTTTACCCGGCCGGTGCGACGACGAACAGCGATGCCGGCGTCACCGACATCCGCAAGACCTACAAGACGCTCGAGGCGATGCAGCGCGAAGGTCTGTTGTTGCTGGTGCATGGCGAGGTCACCGACCCGGACATCGACATCTTCGATCGCGAAGCGGTCTTCATCGACCGGGTGATGCAGCCGCTGCGCCGCGACATGCCCGAGCTGAAGGTGGTGTTCGAGCACATCACGACCCGAGAGGCGGCGCAATATGTCGCGTCTGCCGGTGCATTCACCGCCGCGACCGTGACGCCGCAGCATCTGCTTTACAACCGCAACGCGATCTTTACCGGCGGCCTGCGCCCTCATTACTATTGCTTGCCGGTGCTCAAGCGCGAGGTTCATCGCCTGGCCTTGAATGCTGCAGTGGCTTCGGGCAGCCCTCGGTTTTTTCTGGGCACCGACAGCGCGCCGCATGCTTCGCAGATCAAGGAGACTTCGGTCTGCGGCGCCGGTTGCTTCACCGCGCTGTCGGCGCTGGAGCTCTATGCCGAGGCCTTTGAAGCGATCCAGGCACTCGACAAGTTCGAAGCCTTTGCCAGTTTCAACGGCCCCGATTTTTACGGCCTGTCGCGCAATACCGGCAAGGTCACTTTGTTGCGTCAGCCCTGGACTTTGCCTGAAGTCCTGCCATTCGGCGAAGCGCAGATCAAGCCGCTGCGCGGTGGTGAAACCTTGTCCTGGAGGATGTCCTGATGAGCCGTCACCAAGTCATGCTGCTGGTCGACTTTGACAATGTCTCGCCCGATGTGATCGAGCAGGCGCTGGCGCAAACGCTGGCCGACTATGGCGCGGTACATGTGCGCCGGGCCTATTGCACCGCCGAACATGCGGTTCAGCATGGGGCTTTCCTGAAGCGCTTGGCGCTGCGCCCGATGGTCAATCTGGCGGTCGGCAAGAACTCGACCGACATTGCGTTGGCAGTTGATGCGATCGATCTGGCGATCGACTTGCGTCCCGATGTGGCGGTGATCGTTTCATCCGACTCAGACTTCACGCCACTGGTCGGGCGCCTGCGTGAAAAGGGCTGCTGGGTGCGTGGCTTCGGCCAGAAAGGCAAGACCGGTGAGGCTGTGCTGTCGGCCTATGACCAGTTCGATGAACTGGTGCATCAGGAGCACAAAGCCGCTGCCAAGCGTACGCGTGCGACCAAGGCGCAGCCAGCAGCGCCAGCCAAGGTCGATGCCCCCGTGCTTGAGGTCAAGCCAGCCGTCAGGCCGGCGGCGGTCAAGCGTTCACGCAAACCTGCGGCAGCGCCAGTGACCGGCCTGTCGGCCGAGGTCGAAGCCATTCTTCAGGCGGTGCCCGGCTTGCGCAGCGGCGACAAGGTCGAGCTCGGCGAGGCGGCGCTGCAATTGCGCCAGAGCGGCCTGCTGGCCAAGACGGCAGCATCGACCAGGCTGTTCAAGAAGCATCCCGGTCACTTTGTGCTCTCGCCCGAGCGGCAGCCGAACAAGGTCCAGTTCACCGACGCGGTGCTGCGCTGAAAGCCTGGGCCATCATCGCTGCGAGGCCTTTCTCGCGCTGGCTGGCGGCCTTGCTGCTGGTCTGCACAGGCTTGCCGGCCTTGGCTGCGCCGACCGCGCCGGTCTCGGTCAGCGCACGCCGTGTCTACGAAGGTGCGCGCGGCCAGTTGCTGCAGATCCGCACCTTGCTGAAACACCAGGACAGCCAGGCTTCGGTGGGCTCGGGCTTTCTGGTCAGCGCTGACGGCCATGTGCTGAGCAACTACCATGTGATCAGCCAATTCGCGCTCGAGCCCGACAGCTACCGACTGCGCTATGCGACCACCGATGGGCAGGAGGGGCAACTTGAGCTGCTGGATTTCGACCTGCGGCGTGATCTGGCCCTGCTGCGTCTGCTGCCTGCCGGGCTGAAGTCGCGCGGCGCCCTGGCTTTTCGGCCGCAGTCGCGGCCGCTCGCCAAGGGCGACCGGATCTACTCGATGGGCAACCCTCATGACGTCGCGTTTGCCGTCGTCGAGGGTAATTACAACGGCCTGGTCGAGCGCAGCCTGGATCCCTTGATTTATTACTCGGGCAGCATCAATGCCGGCATGAGTGGCGGGCCGGTGCTCGATGAGGAAGGCTGGGTCGTCGGCGTCAACGTGTCGGCGATGTTCATGGCCCAGCAGATGAGCTTTCTGGTGCCGGGCGGCTATGCCCAGGCGCTGTTCGAGCGCAGCCGCGATGCCAAGCCGATGAACAGCCCTGCCTGGCCGCGATTGCGCGAGCAGTTGCTCGACTACCAGGACGAGTTGACCCAGCGCTTTATCGCCCAGCCCTGGCGTGCTGCCGGGCATCCGCGTTATTTGCTGCCGGTGCCGCAGGAACAGTTCATGCGCTGTTGGGGGCGCGGCACGGCAGCTGATGCCAAGGGTCTGGATTTCCAGCGTTCGCAATGCCGGATGGAACATGGCTTGTTCGTCAGCCCTGCGGTCCAGACCGGCTTTCTGGAAATGTCGCATGAGGTCTATGACGGATCGCGTCTTGGTGCCGCCCGTTTCGCCAAACAGTACTCGAGCAGTTTCCGCAATGAGGCGCTGGGCCAGGCGGACAAGGACCGCACAGCGCCTTTTTGCAAGGAAGATTTCGTCAACCGCGCCGGTCTGCCGCTGCGCGCCGTGGTCTGCCTGCGCGCCTATCGCAAGTTGGCCGGCTTGCATGATCTGACCGTGCTGGTGACGACGGTCGACGCGCCGACCGAGGGCGCGCTGGGCCGTTTTGACGCCCATGGGGTCAGTTTCGAGAATGCGCTGAAGCTGGCCACTCATTACCTGGAGGGCTTCGCATGGAAGCAGCCTCGGTAATCGAACTGCTCGGCCGTGACGGACAGGTGCGGCTGGTGCACAAGGTCGCGCATTGGCCGGTGACGATCGGCCGCTCGGCGGCTTGCGACCTGGTGCTTGACGACAGCCATCTGGCGGCTGTCCATGCCGAGCTGCTGCAGGGTACAGAGGGGATCGAACTGCATTTGCTGCCGAGCTTGAACGGCGGCTGGCTGGGACAGCGCCACCTGCTGGCGGGCGAGACCGTCGCGCTGCAGGGGCCGGCGAGATTCGGCTTGGGCGCCACGCAGCTGCGTTGGCGCAGCGCTGCCGACCTGCTGGCACCGGAACAACTGCTGCACAGGCATGGCAAGGCGAGGTTTGGCAATGCCGGCCTGGCCCTGCTGCTGGCGTTATGGCTCGCCTTGCTCTGGGCCGACCAATGGGCCGGCCTCAATCCTGGTGCGCCCTGGGTCGATTACAGCAATGCGATGCTGAGCCCGTTGGGCTTGCTGCTGGGCTGGGCGGGTCTGTGGTCCTTGGTGACACAGCTGTTCCAGCACCGTTTCCCTTTCGGCTTGCACCTGCGCCGCGCGCTGATTGGCTTGACCGCTTTGCACCTGATCGGGCTGACGGTGCCGTTGCTGGCCTATGCGCTGTCACAGCCGCGCCTGATGGTGCTTGACATGCTGTTGTTTCCCATGGGTGCGGCGGGCTTGTTGTGGTGGCATGCCGGCGTGGTCTGGCCACGGGCCAAGCGCTGGCTGGCCGGTTTGCTGGCGAGCCTGTTGCTGCTGGGTTTGGTGCTGAACATCGCGCGGCGCCAGGAACAGCAGCATTGGCTCGGCCCGGCCTATCTCAGCGCCTTGCCGCCGCCGCTGTTCAGGTGGGCTGAGCCGGTAGCACCCGCCACCCTCGTCAATCAACTGCGCTCGCTGCAGGCAGAACTGGCTCGTCAGGCGGCCAAGGATAACGACAGCGCGGCTGCCGAATAGCCCGCCACCGCCGGCCGGATGGCGCAAGTTCGATCAGGCGGGCAAGAAGCCCTCGATCGACAGATAGCGCTCGCCGGTGTCGTAGTTGAAACCCAGCACCCGCGCGCCGGCGCCGAGTTCGGGCAGCTTCTGCGCGATCGCTGCCAGGGTGGCGCCGCTCGAAATGCCGACCAGCAGGCCTTCTTCGCGAGCGCTGCGGCGGGCATATTCACGCGCGTCTTCGGCCTCGACCAGGATCACGCCGTCGAGCAGGGCGGCATGCAGATTGGCCGGGATGAAACCGGCACCGATGCCCTGGATCGGGTGCGGGCTCGGCGCGCCGCCACTGATCACCGGCGAGGCGCTCGGTTCGACCGCGAAAACCTTCAAGCCGGGCCAGGCGGCTTTCAGCACTTCAGCGCAACCGGTCAGATGGCCGCCGGTGCCCACGCCGGTGATCAGCGCATCGAGCCCTTCAGGAAAGGCCCGCAAGATTTCCTGCGCCGTAGTGCGCTTATGGACAGCGATATTGGCCGGATTCTCGAACTGCTGCGGCATCCAGGCACCGGGGTTTTGCGCCACCAGTTCCTGCGCTCTGGCGATCGCGCCCTTCATGCCTTTTTCACGCGGGGTCAGGTCGAAACTCGCGCCATAGGCCAGCATCAGGCGGCGCCGTTCGATCGACATGCTGTCGGGCATCACCAGGATCAGGCGGTAGCCCTTGACCGCGGCGACCATTGCCAGGCCGACGCCGGTATTGCCCGAAGTCGGTTCGATGATGATGCCGCCAGGCTGCAGCAGGCCGCGTGCTTCGGCGTCTTCGACCATCGCCAGCGCGATTCGGTCCTTGATCGAACCGCCCGGATTGCCGCGCTCGGACTTGATCCAGACCCGGGCATGGCTGCCGAACAGGCGCTGCATGCGGATATGCGGCGTGTTGCCGATGGTGGCGAGGACGTTGTCGGCTTGCATGTGGGTTCTCCTGGGGTCTGGCAATGAGGTGGATGTACGGCTCAGGTGTTTCCGAGCAGGATTTCTTCGATTGTCTTGGCGGCGCGCTTGCTCGAGTCAAGCACGGTTTCGAGCAGCGAATAGAGCTCCAGCATCCGGATTGCATGCCAGACTGCCGGGTCATCGCCTTCATCTTCAAACAGCTTCTTGATCGCTTTTTGGCGCAGTTCCTCGACTGCCGATTCGAGCAGGTCGATTTCCTTGCACAGGTCGATGATTTGCTGGCCGCGATCCTTGTCGGCCAGGGCCACCACCGCATGGTGCAAGCGCATGCAGGCGTCGGCGCTCAGAGAAGCCATTGCGCGCGCTTCGATGGTGGCGGTGTCGATGTGATAAGCGCCGATCGCATTGGCCACATGCTGCAAGTCGTCGAGCACCCGGTCGAGATCGAGCGTCAAGGTATGCAACTGGTCGCGGTTGATCGGCGTGGTGAAGGACTGGTAGAGCAGCCGGATCAGGTCGGCCTTGATCTTGTCGGCGCTGGTCTCGTTCTGGTGTACTTCCTCGATCAACTCGAGCGTGGTCGCACCGTCCTGGCCCAGGCCGGTGATCAGACGCAGGGTGGCGTTCGCGCCCGCCACCAGTCGGCTGGTGTGGGCGGCCAGCAGGTCAAAGAACACGCTTCGTTTGGAAATCACATTGCTGAGCATCAGGGTCGTCCTAGCTGCGGCTGTCGTCAAAGAAAGCCATGTCCGATGTACCAGAAGCAGGCGGCAATCAGGCCTGAAGCCGGGATCGTCAGCACCCAGGCGATGACCAGATTGAAAGTCACGGCCCAGCGCACCGCTTTCACATCCTGAGCGGTGCCGACGCCGACGATGGCGCCGGTGATCGTGTGCGTCGTCGACACCGGGATGCCGCCCCAGGTGGCCAAGGCCAGGCTGATTGCGCCACCCATCGAGGCGCAGGAGCCACTGACCGAATTGAGCTTGGTGATCTTGCTGCCCATGGTCTTGACGATGCGCCAGCCGCCCATATAAGTGCCCCAGGCGATCGCGCTGTAGCAGACGATGACGACCCAGTTCGGCAGGGTCGCCAGATCGGTTGTGGCCACACCGGCCGAGATCAGCAGCAGCCAGATGATGCCGATGGTTTTCTGCGCGTCATTGCCGCCATGGCCCAGGCTGTAGGCGGCTGCGGCCAGCAGTTGGGCATTCTTGAACCATTTGCTGGCCTGCTGCGGCGAGCGATTGCGGAAGGCCCAGGCCGCCAGCACCATCAGCAAGCCGCCCAGCATGAAGCCGACAAAGGGTGAGATGACGATGAAGATCAGGATCTTGCCGAAGCCGCCCCACAGCAGCGGAGCGGCAGATCCGGCCTTGATCATCGTCGCGCCGACCAAGCCGCCCACCAGCGCATGCGAAGACGAACTCGGGATGCCGTAGATCCAGGTGATGATGTTCCAGATCAGGGCGCCCGACAAGGCGCCGAAGATCACGTAATGGTCGACGAACGCCGGGTCGACGGTACCTTTGCCGATGGTGGCGGCCACCTTCAGTTGGAAGACCCACAAGGCGGCGAAATTGAAGAATGCGGCGAACAGCACGGCTTGCTTGGGAGTCAGCGCGCCGGTGGCGACGATGGTCGAAATCGAGTTGGCACCGTCGTGAAATCCGTTCATGAAGTCGAATGCGATGGCGACCGCGACGAGCAAAGCAAGCACCCAGAAACTGATGGTCAAACCTTCCATGGCCATGACCCTCAGGTGTTCTCGATCAGAATTTCTTCGATCGTCTTCGCCGCGTCTTCACAGCGGTCGAGCACGCTGTCGAGCAGGGAATAGAACTCGCGCATCTTCATCGCGGTCCAGGGACTGCCGCCATCCTCGAAAAGCTTGGTCACTGCCTGCCTTTCGATCCGGTCGGCCTGCGATTCGATCGATTCGATCTCCTTGCACAGGTCGATGATTTCCTGGGTTCTATGCTTGTCAGACAGGGCACTGACCGCGCGGTTCAGGCGCATGCAGGCATCGGCGATCAAGGAGGCCATTTTGCGGCCTTCGCTGGTCGATTCCTTGATGCTGTACATGCCGACTGCATGGGCCACATGGCGCAGCGCGTTGATGACGTTGTCGAGCTCGATCGTCAGCGCGTGGATCTGGTCGCGGTTGAACGGTGTGGTGAAAGACTTGTGCAGCAGCAAGATCACTTCGGCCTTGATCTGGTCGGCACTCTGTTCATTCATGTCGACTTCGGCCGCCAGCGCGGCGCCGTCATGACCGGGCTCGCCGAGCGTATTGACCAGTCGCAGCAAGGCATTGGCGCCGGCGACGAGCCGGTCGGAATGTGCGGCAAGCAGTTCATAAAACTGCTTTCGTTGTGGCATCAGGCTGCTGAACATTGGCTCCCCTCGTTTTTCTCAAAGTACGCCATTCTCGTCTTCATCCCAGTCCTTCCAGTCGAGCTTGTAGGTATCCCGATAGTGGTGAACGGCTTGCCCCACCGTCGGGAAGAAAATGTCATGCCCGATCAGGTCGAGTGTGCCGTAATGATTCAGGCGATCCTTCACCGGGCCTTTCAACCCGGCGAAGCGCAGCCTGATTCCCCGTTGCTGCAGCTCATGCTGCAGGGCAGTCAGGGTATCGGCCGCGGTGATGTCGACATCGGAGATCGCATCCGCTGCCACCACCACCCAGATTGTCGGGGCAGTTGCCGGCTGCGCCGAGTGCGCCAGGGCACGCAGCAACTGCTGCCGAAAAATCTCTGCATTGGCAAAGAACAAGGGCGCGTCCCAGCGGAACAGCAGCATGCCCGGCACCTGTTTGCCTTCAGGGTGACGCAGCAGATCGTGATAGCCCTTGGCGCCGTCGACGCGCGCGAGCACGGCGAAATGAGGGTGCCAGGTATTCCAGACCAGCACCAGCAAGGCCAGCGTGATCGCGATGACGATGCCTTCGATCACCCCGATCATCGCCACCCCCAGAAAGCTGGTCAGGGCGAGCGCGAACTCGATCCGGCGCAGCCGGTACAGCGCCCACATGCCGCGCAGGTCAACAAACGACCAGCAAGCGGCAATCACCACCGCGCCGAGCGCGGCGCTTGGCAGGCTGCTCAACAGACCCGGTGCGAACAGCAGCAGCGAGGCGACGCTGAGGGCACCGATCAAGGCCGCCAGCTGGGACCTGGCGCCAGCCGCAGCGACGACCGGTGTGCGTGAGGCACTGCTGCTGACCGAAAAACCCTGGAACAGCCCGCTGGCCAGATTGGCTGCGCCGAGCGCGATCATTTCCTGGTTTTGATTGACCTGATAGCCGCCGCGCTGTGCCAGCGAGCGCGACAGCACTGCCGTGTCGGCAAACGACAGCAGGGCGATGATCAGCGCGCCGGGCAGCAGCTGCAGGATGTCATGCAGCGCGACCTGGGGAATTCGCAATCCTGGCAGGCCTTGCGGCAAGTTGCCGAGCACCGCCAAATCTGCGGTGCCGTGTAGATCGAAGGCTGCCGAGATCCCGCTGCTCAAGCCAACCGCCAGCAGGATGCCGGGCCAATGGGGCCGGTAGCGCTGCAGCAGCAGGATCAGCGCCAGGCTCGTGACTCCCAAGGCCAGTGCTACCGGATTGCTGCGGCCGTCGGCGATGCCCTGAAACAGTTGCCTGGTCCACTCCAGCCAGACATCGCCGCTGGCCGGCAGGCCGAACAGCTTGGGCAGTTGGCTGATCGAGATCGTCAGCGCAATCGCATTGAGGAAACCGATGCGTATCGGTTTGGACAGCAGATCAGCGATCAGGCCCAGCCGGGCCAGCCCGATCAGCAAGGAGCAGGCGCCCGACAGCAGCGCCAGCATGCCGG
>Ga0114978_10003740_pt1 | contig 12420 bp, 9 predicted proteins | sample S_140212_EF_Meta_FD_87027 | JGI IMG/M metagenome (GOLD analysis project Ga0114978, IMG submission 87027) | Freshwater microbial communities from Lake Simoncouche, Canada to study carbon cycling - S_140212_EF_MetaG | ecosystem: Environmental > Aquatic > Freshwater > Lake | place: Lake...
TCAGCCTGTCAATATACAAATGGTGCAATTATTGGAAGTGCCTATATAAAGGCCCTAGAAGGTTCTACCAATATTAAAAATTCTACTAAAGAATTCTTAAATGAAGTTCTAGCATAGATTTATATCACAAAAAAAATTAAATTACGTTATTAAAATATTCAAAATGAAGATTTTTTCCCTTTTTATTCTTTTGCTACCCTCTTGGTTGATTGCTCAAAATCAGACCAATAAAAAATCTGCTCCTTCAGCAAAAGTTTTGCCAAAAACCAATAAAGTAGATGTAAAAAAAATTGCAGAAGGATTTAGTATTTCAGGGATAATAAAAGGTTTTCCAGATGGAACTTCGGTTTCCTTGTTAAATGGCCAAACAGGTGCACCTGAATCAGAAACAGTGCTTACAAATAACGCATTTTCATTTAAGGGAAAATTGGTTACCCCTGAATTTAAAATTATTTTATTTGATAAAAAGCCGCCTTATATTACTTTGTTCTTAGACAATAGCAATGTTCAAATTAAGGGTGAAAAAGATTCTATCGAAACTTCGATGGTTTCTGGATCATCGTCTCATACTGATTTTATAAAACTCAATCAGTTGCTAGCTCCTTATCAAAAATTATTTTCTTCCAATAATTTAAATGATGGACAAGAGGTAGCTAGTGCGATGGCAGCGATAGAAAATTTTGTAAAAAGGGAGAGAAGTTCTTTTGTAGCACCATTGGCCGTCATTCGATGCAGTCAATTAAATCCTGCGTTAGATAAAACAGAAGAATTATTTAATCAGTTGTCTGCAGAAGTAAAGAATACTCCGATGGGTAATTATGTTGCTCAACAAATAGTTGAATCTAAAAGAAATGCCATTGGTACCGTGTTAGCAGATTTTACACAAGCTGATACCACTGGAAAACCTATTCGACTTTCTTCTTACCGTGGTAAGTATGTGTTAGTAGATTTTTGGGCCAGTTGGTGTGGACCTTGTAGACAAGAGAATCCTAATGTGGTAGCCAATTACAATCGATTTAAAAGTAAAAACTTTACCGTGTTGGGAGTTTCATTAGATAAGACTAAATCGGCTTGGGTAGATGCAATTACTATGGATGGACTTACTTGGGGTCATGTAAGTGATTTAAAAGGATGGACAAATGCAGTTGCACAGCAGTACCAAATTTCTAGTATTCCTCAAAATTTCTTGATAGGACCTGATGGAAAAATTATTGCTAAAAACTTAAGAGGACCAGCGCTGGAAAGTAAATTGGAGTCAATTTTAAAATAATCAATTCAGTTTTTATATTTTTTTTTTAACAAGAGGATAGTTTAAAAAACTATCCTCTTGTTTTTAATCTTATTTATATTCTCCAAAAACTTTTCTTAGTTCATCTGAAATTTCTCCCAGCGTGCAATAATTTTCAACTGCATCTAGCACGAAAGGCATAAGGTTACTATCACCTCTTGCTGCCTGATTAATTTGCGATAAACAGTCCTGAACTTTTAAATTATTTCTCCTAGATTTTAATGAGGTAAGTTGGTCAATTTGGGTTTGACGAATACTGTCATTGATTTTAAAACCATAGGTAGTTTTACTTTTTTCACTTTGAAATTTGTTGACACCTACAATAATTTTTTCACCAGTTTCAATTTGTCGCTGGTATTCATAGGCACTTTTAGCAATTTCATCTTGCATAAAGCCTTGTTCTATTGCAGCTACACTTCCTCCCATCGCATCAATTTTATTGATGATATCCCAGGCATTGGTTTCAATTTCATTGGTCAAACTTTCAACAAAAAAACTACCAGCCAATGGATCAACAGTATCGGAGACTCCACTTTCGTATGCTACAATTTGTTGAGTGCCTAGGGCAATAGCCGCTGCTTCCTCACTTGGCAAATTAAGCGCTTCATCATAACTGTTGGTATGAAGGCTTTGCGTACCACCTAGAACAGCTGAAAGAGTTTGAAGTGCTACGCGGGTAATATTGTTGAGAGGCTGCTGGGCAGTGAGGGTAGCGCCTCCTGTTTGAGTATGAAAGCGCAACATCATTGCTTTTGGATCAGTTGCGCCGAGGCTTTTCATAATAATAGCCCACATTTTTCTTGCCGCTCTAAATTTTGAAACCTCTTCAAATAAATTATTGTGAGCATTGAAAAAGAAGGAGAGACGTTTGCCTAGTGTATTGATATCTATTCCTTTTTCCAAAGCAGCTTTTACATAGGCTTTTCCATTGCTTAAAGTGAATGCAATTTCTTGTATTGCTGTACTGCCTGCTTCTCTGATATGATATCCAGAAATTGAAATAGTATTCCATTTTGGAATTTCTTTTTCACACCACTCAAAAATATCAGTAGTGATTCTCATAGAAGGTTGGGGAGGATAAATATAAGTTCCTCTTGCGGCGTATTCTTTTAAAATATCATTTTGAATGGTACCTGATATTTTGCTTAAATCTGCCCCTTGTTTTTTTGCAAGGGCAATATAGAAAGCAAGTAAAATAAAACCTGTAGCATTGATAGTCATTGAAGTGGAAATTTCTTCCAATTTTATTCCTTTAAACAAAGCTTCCATGTCTTCAAGTGAGTCAATGGCAACACCTACTTTACCCACTTCACCTTCTGAAAGTTCATGATCACTGTCGAAGCCAATTTGAGTAGGCAGGTCAAACGCGATACTTAATCCATTAACACCTCTTGATAATAAATAATGATATCGTTGGTTACTTTCTTGTGCAGTACTGAATCCAGCATATTGCCGCATGGTCCATAATTTACCACGATACATATCGGCTTGTATACCTCTCGTAAAAGGAAATTTACCGGGTAATTCATCAGGTGGTAATCCTAAGTCGAAGTTGGTATATAGTTCCTTTATTTCAATACCGTCGTCTGTAAACTTTTTTTTCATGAAAGATATTATAGAAATTAATTCGATACTTATAACAATTTTTTTACTTCAAATTGAATCGCATCTAATACCAATTGACTTAACTCTGCATTGTTATTAGAACAGTATTCTAAAATAATTTTGCTGAGTTCTATTGCATTGGCTTGCGGATCTAAAGTACCTGCCAGATGGTTGATGATGAATATATTTTGTTCCTTTAAATTAGTGATTGCTTTCCAAACCTCTGAATTGATATAGATTTGTTGAGTGGTATTGTGTTCGTATTCATTGCGAATGGTTTCGACAAGTCCAGCTTGTAATTCAGCAACTGTAAGGATGGTGGAATGCATCCTAGAAACGATATTTTTTAGTGAAATCCTATCTGCCAGTAAGGCTAGTCTTTCATAGGCTTGCAGTATCAATGGCCCGTTGGTTGCTTTTACAGGCTGTTTTAAAGTGATTTCTCTTCTTACCGACCTAAGTTCAGTCAGTAGATAAAAAAGTAATCCAAAGATTAGGACGATGGCTATTCCTTGTACTTCTATGATTCCAACTTCAAATAGTAGCATGTTTTTTTACAAAAATACAACAATAAGCTACTCATATTTTCCTTCTTTCGAAAAAATACGGTATCGATGGTTTTTAATTTTTTTGATACCTTTACATAAAATAATATTTATGGAAACAATGATAGCAGCACCTGTAAGGCTAACGCAAAGTGCGGTGGAAGAGGTTAGGCGCTTAATGAATGAAATTGATTTCGATAAAAGAAATGTTTTACGTGTAGGGGTTAAAGGAGGCGGTTGCAGTGGAATGACCTATGTGTTGGGTTTTGACGTTCCTACTGAAAAAGATGACCATTTTGAAATAGACTCAATTCCATGCATTATGGAAAAATCTCATGGGATCTATTTAATGGGAATGGAAGTAGATTGGCAGGGCGGTCTAAATTCCCGCGGTTTTACTTTTAAGAATCCCAATGCAAGTACTACCTGCGGTTGCGGTACCTCATTTGCTGTTTAATAATTTAGTTAAGTTATAAGTCAATATTCAGTTGCTTACTGTTTAACTCAATAAAAATGCCTGTTCAATGAACAGGCATTTTTATTGGATAGTATAAAATTAAACTAAGCTTTCTTTGCTGTTGGTTTATCGCTGCTAATTATTTCAGCTTCTCCCAAGGCTTTGTCTTTTGCAAAGTCAACCAATATTGGGGCCGCCACAAAAATAGATGAGTAAGTACCTGTGATAACACCAATCAACATGGCGAATGCAAAACCTCTTGTCACCTCTCCACCAAAGACGAATAAGATTAAAAGAGTTAAGAATACAGTCAGTGAAGTCATTACAGTACGGCTAAGCGTATCGTTGATAGCACGATTAATAATATTTCCCTTCTCACTTGCTTTTGATCCTTTGCTATATTCGCGAATTCTATCAAATACAATTACCGTATCATTCATACTAAAACCAATAACAGTTAATATAGCTGCGATAAAATGCTGATCGATTTCTAATGGGAATGGAACGATGTTTTTAAAGAAAGAAAATACAGCCAACATTACCAGTACATCGTGTAATAAAGCTACAATAGTTCCAAAAGAATATCTCCAGTCGCGGAAACGAATAAAGATGTAGATGAAGATAGCCAATAGTCCAAAAATAATCGCCTTGATAGCACCTGCCTTCAAATCTGCAGAAATGGTAGGCTGAATAGTTTGTGAACTTTGAATACTATTTTTAGAGAAGTCTTCATAACTGATATTAGGAAGTACTTTCTTTAAACCTTCATATAATTTAGTTTGTACTTTCTCATCCGCATTGTCTTGGCCAATTAAATAGGAGGTAGTAATGTTCAAGTGTTTGTTATCACCTACTGTTTTAATAATAGGGAAATCACCTTCTAATGACTTTCTAAGGTCATCTTGAACTGATTCATTTGAAACAGATTGAGGAAATTCAATCGTATAACTACGACCACCTTTAAATTCAACCCCATAATGGAAACTATTAAAATAAGAACCTATGCCTAATAATAAAACAATGATTGAGATACCATAGGCTACTTTTCTGTATTCAATAAATTTGTATTTAGCGTGCTTGAATACTTTTTTTGAAAGACCAGTAAAGTAATTGAAGTGACGATTTTTATTTGTCCAGAAATCAGTGATCAACCTTGATACCAAAATTCCACAGAATAAAGATAGAAGGATACCAATGATTTGAGTAGTTGCAAAACCCAATACAGGGCCTAGTCCAAAATAAGCTAGGATGATAGCGGTTAATAGGGTAGTAACGTGCGCATCAATAACGGGAGCGAGTGAACGCTTATAACCATCATTAACGGCTTGTTCGTATGATTTCCCTTTGGTTAGTTCCTCTTTAATTCTTTCAAAAATAATTACGTTGGTATCTACTGCCATACCAATGGTTAAAACCAAACCGGCAATACCTGCAGCGGTTAAAGTAAATCCCATGGCACTCAACACACCGATTGTAAATAATAAGTTTAGGATAAGGGAGACATTGGCAACCCATCCACCACTGTTGTAATACACTAGCATTAGGCCAAAAATCACCAAAAATGCAATTCCAAAAGCCATGATACCGCCATTAACAGCAGCTTTACCAAGGGTAGGACCAACAATTTGCTCAGCAACAATTTTTGCTGGAGCGTTGGTTTTACCTGATTTTAGAATATTTGCAAGATCTTGAGCTTCTTCGGTTGTGAAGCTTCCAGAAATTTCAGAGCTTCCTCCTTCGATAGGACCATTTACATTGGGAGCAGAATAAACAATTTCATCCAAAACGATTGCAATGGGGCGGTTCGTATTGTCGGTAGTTAATCTTGCCCATGTTTTAGCACCTGTAGCCGTCATTTGCATTTTGATAGAAGGACGACCTCTGTCATCAAATCCTTGACTTGACTCCTCAACTCCTTCTCCTTCAAGTTTTGCTTTATCTGAACCAGGAACTGTTTTAATTGCATATAAAGGATAATAGCGAAGACCAGTTTTTACAGCTTTTTCTTCCACGCCCAAAAGGAATTTAACATCAGCAGGTAAACTGTTTTTAACTATCTCTAGATTCATGTAGGAATTAAAAACACCTGTATCTTTTAACGCAATACTTCCAATAGCTGAACTGTAAATAGGTCTTCCAGTTTTTGGATCCTGCTGACCATCAATAGGGTTGATCACTTTAAAAAACGCATTTTGATTGGCTGCTCTTTTTACAGAATCTACTACATTTTTGTTGGTTGTATCGGTAGCACTTACGCCACTTAAATAATCACTTACCGCCTTGTCAGCATTTTGAAGTGAAGTAGCCAATTCGCTGATATTGTACACTTCCCAGAATTGAAGGTTAGCGCTTGCTTGAAGTAATTTCCTTACTCTCTCTTTGTCTGTAATACCCGCTAGCTCTACATTTATAACACCTCTGTTTTCATCTAGATTGATGGTAGGACTGGCCAAACCAAATTTATCAATTCTCTTTAATAAGATTTTATAGGTTTCTTGAATGGCACCTTTAGCGGTTATCCTAATCTGGTCAATTACTTTGTCATCGCTATCAGTTATCTTAACTTGCTTACCTGCTCCTGCAAATAAGGAAGTAAGTTTTGCTCCTGGATTTTGTTCTTTGTATGCAGAAGTAAATAGCGTAATATAATCGGTATTGCTGCTTATTTTTTGAGCATTGGCCGTTTGAATAGCTTTTAAAAGTGCAGGGTCTTTTGGATTGTTGCTCATTGATTTCAATAAACCTTCCAAACTAACGTCCATGGTTACACTCATACCGCCTTGCAGATCCAAACCAAGTTTTAATTCGTTTTCTTTACACTTTTGATAAGTGGTACCCACAATTGGGTAGATACTTTTATCTCTTGTACTATCCAATAGACGCTGCATCCTGCTTTTAACCAGCAAGTCTTTGTCCTCACCCTTTACATCGGGATATTGTGATTTTACAATTCTTTCAGCCTGTACTTTTATCTTTCCTTCGTAATTTTGTATTACCCATGTATAGGATAGTTCCCAAAGGGAGATAAAAACTAGAGCAATGGCGAAAAACCAAACTAAGCCTTTCAATTTCATAATCGGTTACTTTTAATAGCTAAAATGTTAATTTTTTAGAAGTCCGCAAAGATAGGGGAAAAACTCTTTGAAGTAGTTGGCTGGTTATTTTAGATTTTAATGATTTTTAAACAAATACTTGCTATGTTAATAAATAAGCCATTCATCTTCTTTTTCATTGCTATGACGTTGTTCGTAGTTTCTTGTTCGGTAACTCGAAAAACACCTCCTCCAGTAGTGGTAAAACCTGCGGTGGTTGCCCCAATTGTAATTGTAAAAGAAGTGGTTAAAAAAGACAGTTTTTTTGAAAATCTACTAGGTCAATATCCTCAATTATTTGATCTAGTGCTAAAAAATCGCAAGGATTGGAACGTTCAAATCATTTATACCTCCATTGATAGAACAGGCAATGGAGTTCCTGTTCTTACCAACCATACTTTTAACCTGAATCCAGCCAGCTATTTTTACCCCGCCTCTACTGTTAAGCTGCCCATTTCATTGTTGGCTTTGCAGAAGCTCAACGAATTAAAGATAAATGGATTGGATAAAAATACAACGATGCTAACCGATCAGGCTTACAGCGGTCAAACACCCGTATACAATGACCCAAGCACAACTGATGGAAAGCCAAGTGTTGCCCAATATATTAAAAAAATTCTTATAGTGAGTGACAATGATGCTTACAACCGATTATATGAATTTTTAGGGCAAGATTATATAAATGAGCAAATGCAAAATAAAGGGTATAAAACTACTCAGATATTCCATCGTCTAGGAACCTCACTTTCGGCTGATGAAAATAGGCACACCAATCCTATCAAATTTTTATCACCTCTAGGAAGTACTCTTTACAGTCAATCGATGCAGTCAGCCAGTCGAAAATTTTCTCTGCGGAAGGATTCGCTTGGCAAGGCTTTTTACAATGGAGGTCAGTTAATCAAAAAACCAATATATTATTCCACCAAAAATAAGATAGGTCGAGAGGATTTACATACTATTTTAATTGGTCTGGTTTTTCCCAATAGTGTTAGTCCAGCTCAGCGTTTTAACATTACTGCAGAGGATAGAACTTTTATGTTGAAAAATATGAGTCAATTACCAACAGAAAGTATTTTTCCTCCCTATTCGGCAGACACTGCTACCTATTGGCCTGCTTACGGTAAATTTTTATTATTGGGTTCACAAAAAGGGTTGATACCAAAAAATATAAGAATTTTCAATAAGGAAGGAGATGCGTATGGTCAATTGACCGATGTAGCTTATATAGTAGATTTTGAAAAGAAGATAGAATTCTTTTTATCAGCCACTATTTATTGTAATAAAGATGGGGTATTGAATGATGATATTTATGAGTACGAAACCATTGGCTTTCCTTTTTTGAAGCATCTAGGACAATTGATTTATGGACTTGAGGCAAAACGTTCAAGAAAGATCATTCCTGATTTATCTTCCTTTATTTTTGAGTATGATAAATAAGATTTGTTTATCCTACAATCAATAACAGATTTATTTCAAATATAGTTTTAAGTTATTAGTGCAATTTTTAATTAATCTTACCATTGCTTGGATTATCAGTAATTTGTTTATAATTAAACCTTTTTTAAAGGGTCAGATCCTTTGATAGTTCCACTTGTGTGAAGGGGTATAAAACGTACAAACATATCCTCGCTGTACCAGTTTTCTTTTCTAGTTTTTTTGATTACTTCTTGATGTTGGTGCATTTGATAGGCAAATTTTTTCATTGACTCTTTGCTTTCCCAAATACTAAAGGTTGCCTGTTTGATAAAGGGTAGTTCCCCAATTCCAATGGAAGTAATTAAGCCTTCAGCACCCGCCATTTGTTTTGCTACACCATCTACATTTTTCCAAAAAGCTTTTAATTTGGATAATCTAATGGTTGCTCTGGTTAAAATAGCAATCGGTCCATCATAGTCAGTTGCCTTTTCAATTTTTCCAAAAGGATTGGTTCCATCCCAAGTACCATGACCTTCTATTGGATTTAAAAAAATTGTCCAAGTTTCGCAGTTGAAAAATTTAAACCAGCGACTGATAAAACTGCCATATAATTCTGCAATGATTTCATCTTGGTTGGTATAAGTTATTTCTTTAGGTAATGGATTGACTGTTAGTATGCCCCATTGTTGCCAATCTGGATTTTTATCAAAGGTTCCGTTTTTACCACAGCCCATTAATTTGAAAAATGAAATCTTTTTATTGAGCCACAACGGAAATCGGTGAATCGCCATTGCTAGAAGAGCGAAATAGGAATATTTTTTTGGGTATCGTATAATGGTAAGAGTAACCTGCATAATGCAACAATAACAACTATTTATCTAATTATGTTGAGTTTTTGTTAATCATTTTTAACTGTATGTTGTATTGTGCTACTTAAAACAATTTTTTTCTATAAATATTCCTCTGTTTGTTGTATTTGCTGCAATAATAATTTGATTTGCATCGGTAAATATTTTTTATTACATTACAATAAATCATTATATTAAATATTTTTTTGGGGACTTTTTTAACAATTATAATCACATAAATAAAATGAAATGCAAAAATTACTAACTGTTACCGTAAAAGCAAAGCAATACTTAATGATTTTTATAAAAAAATAAGCACACTTAAAGTAAATTTATTGATACAAGATCTTGATAATGAAGCGAAATAATATTTATGTTTTTCTTTACCATTTTTATGTTAAAATTGATATAGAAAATTTCCTATACCCTAATCCAAAGTATTCTACCTTTATGCCATCGGTTAATTCTACCGATTTATGCAACTAATATTTAGTATTTATCTTCGTAAAATGATGGACTTCATTGCAAAGGATTATAATTTATTGTTCAAGCATCCCTTTACGATTTCAAAAGGTACTAAGACGCACCAGCCTACATTGATAGTTGAGTTGAATTATCTAGGAATTAAAGGCTATGGCGAGGCGCCTGCAATCAGTTATTATAATTTACCTATTGAAAAAATGCTCGAAGACTTGGAGCGTAAAAAGATATTCTTACAGAAATTTTCTTTCTCAGATCCTGAAAGATATTGGCATTATCTGCATCACTTATTTCCTAATAATTCTTTTTTAGTTTGTGCATTGGACATGGCAGGTTGGGATATTTACGGCAAAATGAAGGGCAAGCAGCTGCATCAATTGTGGCAGCTAGATAATTATAAAAGCCCACAAACAGATTTTACTATTGGCATCGATACCATTGATCAAATGGTTTTAAAAATGAAAGAACGCCCATGGCCTATCTATAAAATCAAGGTAGGAGTACCCGGTGACATTGAAATGGTAGCAGCATTGAGAGAGCATACGGATGCTGTTTTTAGGGTGGATGCAAATGCGGGATGGACTTTAGAAGAGGCGTTATATAAAATACCCATTTTAAAACAACTAGGAGTTGAACTGGTGGAGCAGCCATTGGCTGCCGATAACTGGGAAGAAATGAAAACCTTATTTGAAACTTCTTGCTTACCGATTATTGCCGATGAAAGCTGTGTTTCAGAATCTGATGTTGAGAAATGTCATTTATATTTTCATGGAATTAATATTAAATTAACAAAGTGTAGTGGCATTACTCCCGCTCGCAGGATGATTAAAAGGGCTAGAGACTTGGATATGAAAGTTATGATTGGTTGCATGAATGAGAGCTCTGTTGGAACAGCTGCCATAGCTCAACTGGCTCCTCTAGCTGATTTTATTGATATGGACGGTCCTCTTTTATTGGCTGAAGATACTTCTCAGGGTGTTGGCTTTGATTTTGGGAATATTATTTACAACGATAAAGCTGGTTTGGGAGTAGTTATCGATTCTTTTTAAATTTTATTTGGTAAAATAATTTATCAGTCTTTACTTTGCACTATAAATGAATACATTCAATCACATACACCATCATCATTACGTTGCCGAAGGGTAAGCTAATAAGATTTGTATGTAGATCAACATATTTTAATTAAAAGGCTTACCTAAACGTAAGCCTTTTTTATTTTTTTACATTTTAACCAATATTAGATCATAGCTTTTATATTATAAATAAATCATATGCTTAAAATTGCAATTCAAAAATCAGGTAGACTTTACGAAGACTCTATTAAGTTGTTAAAAGAGTGTGGTATTGAATTAAACAATGGAAATAAACAATTAAAGGCCGCTGCATTTAACTTCCCTATTGAAGTTTATTTTCTTAGGGATGACGATATTCCTCAATATGTATATGATGGAGTAGCCGATATTGGCATTGTGGGTGAGAATGTTATGCTCGAAAAAAACAAGGACATTGATATTGCTTACCGACTAGGTTTTGGAAGGTGCCGATTGAGTATTGCTGTTCCAAAAGCTGTTCAATATAATTCTATTGAGGATTTAAGAGGATTGAAAATTGCTACTACTTATTCAACCATCCTTCAGCAATATCTAAATAAAAAAAATATAGAAGCAGAAATTCATGAGATCAGTGGTTCAGTAGAAATTGCACCAAGTATTGGATTGGCCGATGCGATTTGTGATTTGGTTAGTAGTGGAAGTACCCTATTTACCAATGGATTGAAAGAGGTAGAAGTTATCCTTCAGTCTGAAGCAGTTTTATCTGTAAATAAAAATCTTACAACTGAGAAGAGATTAATATTAGAGAAATTGCTGTTGAGAATCAATTCTGTAAAAACTGCTAAAAATAATAAGTACATATTATTGAATGCACCCAATCATCAATTGAAAAATATTTTTTCTCTATTGCCTGGAATGAAGAGTCCAACAGTGGTTCCATTAGCAGAAGAAGGATGGAGTAGTATTCAAAGTGTAGTCAATGAAAATGATTTCTGGGAGGTTATTGAAAAGTTAAAGCAATTCGAAGCAGAGGGGATAATAGTGATACCAATCGAAAAGATGATTGTGTAATTCCAATTATTTCTAGAGTAAAAATTTAAGTATGAAAAATTTATTTAACAATCCACCATCGCTTGAATGGAATTCGATTTTAAAAAGACCTGCTTTTGATAGCAGCCAATTGGAAGAATCAGTGTCAAAAATTTTGTTGGATATAAAGTTGAATGGGGATGAAGCTGTCAAAAAGTATGTATTAAAATTTGATGGTATTGAGTTACAAGATTTGCGTGTGAGTGATGCAGAAATTGAAGAGGCATTGTCATTAGTGAGTACTGATTTGAAAGCGGCTATTTCTGTTGCCAAACAAAATATTGAAAGATTTCACTTGTCTCAAGTTCAAAAAGTAGAAAAAATTGAAACTACGTCTGGTGTAATTTGTTGGAGAAAATCGGTGGGTATTCAAAAAGTTGGTTTATACATTCCAGGAGGTTCAGCGCCTTTGTTTTCTACCTTGCTAATGTTAGGAATACCTGCTGTGATGGCTGGTTGTAGTAATATTACAGTTTGTACTCCCTGTGATAAAAATGGAAAGGTGAATCCAGTTATTTTGTATGTAGCTCAGTTGATAGGTTTAAAGA
>Ga0114978_10003745_pt1 | contig 12413 bp, 7 predicted proteins | sample S_140212_EF_Meta_FD_87027 | JGI IMG/M metagenome (GOLD analysis project Ga0114978, IMG submission 87027) | Freshwater microbial communities from Lake Simoncouche, Canada to study carbon cycling - S_140212_EF_MetaG | ecosystem: Environmental > Aquatic > Freshwater > Lake | place: Lake...
CAATGTGGGATGCTTTTTCGGGGATGGACATCGCCGGCCCCGGTGTGGAGACTTGCGCCGCCGAAATCACCGAAAGTTTCCGGGGAAAGTGCGCACCGGGTATGACAAGCGACTAGAGACTGCCCTCTGGCAGGTCGGTGCGCACCGGCAGCAGCGAATCATCCAGCAGCACGACGTGCGCTTGGGTGGCTTCTGCAAGCGTCGGAAAATCGCTCACATGCGCTCCTGCCCTCACGCGCCAAGCGCTCGATTCCGCATCAATGCGCCGCCTCCCAGTTCAAGCCGGTGCCCACATCAACCAGCAGCGGCACCTCCAGTGCGGCCACACCGGTCATCAAGCTTGGCAACTCGGTTTTGACAACAGGCAGTTCCCCATCGGGGACTTCCAGTACCAGCTCATCGTGCACCTGCATGATCAGTCTGGACTTGAGCTTATCGCGGTCCAGCCAGCCCTGCACGGCGATCATCGCCAGTTTGATCAGGTCCGCGGCCGTACCCTGCATCGGCGCATTGATCGCGGCGCGCTCCGCACCCTGGCGGCGCCCTTGATTCGACGAGCGTATTTCCTGCAGCCACAGCCTGCGGCCCAGCACGGTTTCAACGTAACCCGCATCACGCGCCTGCGCCCGGGTCTCGTCCATGTAGCGCTTGACGCCCGGGTAGCGCGCAAAATAGCTGTCAATATAAGCCTGCGCCGTCGTGCGGTCGAGATTTAGCTGTGTCGCCAGGCCGAAGGCCGACATACCGTAGATCAGGCCGAAGTTGATGGTCTTGGCGGCGCGGCGCTCATCCGCGCTGACCTCGCTGATGCTGCGGTTAAAGATCTCCGCTGCGGTGGCGCGGTGCACGTCTTCGCCCGCGGCGAAGGCCTTGAGCAAACCAGGGTCGCGCGAAAGGTGGGCCATGATGCGCAGTTCGATCTGCGAATAGTCGGCGGACACCAGAACATGGCCGGGCGGCGCAATGAAAGCCTCGCGAATGCGCCGGCCCTCGCCGGTGCGCACCGGGATATTCTGCAGATTCGGATCGTTCGAGGCAAGACGCCCGGTAACCGCCGTGGCCTGGCCGTAATTGGTATGAACACGCCCGGTGCGCGCATTGACCATGCGCGGCAGCTTGTCAGTGTAAGTCGACTTGAGCTTGGTCAGTCCGCGGTATTCAAGCAGCGTCTTGGGCAGCGGATAGTCAAGCGCCAGCTTTTCCAGCACCTCTTCGTCGGTCGAGGGTGCGCCAGAGGGTGTTTTTTTCACCACTGGAAGCTTGAGCTGTTCGAAGAAAATCTCACCGATCTGCTTGGGTGAATTGAGGTTGAAGGGCTGTTCGGCCTCGACGAAAGCCTTTTTTTCCAGCGCCATCATCTTCGCGCCCAGTTCGGCGCTTTGCTTTTCGAGCAAGCCGGTGTCGATCAGCACGCCGTTGCGCTCCATGCGAAACAGCACCTCGCGCGCGGGCATCTCGATGTCGGCGTAAACGTGCTGCAACCTGGCATCAGCTTGCAACTGTGCCGACAAGACACCATGCAGGCGCAGCGTGATGTCCGCGTCCTCGGCCGCATAGGCGGTGGCCAATTCGATATCCACCTGGTCAAAGCAGATGCGCTTCGCGCCCTTGCCGGTGACCTCATCGTAGGTGATGGTTTTGACGCCAAGGTGGCGCGCTGCGAGCGAATCCATGTCGTGGCGCATTTGACTCTCGAGCACATAGGATTCGAGCAGTGTGTCGTGCACGATGCCGCGCAAGCTGACCCCGTGGTTCGCAAACACGTGTTGGTCGTACTTGAGGTTTTGCCCAAGCTTGTGCCGTTGGGCATTCTCCAGCCAGGGGCGCAGCAATTCGAGCGCACGCGCAACCCCGACCTGTTCGGCGACACCGGGGCCGCTGTGCGCAAGCGGCAGATAGGCGGCCTTGCCCGGCTCGACTGAAAACGATATGCCGACCAGTTGCGCCTGCAGCGGGTCGAGGCCGGTCGTCTCGGTATCGACAGACACAACGCCCGCGCCCTCCAAAACGGCCAGCCACCGCAGAACATCAGCCTCGGTCAGCAGGGTTTCGTAATGACGTGGCATATCCTCGGCGAACACTTTTGCAGCCGGCGCATCCGCGGCGGATGGGGCTCCCGCATCGGCGCCCGGTTGGCCCTGCACTTCCTTCAACCAGGTCTTGAAACCGTAACGCTCGAACAGCGCTGCAAGCGTCTGTACATCCGGTTCCTTTGCCGCCAGATCGTGCAGGACGGATGGCAGCGCAACATCACACTTCACCGTCAGCAAATAACGGCCCTTTGGCAGCCAGTCCAGAGCCTGGCGCAGGTTCTCGCCGACCGCGCCGCTGATTTCATCGGCGTGCGCCATCACCGCATCGAGGCTGCCGTATTGCGTCAGCCACTTTACCGCCGTCTTCGGGCCGACCTTGTGAACACCGGGCACGTTATCCACCGTATCGCCGATCAACGAAAGGTAATCGACGATCAATGCCGGCGGTACGCCGAATTTTTGCGCCACACCGGCTTCGTCGAGCACTTCGTTGCTCATGGTGTTGACCAGGGTCACGCCTTGGTTCACCAGTTGCGTGAGATCCTTGTCGCCGGTGGATACGATGGTCTTGACGCCCGCGCGCGTCGCCATGCACGAGAGCGTGCCGATCACATCGTCGGCTTCCACGCCGTCTATCATCAGCAACGGCCAGCCAAGGGCGCGAACCGCCTCGTGCAGCGGTTCGATCTGCGCCACCAGATCATCGGGCATGGGCGCACGGTTGGCCTTGTATTCAGGATAAGCGTCGTCGCGAAACGTTTTGCCCTTCGCATCGAACACACAGGCGAGATATTCTGTCTTGTAGTCGATTCTGAGGCGGCGTAGCATATTGATCACGCCGTAGATCGCGCCTGTAGGTTCGCCCTGCGCATTGCGCAGGTCGGGCATTGCGTGAAAGGCACGGTACAGGTACGACGACCCGTCTACCAGAAGCAGTGTTTTATCCAAGGTCTAAGTACTGTGCGGTCAGTGTCAGTTAGAAAACAATGGGAAGGTAAGGCAGTGGCTTGAAAAAACAGATGAGGACTGCGCGGCCGAGGTGGTGCGCAGAAGGTGTATCCGTCGACGCTCCTGCCGACCCTTACGCCAAATTTCGGCTCCGACCCGCGCTATTTGCACCCCGCTATTTGCACCACAGAAGCCGGTTTCAGCTTCCTTGCCAACCCAGATTCACCCGTCAGGAACAAGCTCATGAGCGAAAAAATTCCCAAAGCCGCCGCGTCCCTCCCGGACACCTCGGGCAGCGTCTCCCGGGAAGCCTGGCACCTGTTCGGCATTATGGCAGAATTTGTCGAGGCCACTGAACGGCTCAACCAGATCCGCCCTGCGGTCAGCATTTTCGGCAGCGCGCGTCTCGCGCCGGATCATCCTTATTGCCAACTGGCTGAAAAAACCGCAAGACTGCTCTCGGACGCGGGGTTTTCTGTCATCTCAGGCGGAGGGCCCGGTGTCATGGAAGCCTGCAACAAGGGTGCGCATTTCGGCCGCTCGCCATCGGTCGGACTCAACATCGAGCTGCCGCGCGAACAGTTCCCCAATACGTATCAGGACATCAGCCTTTCTTTCCGCCATTTTTTCGCCCGCAAGGTAAGCTTTGTCAAATTCGCCGTAGCCTACGTGGTGTTGCCCGGAGGCTTCGGCACCCTGGACGAACTGACCGAGGCTCTAACCCTCGTCCAGACCGGCAAAACACGAAAAATGCCCATCATCCTGGTGCATGAGCCGTTCTGGCGCGGGTTTCTTGACTGGATGCGCGAGCGCATGGTGGCGGAAAAATTAATCAAGCCCGAAGATCTCGACCTGATCCAGGTGATTGATGACCCGGCCGCCATCGTCGACACCATTTTCAAGCATTACGAAAACCGCAATTTCGTCCCATCCCACGCCGAGCGCGAGACCTTCCTCAACCTCTAGCATTCTGAAACGCCCGGTTCTGTTAGAATGAAAGCCTTGATCGGGAACCAAAATATGCGCCATTTCCTTGCCATAGTCCTCCTCTTCGCAGCCCTGCCGCTGTACGCACAGGAACGCCCGAAATTCGATCCGGTACCGGCACCGCCGCCCGAACCGGGCTTCAACTTTGACTCTGCTGTCGACGCCCCCACGGTTAACATCCGCCGCGGCGACATACAGCAGATCGAAGAACGTGAGTCCTCCATAGACGGCAAAAAAACCGTCACCGTCACCTCGCCCTCGGGAACCGAGTACGAATTACGCGAGGATCTGGGCGATGGCGCGCCCACACGTTCGCATCTGGGTGACTCCGGCTTGCGCGTGCCGTTATGGAAGATCGAAAAGTTCTGATGCCTCCCTGACCGGGCTATCCAGCCCGGCCTGAACCGCCACATCCGGTTGCCTCGTGTCCGTTTTCACCACAGTAACGCCAAACCAGCTTTCCCATTGGCTGCAACGCTATTCCATAGGCACCCTTGTTGATCTCAAGGGCATAGCCTCGGGAATAGAAAACACCAACTATTTCGTCACCACCGACCAGGGACGTTACGTCCTCACCTTGTTTGAACGCCTTGCGCCCCGTGAACTGCCGTTTTATCTCGACCTCATGGCGCATCTGGCGCACCACGGCATAGCCTGCCCGCTTCCCATCGCCGACCAGGACAACAGCCTGCTCGGCGAACTCAACGGCAAGCCGGCGGCGCTGGTCACGCGCCTCTCGGGCGAGCCGGTGATGCAGCCCGCGCCGGCACATTGCGCCAGCATCGGTGAAGTGCTCGCCGACATGCACATCGCCGGACGCTCCTACGGAGCGGTGCAGCACAATCCGCGCGGTCCACATTGGTGGGTTTGGGCGGCGCCGCAGGTGATGCCGTTTCTCGACACGCCCAAAGCGGCACTGCTGCGCAATGAACTCGAATTTCAATCGCAACACCGCCACGATGCCCTACCGCGCGGGCCGGTGCACGCCGACCTGTTCCGCGACAACGTGTTGTTCGACGGCCCCCGTGTTGGCGGCGTGATCGATTTTTACTTCGCCGGCGTCGACGCCTTGCTCTACGACGTTGCGGTAACCCTGAACGACTGGTGTATTGACGCCACCGGCAACATCGACGCGGCCCGCTCATCCGCGCTGCTCGGCGCCTATCGGGCCCGCCGCGACTTCACGCCCGAAGAACGCGCCGCCTGGCCGGTTATGTTGCGCGCAGGTGCTTTACGCTTCTGGTTGTCGCGGCTGTTTGATTTTTACCTGCCGCGCCCGGGCGAAATGACACACGCACACGATCCGGAACATTTCCGCCGCATCCTTGAATTGCGCATCGGCGGTGCCGCGGCACTGCCCACCTGAGGCCTACATCTGTGAACATCGTCCCCGCAATCAAAGGCTGGCATTGGGTACGCGACGGCTTCGCGCTGTTTCGCAAAAATCCGGCGCTGTGGTTTGCCATGGTATTCGCCTATTGGCTGATGATGGCCGTCGCCAACCTGATTGTGTCGGTGGTGCCGGTGATAGGCCCTTGGCTGGGATTGATGGTGACCTCGGCCCTCATACCGGCCTTTTCTGTAAGTTTCATGGTGTTCTCGCGCGAACTCGCCGCCAGCCGCCCGGTGGGAATGCCGCTGCTGTCGTCCGGATTCAGACAGAACCTGAGGACCTTGCTCATGCTCGGAGCGCTCTATCTGGTCGCGACCCTGCTGGTGCTGGGCAGTTCGGCATTAGCGGACAACGGCCTGCTGGCACGCTGGATGCTGTTCGGCCAGAAGCCGACGCAGGAAGCGCTTGCCGAAAGCCAGTTGGTATTGGCGTTGGTCCTGGCCACGCTGATCTATACACCGGTGCTGATGGGCTACTGGTTTGCACCGGTACTGGCGGCATGGCGCGGCATGGGCGCGGCACAATCGCTTTTCTACAGTTTCTTCGCCACGCTGCGTAACTGGCGGGCGTTTCTGGTCTACAGTCTGGTCTTCGCCGTGATCGGCGGCATTATGCCCACGCTGGTGCTGATCATCGCCCTCGCGCTGCGCCCGACCAGCGCCGTGCTGTCGAGTATCCTGATCTACAGCATGGTCCCGGCGGTGTTGACGCTGGTGCCCACGCTATTCGCCAGCTTCTATACCAGCTACGTCGACATATTTACCGAGGCCGCCGCAGAAAAAGAACCAGACAACCCCTTACAGTCTTAGGGGTATTGCCCGATGTTGCGCTGCGGTGGGGTAAGATTCCACCTCTTGGTGCGGTCTTCCCCTCCCCGTCTTAAAAATGTCTGCACGCCTTCGCGAGATTCCTTATAACTACACCTCCCTGTCTGACAGGGAGGTCGTCATCCGCCTGCTGGGCGAGGAAGCCTGGCTGTCCTTGCTCGACTTGCGCGAAGAGCGCCGCACCGGCCGCTCGGCGCGCATGCTCTACGAGGTGCTGGGCGACATCTGGGTCGTCAACCGCAATCCCTACCTGCAAGATGACCTGCTTGACAATCCGACACGCCGGGCACAGCTGGTGCAGGCGATGCGCCACCGCCTCAATGAAATAGAAAAGCGTCGCGGACAATACCTCGCAGAAGCCCCGCTCACGCCAGATCTGCTTGAGCAACACGCCGCGCGCAACATTAAAGTGGGCTCGCTGCTGGAAAAAGGCCACGAAGCCGTCGACGCCTTTGAGCGCGAGTTCAAGGAGATGGGGGAGCTGCGCAAAAAAGCGATGCGCCTGCTGACCCGCAGCACGCATCGCGACAACGTCCAGTTCGACGGCCTCGCACGCGTCTCGCACGTCACCGACGCCACCGATTGGCGCGTCGAATATCCCTTCGTCGTCATCAACCCGGACAGCGAAGAAGAGGTCGCCGACCTGGTGCGCGATTGCATAGACCTCGGCCTGACCATCGTTCCGCGCGGTGGCGGCACCGGCTATACCGGCGGAGCCATCCCGCTCAGCCGCCACTCGGCGGTTATCAACACCGAAAAACTCGATGCGCTGACGGAGCCGGCCCTGGAGATGCTGCCAGGTGTCGGGCATCCGGTCGCCACCGTGCGCTGCGGCGCCGGTGTGGTAACCAAGCGCGTCATGGAGGCGGCCGAGGCACAGGGCCTCGTTTTCGCCTGCGACCCGACCTCGGCCGACGCCTCGTGCATAGGCGGCAACGTCGCCATGAACGCCGGCGGCAAAAAAGCGGTGCTGTGGGGAACGGCGCTCGACAACCTCGCCTCCTGGCGCATGGTGACGCCGCAGGCCGACTGGCTGGAAGTGACACGCCTCGACCACAACCTGGGCAAGATCCACGATATTGAAACTGCGCGATTCAGAATTTGCCGCTATAAAAAAAATGGCAAGACGCTGGTTGACGAAAGGGTGCTCGAAATACCAGGCGCGAAATTCCGCAAAAGCGGCCTCGGCAAGGATGTTACCGACAAGTTCTTGTCCGGCCTGCCGGGCATCCAAAAGGAAGGCTGCGACGGACTCATCACCTCGGCGCGCTTCATCCTGCATCGCATGCCCAAGTCGACGCGTACCGTATGCCTGGAATTTTTCGGGCAAGTACGTGACTCGGTTCCATCGATCGTCGAAATCAAGGACTACCTCGATACGCGTCCGGGCGGCGCCATACTGGCCGGCCTGGAGCACCTCGACGAGCGCTACCTCAAGGCCGTCGGCTATGCCACCAAGGCGCGGCGCTCTGGCCGCCCGAAAATGGTCCTCATCGGCGATATCGTCGGCGAAAGCGATAACGCGGTGGCCCTCGCTGCATCTCACGTGGTGCGCATCGCCAACGCGCGTGGCGGCGAAGGATTTATCGCCGTCAGCGCCGAATCGCGCAAGACATTCTGGCTCGACCGCGCGCGCACCGCCGCCATCGCCAAACACACCAACGCCTTCAAGATCAACGAAGACGTGGTGATTCCGCTGGACCGACTCGGCGACTACTCCGACGGCATCGAGCGCATCAACATCGAACTGTCCATCGCCAATAAGCTCAAGCTGCTCGACGCGCTCGATATCTACCTCTCAGGCGAGTTGCCGCTGTACCAGAACGCCGAGGGCCTGCCGGCGGCCGAGTTGCTGGGCGACAGGCAAGAGAGCGCGCGCCGTGTACTCGCCACGGTCAAGCACCGTTGGCAGTACCTGCTATCCAACCTCGACACGCCTCTGGCAGAGGCAGAGCGCAGCGCCGTGCCGGCATTGGCCAGTCTTTCCCATGCCGCCACCACGGTGTTTTCGCTGCTGCAAAACCACACCGTGAGGGTGTCCTGGAAAGAAGAGATTCGCGCCGAGTTTGAGACTATTTTTGACGGAGTGCTGTTCCGTAAGATTCTTGAGGGGCTGGACGGGCTGCACAAGCAGGTGCTCAAGAGCCGCGTTTTTGTCGCGCTGCACATGCACGCCGGCGACGGCAACGTGCACACCAATATCCCGGTCAACTCCGACGACTACGAAATGCTGCAGGCGGCGAACCGCGCCGTCGCTCGTATCATGGCACTGGCCAAGTCCCTCGGCGGCGTAATCTCGGGCGAGCATGGCATTGGCATCACCAAGATGGAATTTCTCGAGCCAGGGGAAATCGAGACCTTCCGCGCCTACAAGGAACAAGTCGATCCGGAGGGTCGCTTCAACGCCGGCAAGCTGCTGCCCGGCGGCGACATGCGCAACGCCTACACGCCCTCGTTCAATCTGCTGGGCGCCGAATCGCTGATCCTGGAACAGTCCGAAATCGGCAACATCTCGGCCTCCATCAAAGACTGCCTGCGTTGCGGTAAATGCAAACCGGTGTGCGCGACCCACGTGCCGCGCGCCAACCTTCTTTACTCGCCGCGCAACAAGATCCTCGCCACTTCGCTGCTGATCGAGGCGTTTTTGTACGAGGAACAAACGCGGCGCGGCGTATCGATCCGGCACTTTGACGAATTCAGCGACGTTGCCGACCACTGCACCGTCTGCCACAAGTGCGCCAATCCCTGCCCGGTGGATATCGATTTTGGCGACGTCTCCATCGCCATGCGCAACCTGTTGCGCCAGCAGGGCAAAAAACGCTTCAACCCCGGCACAGCGGCGGCGATGTTTTTTCTCAATGCCACCGACCCAAACACCATCAAGCTGGTGCGCACCGTAATGATCGAGTGGGGGTTCAAAGTGCAGCGCGCAGCCTACCGCGTGGCCAGCATGTTGGGCGTCGCGCGCAGGCAGACGCGCCGCCCACCCTCGAGCGTGGGCAAACCGGCCATCAAGTCGCAGGTGATCCATTTCATCAACAAACCCATGCCCGGCGGACTGCCCAAGCGCACCTCACGCGCGCTGCTGGACATCGAGGACAACAAAGTCGTTCCGATCATCCGCAATCCCAAGCGCACGGCCGAGGACGCCGAGGCGGTGTTCTATTTCCCCGGCTGCGGTTCGGAGCGCCTGTTCGGCCAGGTCGGGCTCGCCACCCAGGCCATGCTCTATCACGTCGGCGCGCAAACCGTGCTGCCGCCCGGTTACCTGTGCTGCGGCTATCCGCAGACGGCCGCGGGCGATCACGCCAAGGGCCAGAGCATCACCACCGACAACCGCGTGCTCTTCCACCGCGTCGCCAACACGCTCAATTACCTCGACATCAAGACGGTGATCGTGTCCTGCGGCACCTGCATGGATCAGTTGCAGAAATACGAGTTTGACAAGATCTTCCCCGGCTGCCGACTGCTGGATATTCACGAGTACCTGATGGAAAAAGACGTCAAGCTCGCGGGCGTCGCCGGCGTGCGCTACATGTATCACGACCCCTGCCACACGCCGATGAAGACGCACCAGCCGATGAAGGTCGTCAACCAATTGATGGGCGGTGGCGTGCAGCAGAACGAGCGCTGCTGCGGCGAGTCGGGCACGCTGGCGGTGACGCGCCCGGACATCTCTACGCAGATCCGCTACCGCAAAGAAGAAGAAATGCGCAAGGGCGTGGCGGCGTTGCGGGCGGCGCCTGCGTCTGCACCGGGGACAAACCGCGACGATGTTTTCACCGGCGAGGTGAAAATCCTCACGTCCTGCCCGTCCTGCCTGCAAGGCCTCGGCCGCTACTCAGATGACACCGGTGTAAGCGCCGATTACATCGTGGTCGAAATCGCTAAAAACGTGCTTGGCCCGGACTGGATGCGCGAATACGTCGAAACGGCCAACAACGGTGGCATCGAACGGGTTCTACTCTAGACTGCTCTCTGCTATGCTTTCTTGGTGAAGATTTGATTCGTGCCCGCGCGAAGGCGGGGTCGGGGGCAAAAATTCAGTTCATGGGGATGGACAAAGTGATAGTCAAAGCGTTCCCGCGGCGCAAGCCCGATGGTGCGCGGCAAACTTCGCGCCCAAGCTGACATGCGCTTTTTCAATCTTCCCGCCACCAGCCCCGACAACAAGCCCGGCTTCGCCGACGCGCAAAGCTGTTCGGCGTGGCTGCAGACCCTTCCCCTCATCAACGTGGCGCCGGCGCAGGGCGCGCTGCTCGCACACCTGGAGGAACTGAACACCTTCACGCTGGCGGCAAGCGTCCGGCTGAAAATTCTCGAACTGTTGCGTGAGCCGATATTTTTTGTCCAGGCCGAACTGGCCAAAAAATTCTCCGCTCGCGCGATACCACTGGCCAAACACGAGCGCGAGATATTCCTCAATGTCACCGCGCTGTGGGACGCACTAGGCCAGGGCTACCAGCACTGCCTCGAAGCGGTAGCCGCAGGCGAGCTCATCGGTGAAGGCGCGATTTGCTGCCAGCGTGCGCTTGACTGCGTGGCACAAAAACTAAACGAGTACTACAAGGCCTGCCAGGACCTCGAACCGGATGACTGGCAGCTGGTGCATGCCCTCTACGTGTTCGCAGAGGAACACGGCCTCGAGCAGATCGCAGTCTCCGACCCCTTCTGCCAGGCCACCACCCTCACGACGCCGAAACAGACCTGGCTGAGGATGCTGCTACTTAACCTCGCCACCCCGAACGAACAGTCACCGCGCCAGATCACAATGATCGCCAAATGGCTGGAACGCTGGACGGAAAAAGTCACCGTCAGCACGGAGGCAAACACATCCGGGCTGCCGCAGCTCACCGTCAACCTCGCAGGTTCGGCCGGCGCCTCGCGCACGCCGGGGTCCGGTGCGCGCGCACGCTACCTGAGCATGGACGGCCTGGCCGCCGGCCTGAAAAACCGCATTATGCTGCTGCGCAAAGGCGAAACCCCGCAAAGCCTTAAACTCGGCGACGATTGCGTGCAGCCATTTTGCGAGAAGACCCTGCTGCTGCTATACCGGCAATTGTGCGAACCAAACAACACCCGTGATCAGGCGCGCAGCAGCGCCTCCAACCCGGCTCAAGTCGCCTACAGCATCGCCGGCATCCACCACTACATATCTGGTCTACCCTTCAAGCAACCGGGTAGCGCCAAGGAACTGAGCTCCAAAGAGCGCCAGGAAATCGCCACCTTCGGCCGCATCGCCACGCGTGCAGAAAACGATTACAGCCTGATTCATGGCTACGCCTTGGAATTGTGGACGCTGCTCGACGAAAGCCTGACCGGGCTGCGCATGATGCGCGCCGCCGACAAACCGGGCATGCGGCTCGCACAAGGGCAACTGCTGGGCATACGTCCTGGCAACAGCCGGCATTTCATGCTTTGCGCCGTGCGCCGGCTGCTCTCAACGCGTGAAATGGATATCACAGCGGGCGTCCGCATCATACCGGGCGTGCCGCAGGCGGTCGCTGTCAAACCCACCGGCATCAACGCCGCTGCTGAAAAATTCGTTCCCGCCCTCGCCCTGCCCGAAGTGACGGCGCTGCGCTCGCCCGCTTCACTGCTGCTACCAACCGGGTGGTTTCGCGCCAAGCGCGTCATCGCGGTATGGCACGAAGCGCCGCAGGAGGTCATGCTGACGACCCTGCTTGAACGGGGCGTCGACTTCGAGCGGGTCTCCTTCGAGACGAAGTAAATACCCGCCCATTGGCCGGGAGGCGAAACCCGGCGCGTAATTCCCGCCACGGCACACCGCACGTCCTGTTGCGGGCCCAAGTTCCCATTTACAGCCGAATTGCCAAATAGTTCCTCGCCGCACCCCTGCCAAAGCGGCAATATGACTTCGTCATAATCTTGACGACCGGGTATCACAAGCCTGATGTCATCTATTTCCCAGCCCGCTCCCGGGCTCTGGAGGCGCCATGAACCAAAGCGATTTCCTCCCCGCAAGCCGACCCCTACTATCCGACCTCAAGAGTTGCGAGGATTGGCTGGCCAAAGCCTACCTGTCCGACCCGCGTCAGGCCTGCCATGAACTCACCCTGCTAATCGAGGCGCTGGAAGAGTCTCCACCGCGACACCTCGCCTACCTCGACATCCTCGAGCGCCTGCGCAAACCGCTAGCCGCCGCCCAGGAGGAACTGGCGAAAAAATTCCTCGCCAAAGCGCTGCCGCTCGGTCATCTGGAAA
>Ga0114978_10003746_pt1 | contig 12409 bp, 8 predicted proteins | sample S_140212_EF_Meta_FD_87027 | JGI IMG/M metagenome (GOLD analysis project Ga0114978, IMG submission 87027) | Freshwater microbial communities from Lake Simoncouche, Canada to study carbon cycling - S_140212_EF_MetaG | ecosystem: Environmental > Aquatic > Freshwater > Lake | place: Lake...
AGAAGCCCTCTACCAGCGAGCTGCTCGACTGGCTCAAGCTGCTGCTGGCAGAAGAAATGCCGCCCGAGGCCTTGCATAGCAAGGACGAAAAAGTCAGCGTGCCGCCGCTGGTCGGCGCGCTGCTCAAAAACGAACAGGATGTGACGTTGTTCGAAAAGCTTGTCTTCATGCAGAAGCACAACCGCTGAACATGGCGCATTTCATCGAGCCCGTTACCCTGTGCGACCGGGGCATCCAACTGGAGCCGCTGTCGCTTGCGCACGAAGAGGGCCTGCGTGCCGCCGCCGCCGATGGCGAACTGTGGAAGCTGCGGGTGACGTCGGTACCGGAACCCGGGCAGACGCGTCGCTACATTGAAGACGCGCTGGCCGCGCGCGAGGCCGGCAACCGCTTCGCCTTTGCGGTGATCGCGCAGGCCAGCGGTGAAGTGATCGGCTCGAGCAGCTACCATGACATCATTGCCTCGGTCAAACGGGTGGAGATAGGCTTCACCTGGTACGCGCAAAGATGCCAGCGAACCCATGTGAACACCACCTGCAAGTTGCTGCTGATGGCGCACGCCTTTGAGACCCTGGGCTGCCCGGTCGTCGGCTGGCGCACCGATAACTTCAACTTCGCGTCGCAGCGCGCAATCGAGCGCCTGGGCGCCCGAAAAGACGGTGCGATACGCGGCCACGCGCTGCGTCGCGACGGAACCATTCGTGACACCGTGATGTACAGCATGCGCGCGGGCGAGTGGCCCGAGGCCAAGGCGCAGTTGCTGGACCTGCGCGACCGTACGCGGACCTGACAGCGGCGAGTCGTTACGGGAGAACGCCATGCTGATCGATTTCTTCTATACGCTGCGCTCGGCCAAGCTGCCGGTGTCGGTCAAGGAGTATCTGACGCTGCTCGAGGCCCTCAAGCAAGGCGTGGTCGGCCCGAACCGCGACGACGGTGATGGTGGTGCCAGCAGCTACCGGATAGACGACTTCTACTACCTCAGCCGCACCGCGCTGGTGAAGGACGAAAAGCACTACGACAAGTTCGACCGTGCGTTCTCTGCCTATTTCAAGGGCGTCGAGAGCATTGCCGACTTCACCCGCGACCTACCGCTGGAGTGGTTGCGCAAGAACCTAGAGCTCAACCTGAGTCCCGAGGAGCGCGCCAAGATTGAGAAGATGGGATGGGACGAGCTGATGGCAACGCTCAAAAAGCGGTTCGAGGAGCAAAAGGAGCGCCACGAGGGCGGCAGCAAGATGATCGGCACCGGCGGCACCTCGCCGTTTGGCGCCAACGGCTACAACCCGCAGGGCATCCGCATAGGCCAGGAGAAAAGCCGCAATCGCAGCGCGGTCAAGGTCTGGGACCAGCGCGCGTACAAGGACTATGACGACACGCAGGAACTCGGTACGCGCAACATCAAGGTCGCGCTGCGCCGACTGCGCAAATTCGCGCGTGAGGGAAACGCCGAAGAACTCGACCTGGATGACACCATCCGCGCCACTGCCGCCAACGCCGGCTGGCTCGACATTAAGATGGTTCCCGAGCGCCATAACAATGTGAAGGTGCTGCTGCTGCTGGATGTCGGCGGCACCATGGACGAGCATGTGGCGCGGGTAGAAGAAATGTTTTCGGCGGCCAAGACCGAGTTCAAACACATGGAGTTCTACTACTTCCACAACTGCGTGTACGACTTCATGTGGAAGAACAACCGCCGGCGCTACAGCGAAAAATTCGAAACCTGGGACATCATCCGCAAGTACAACAAGGATTACAAACTGATATTCATCGGCGACGCGACGATGAGCCCCTATGAAATTCTGCAGCCGGGGGGCAGCGTGGAATACAACAACGAAGAAGCCGGCGTCGAGTGGCTGCAGCGCCTGACCACCGCGTTTCCGAAGTTCGCCTGGATCAACCCCGAGCCCCAGGGCGTCTGGCAGTATCGCCAGAGTATCAGCGTGGTGCAGCAACTGATGAACCAGCGCATGTACCCGCTGACGATAAGAGGTCTTGAAGAGGCGATGCGCCTGCTGTCAAAATAGTCGGATGCTTTTCCCCGTGTTGCAAAAGCCGGTTTCAGCGCCGGCTTTTTTTGTGGCTGCGCTGCTACTGGCGGGACCGCTGTGCGCCCAGCAGGCTGCTCCAGCAGGGGTCGCGGGTTTCGCGGACCCGAAGCCGACCTCCGCGGCGAGTGCGCCCGAGGCGCCGGCTTTCACGGTCGAGATCGGCGCGCCCCAGGAGGTGCAGGACTATTTGCGCCGCCATCTGGAGCTGATGCGCTACCGGGATCTGGCCGATCTCGACAACTCCGAACTCGAGCGCCTGGTGCTCGCTGCAGAAGACAACGTGCGCGAGCTGCTTGCGACGCTGGGCTATTTCTCGCCCCTGATCAGCATGCGGCTGCGGGTGGAAGCCGGCACGACCCCTGCGCCCGCTGCTCGCGCCGCGCTGCGGGTGGTCAGCCTTGGCGTCGAGACTGGGCCGCCGACGCGGGTGGGCGAAGTCGTGCTGGATTTCAGCGCCGGCGATCAAAGCCTGCGCGATGCGATCCGCGCCGGCTGGGCGCTGCCGTTGGGAGCCCGCTTCACGCAGGCGGCTTGGGACGGCGAGAAGGCGCGGGCGCTGCAGACGCTGGCAGCCAGGCGCTATCCGTTGGCGCGCATTGGGTCTAGCAGTGCCGATGTCGATGCGGAAAAGGCCAGCGTGCGCCTGCAATTGCAATTGGACCCAGGCCCGGCCTACCGGCTGGGTCGGCTGCGCATCGAGGGTCTGACGCACTTTGATAGCGCGATGGTGGAGCGGTTGGCGCGGCTGATGCCGGGTGAGGACTACGACCAGACGCGCCTGCAGGAGGCTCAGCAAAGGCTGCAGGACAGCGGCTATTTCGAATCGGTCTACCTGGCGATCGACGCCAGCGGCGACCCTGGCGCAGCCCCGGTGGTGGTGACACTGCGCGAGGCCAAACAGAACAAGCTGGTGCTCGGGCTTGGCGCCAGCACAGACAGTGGCCCTCGCGTTTCGGTGGAGCACACCCGCCACCAGTTGCCCGGCATCGGCTGGCGCGCTGCGTCCAAGCTGATGCTGGACCGCAACCTGCAGTCGCTGGGAGGCGAGCTGACAGCGACGCCCGATGAAGACAACTGGCGCTGGCTGGTGGGGCTGCAACTCAAGCAGGAAAATGCCGCCAGCGTCGAGGTCGGCAGCCAGAGCCTGCGCGTGGGCCGCACCCAGGCCGGCGAGCGCCGCGACCGCAACTACTTCCTGCAATACGAGCACGCCGATACCAGCGCTCTGGGCGCCGCTACCCGGGCGCAGTCGCTGAGCGCGAACTACGGATGGACCCAGCGCAGCTTTGATAGCCTGCCGTTTCCGGCGAGCGGATACGGTCTTGGCGTCGAAGTCGCTGGCGGCTGGACGCTTGGCGCGCACAACGCGCCCTTTGCCCGCACCCAACTGCGCTGGCTGGGAGTCTGGTCGCTAGGCGACACGACGGACCGGCTGGCGGCGTCGCGGGCTGGCCGCATCGCGCTGCGGGCGCAGGCCGGCGCCTTATGGGCCCGCAGCAGCGCCAGCCTGCCGGCCACACAGCTGTTCCTCACCGGTGGTGATACCAGCGTACGCGGCTATGTGTTCCACGGCATTGGTGCTACCTCGGCTGGCGGCCAGGTACTGCCCGGACGCTACCTGGGCACTGGCAGTGCCGAGTGGCAGCGTCCGATTCTGGTGGATGGGGCCGCCAGCGACTGGGAGGGCACGCTGTTCGTCGACGCCGGCGCGGTCGCTGACAAGCCGTCGGCGCTGCGGGCGCAGGTCGGCGTGGGAACCGGCGCGCGCTGGAAAAGCCCAGTCGGCCCGTTGCAGGCCGATCTGGCCTACGGGTTGGCGCTCAAGCGATTGCGCTTGCACCTTACTGCCGGGTTCAATTTCTGATGCGCCAGCCCCTATCGCTGCTGCTGTGGCTGATGGAACTCGGCGCCGGCCTGCTCGCTGCCATGCTGCTGGCGCTGTGGCTCTGGAGCGCCAGCGAGGGTTCGCTGGCGGCTGCGTTGGGCTGGGCTGGGCGCTACCTGGGCGCCGGCCAAAGTATCCAGGTTCAGGACGCGCGCGGCGCGCTGCGCGACGGTGGGCGGATTGCCCTGCTGCGCTGGGAAAACCAGGGACTGGTCGTGCAGGCGCGCGACCTGGACTTTGCCTGGCAACCGCTCGGGTTGCTGCAGGGTCGGCTGGAGTTCGGGCATATTCGTGCGGCCGAACTCGCCATCGAAGACCGACGGCCTACAAGCGGGCAGCCGCTGACCGAGTTGATGCTGCCGCTCGCGGTGGACGCTGCCTTTGCCGTCGAGTCGCTGCGCGCCAGTGGCGGCTGGAGTCTGGACGCACGCTCACTCGCCGGGCGCTACCGCTTTGACGGCAGTCGCCACCGTCTTGAGATCGATCGGCTGCAACTCGCCGCCGGGCGTTACCAGGTGCAGGCCAGCCTGCAGGCCCGCGCGGCGCTGGTCCTGGATATGCAGCTGCAAGGCCAGTTGCAGACCGAGTTGGCCGGCGCGCCGCTTCTGCTGGACGCCAGCGGCAGTCTGAGCGGCCCCTTGGCTGGCCCCGACCCTTCGCTCTCTTTGGCGGCGCGGATCCAGCCGGCGAGCCGGGGCGCTGCGGCAGTCGATGGCGGCGCGGTCGGCGCGGCCATCAGCGCGCACATCAGACCGTGGGCGCAGCAACCGGTGCTGCAGGCGCAGGCCAGCTTCAGCGCGATTGACCTGGCCCTGCTGTGGCCGGCGCTGCCCAAAACCCTGCTCAGCGGCAGCGCACGCCTAGAGCCGCACGCCGATGGCTGGCAAGCGCAGGTGGAACTGAACAACCGTGCGGCTGGCCCGTGGGACAGCGTCCGGGTACCGATCGACAGCGCCCGCGCCATGCTGCGCTATGCCAATGCGCAGTGGACGATCGAGTCGCTGGCTGCCACTGGCGCTGGTGGGCGCATACGGATGCAGGGCACGCTGGCGCAGCAAGGATTGGGCGCGCTGTCGGGCTGGCAGGGTCGGGTGCAGATGGAATCGGTCAATCCGGCGCTGGTGCACAGCCAGCTTGCACGCGCCAGCCTGGACGGAGAGCTACGGCTCGGCGCGGCCCAGCAGGGGCTCGATTTCGAGGCCGCCGTGCGCCCTGCCGCGGCGCAGGCCACCGGGCCTACAGCCGGTGGGCCGGCCGACGCGGCGGCCGCAGCGGGCCGCTTCGAGGCGGGCATTCGCGGCCTGCGCCTGCAAAGTGCGTCGGCCAAGGGGCGCTGGTCGGACGGCGTGCTGGACCTTGCCAGCGTGCGCCTTGGCAGCGATGACGCGCAGTTGCAGGGGCATCTGCAGTGGAGGGTGGCGACGGGCAGCGCGCGCGGCGCCCTGCAGCTGCGTGTTCCCGGCGCGCAGGCGGAACTCGAGGGGGCGTTCGGCCCGCGCGATGGCGATGGCAGCGTTTCGTTGAAGGTCGAGCAGGCCGAGCGCGCCCTGCGTTGGCTGGCGGCGCTGCCGCCGATGGGGCAGGGCGCGCTGGCAGGTGTCAGTGCGCAGGGTGCGGCCGAGCTGAGCCTGCGCTGGCAAGGTGGCTGGGAGGCGCTGCTCGGCGAGCCGGGGCTGGACGCGGCGCTGCAGTTGCGCATGAGCGCGCAGCAACTCACGCTGGGTAAGTCCAGCGGGACCCAGGGTCTGGGCCTGCACGGCGTCGACATTAGCGCGGCAGGGCCGCTCGGTGCGCTGGCGATCAAGGGCGGTGGCGAGCTGCAGTGGCAGGGCATGCGGCTGGCGCTGCAAGCGCAGGGTGTGGGCGCTCGCGCCCCTGCAGCGGCCGAGGCAACCGGCTGGACCTTGACGATTGACCAGCTGCGCGCCCAGTTGGACGACCGACTGCACGCGGCGCCTTGGGCGCTGGCTTTGCGCCAGCCGCTGAAGCTGGAGTGGCAGCCTGGCAGCGTCAGCCTGCTGCGCGCTGGCGCCGGTGAGGCGGCGCTGAGCGGGCCGCTGGCCGGGGTCGCAACCCTTTCCTGGCAACCGCTGCTGTGGCGCCAGGGCGCGCGCGGCGAATTGCACAGCCAGGGCGCGTTGAGCGGACTGCCCATGCACTGGCTCGACCTGCTTGGCGGAACCCAGTTTTCCGAAGTCGGGCTCAGCGGGGACATGCTGTTTGACGCGACCTGGAACATCGCGGTGGCGCAGCAGCTGACGCTGCGCGCCGAGCTGGCGCGGCGTAGCGGCGATATCCGGGTGCTGGCCGAGACCGCTGGCGCCACCGTGATCGACGCCGGTGTGAAGGAGGCCCGCATCAGCCTTGCGGTCGACGGCGACAGCCTGCGCGCGAGCGCGAGGTGGGACAGCGCGCGGGCGGGCGATGCGCAGGCCGAGTTCAGCACCCGCATCGGCGGCGCCGGTGCGGCGGACGGCAAACCCGTCGGCAACGGCCTGGGCCTGGGTGGATGGACATGGGCCGCCGACAGCCCGGTGAGTGCGACGCTGCGCGCAAGCCTGCCGCAAGTCGGCGTCTGGTCGATGCTGGCGCCGCCGGGGTGGCGCGTGCGCGGCACCCTGGACGCCGCACTGGCATTGACCGGCAGCCGCAGCGCGCCCCAGTGGACCGGCAGCGTGCAGGCGAAGGACCTTGCGCTGCGCTCCCTGGTGGACGGCATCGAGTTTGGCAACGGTCGGCTGCGCGCGAGCGTTCAGGGGCAGCGCCTTGCCATCGACGATTTCCAGTTGCAGGGAGCCGGTGGTGCTGCTGGCGGCGAATTCAGCGCCCGGGGCTTTGCGCAGTGGCTGGCGGCGCCGCAGGGTGGCGATGCAGCGCTGAGCCGGGTTCGCATCGAACTCGACGCCACGGCCCGTGCGCTGCGGGTGTCGGCGCGCGCCGACCGGCGCCTTGCGGTGTCGGGCCAGTTGCAGGCGCGGCTGGTGAATGCGCGCCTGGACATTCAGGGCGCTCTCACCGCCGATCAGGCGCTGTTCATCCTGCCCGACGAAAGCGCGCCCGGCCTGGGCGACGACGTGCGCGTCAAGCGGGCTGCTGCGCACGCCAGGACCCCACATAGTGCGGCGCCCGCTGCCAGTTTGCGGGCCTTGGCGACTGTGCCAGGTTGGCCGACCGCGCCGGCTGCATCGGGTGTGCGGGTGCCTGCGGAGCTCGCGCTTTCGCTGGATCTGGGGCCGGACTTCCGCGTCCAGGGGCGCGGCATCAACACGCGTATGGCCGGCGTTCTGCAGTTGCGCAGCAGCCTGCCCGCCAGCGCCGCTCCGCGCCTGAGCGGCGAGGTGCGCACCGTCGGCGGCAGCTACAAAGCTTATGGCCAGCAACTCGCTATCGAGCAGGGTGTGCTGCGATTTGGCGGTGCCTACGATAACCCGGCGCTCGACATTCTGGCCATACGCCCGAACCTGACGCAGCGCGTTGGCGTGCAACTGACCGGCACGGCGCTGGCGCCACGGGTTCGGCTGTACGCCGAGCCCGAATTGGCGCAGGCCGAAAAGCTGGCCTGGCTGGTGCTTGGTCGCTCCGGCGCCAACGGCGGCGCCGAGGCGGCGGTGCTGCAGCAGGCCGCGCTGGCGCTGCTCGGGCGCAGCGGGCAGGGCATATCCGACAGCCTGGCGGGCGCGCTGGGGCTCGACGAGCTCAGTTTTGTCGGCGCGTCAAGCGCGGCCGGAAGCGCCGGCGCCGCCACGCTGACCTTGGGCAAGCGCCTGTCCAGAGATTTCTATGTGGCCTTCGAGCGCAGTCTGGCCGGCACCATGGGAAGCCTGTCGGTTTTTTACGAACTATCCAAGCGCCTGACGCTGCGCGCACGCACCGGTGAGCAAAGCGCTATCGATCTGATTTTTACGCTCAGCTACGACTAGGGCTTGGTGCTTGGGGCCAGGGTGCTGGCCCTACAATTCCGGCTCCTCCCTGTAGTTCAATGGATAGAACGAGTGCCTCCTAAGTGCTAGATACAGGTTCGATTCCTGTCAGGGGGACCATTGGCCTGCAATGCGCCCATTAAAATCGCCGACTGTTCGAAACCCCGAATGTGCAGTCGCCGCATAGGACGAATGAAACGGATCTATTTTTCCGACTCCAGGATGCGGGTAAAGATTCTCCGAAAAGTGGGGCCTGTGCATACGCTAGGTAGGGCGGCGATGCCCCTCTTTAGCTTGTTGGCCGCGATTCTGCTGTGCGGCTGTGGGGGCCGTCCCAACGGTTCGGAACTCGGCTCTGAGGCGCCGATGAAGACGCCGCTGGCGGTGAGCAGCAGTTCGACGGCCGGCGTCGTCATCCAGGTCTATCAGGCGCTGTACGGCAAGGCGCCGGGCTACACCGACTACAGCAGCTACCTGGCACAGGCCAGCGCCAGCAACCAGGTCTTTGCCAACGCGCTGGTGGCCAACTTCGCCTCCACCAGCGACCAGGCGCTGGCGCTGCTGGTGCTCAACAACCTCGGGATTACCGCCACCACGGTGACGCAGAGCGGCTCCTACGCCGCCTTGCTCAGCGCGGTGGAGCAGATATTCGCCGCCTACGGGTCTGCTGCGCGCGGCCAGATCATCCTGAACATGACCACGCTGCTGGCGGGGCTCTCGAGCGACACCACCTTTGGAGCGGCGGCCACCACCTATTCGAGCCAGGTGCAGGCCAACACCAGCTACAGCGCTACGGCGACCAACACCAGCGCCAGCGTGGTGAGCATCGTATCCGGCGCGGTGGCTACTTCTTCGAACATCTCGGACATCGAGCCTGACCGCTTGCGCTACAGCCAGAAGTCGGTATTCCGGATCAGCGGCGTGGGCCTCGACAAGGACATCACGGTGTCGGTCTCCAAGTGCACGGGGCTGGCGCTGGTGGATGTGGGAACGGATAGCGAAAAGTCGGTGTCCTGCACCGTTTCGGCAACCGGCACGCTGTCCTTCGAAGCGAGGGACGCCGCCGGTTTGCTGTTGATGGCGAAGACGTTCACGGTAGCCGAACCGCAGGTAACGCTGGTGACTGGCCTGGGTACGATGGTGGTCGAACTCAACCCGACAGCGGCGCCGCTTTCGGCGATCAACTTCCTGCAGTACGTCAACGATGGTTTTTATGCCAACACCGTCTTTCACCGGGTGGTGGCCAGTTCGGCATTCGCGGTGGCGCAAGGGGGATGGCTCGCTCCGGGGGGCATTGTGCAGTCGGGCGTGCGTGCGGCCATCGCGCTGGAGTCCAATAAGGGGCTGAGTAATCTGCGCGGCACGATCGGCATGGCGCGCACATCGGTGTCCAATTCCGCTACATCGCAGTTCTACTTCAATGTCGCCGACAACCGGGGCTTTGACTATCTCAATGACGCCAACCCCGGATATGCGGTGTTCGGAAAAATCGTGCAGGGCCTTTCGGTGATGGACGCGATCGGCACGGTCGCTACAAGCACCCGCTATGGCGTGGCGGATTTCCCGGCGACCGATATCGTCGTCCAGAGCATGACCCAGAGCCAGTGAGCCAGACGAGAGGGCCCCGTTGAAGCTACTTTTCATCCACCAGAACTTTCCCGGTCAGTTCAAGTTTTTGGCGCCTGCGCTGGCGCGCCAAGGCCACGAGGTGGTCGCGATGACGATGCAAAAGAGCGAGGCCAGTCAGTGGCAAGGTGTGCGCCTGGTGCCCTATGCGGCGAGCCGGGGCACGACGCCCAAGGTCCATCCGTGGGTGAGCGATTTCGAGACCAAGGCGATCCGCGGCGAAGCCTGCTTTCGCGCCGCCTTGCGGTTGAAGGCGCAGGGTTTTTGCCCCGACCTGGTCATCGCGCATCCGGGCTGGGGAGAGAGCCTCTTTCTCAAGGACGTCTGGCCCGCAGCGCGGCTGGGAATCTATGCCGAGTTCTACTACCACCCGCAAGGCGCCGACGTCGGCTTCGATCCGGAGTTTCCGGCCGCCGACGCCGGCGATGTCTGCCGGCTGCGGCTGAAAAACCTCAACAACCTGCTGCACTTCGAGGTCGCCGACGCAGCGATCTCGCCGACCCAATGGCAGGCGAGTACCTTCCCTGAGCCTTTTCGCAGCAAGATCACCGTGGTGCACGACGGCATCGACACCGACGCGCTGGCACCCAACCCCGGTGTCAGCCTGACGCTCAACGGCAGCCTGAAGCTCAGCCGCGGCGACGAGCTCATCACCTTCGTCAACCGCAACCTGGAGCCCTACCGCGGCTACCACATATTCATGCGTGCGTTGCCCGAGTTGCTGCGCCGCCGTCCAAGGGCGCGGGTGCTGCTGGTCGGCGGCGACGACGTGAGCTACGGCGCGCGTGCCGAGGGCGGGCGCAAGTGGAAGGACCTATTCGCCGCCGAAGTGCGCCCGCAGATCAGCGACGCCGACTGGGCCCGGGTGCACTTTCTGGGCCATGTGCCCTACCAGCACTTCATACCGCTGCTGCAACTGTCGAGTGTGCATGTCTACCTGACCTACCCTTTCGTGCTGTCGTGGAGCTTGCTCGAGGCCATGAGCCTGGGCTGCGCCATCGTCGCCAGCGACACGCAGCCGCTGCGCGAGGCAGTGCGCGATGACGAAACCGGGCGGCTGGTGGATTTTTTTGACGTCGGCGGGCTGGCGCAGCAGGTCTGTGCGCTGCTCGACGATCCGCAGGCCCGCGCCAGACTGGGCGCATCGGCGCGTGCATTCGCGCGCGCGCACTACGACCTTCAGTCGGTATGCCTGCCGCGCCAGCTCGAATGGGTGCGCGCGCTGGCGGCTTAGCGCCGGCGGCGCGACCGGGCTAAGCCCGCGTCAGCCGTTTTCGGATTGCCGAATGACAGGCCGGTGTGACTCCAAGCGTGAATAGTTGGCGGTTTTTGCTAATTCGACAGAATCCAATAGGATTTGGCAGCTTTCGAAATTACAGTCGGCGGATCGAAATCCAGGCCCTCGGGCGAGTGAGACTATGAAAGTTGAGAAGACCTTTTGCACCACGCGGGAGGCCGCGACGCTGCTGGGCGTGTCGGTCGGAACGACGCAGCTGTGGGTCGACAACGGCCTGCTGTCGGCCTGGAAGACTCCGGGCGGACACCGGCGGGTGGCGCGTGATTCGGTGGAAAAGCTGCTGTACGTGCGGATGCAGTCGGTTGTTAGCGCGCCGACCGAGGCCGAGAGCGCACGCATGCGGGTGCTGGTGGTAGAGGACGACCGTAACCTGCTGCGCCTGTACCAGGTCATGCTGGCGCAGTGGCCCATGGCGCCCGAGGTGCGCACGGTCGACAACGGCATCGAGGGGTTGCTGGCGATTGAAGCGGCACCCCCCGACCTCCTCATCGTCGATCTGAGCATGCCCGGCGTGGATGGCTTGCAGGTGCTGCGAATCCTGCGCAGCAGCGCGCGTTATGCGGGCATCGCCATTGTTGCCGTCAGCGGTCTGGACGAGACCGAGATAGCGCGCCGCGGTGGCCTGCCGCCGGGCGTTACGCTGCTGGGAAAGCCGGTCGCCTTTTCCCGCTTGCTGGCGGTTGCCAATTCTGTCGAGGAGGGCCGGCGCGCAAGTGTCCGCCTAGCCGCATGATGCAACTCGACGCCGGCGCCAAGCGCACCGGGCAGTGGTGGCAGGCTGGGCGGGTGCCAGCGCGATAGACTCCTGCACGCTGGAGCTGTTGGCCGGCGCGTTGCACAACCTGAAGAGTGCCCCATGAAGAAGATACTGATTGCCGACGACCACCCCGACATTCGCCGACTGCTGTCTATTACCCTGGGCGGTGAGTACCAGATTTTTGAGGCCAGCGACGGTGTTTCGGCGTTGCAGGCGCTGCGCGAGCACCGGCCCGATGCGCTGGTGCTCGACATCATGATGCCCGGTGCGCTTGACGGCCTGCAGGTGCTCGATAGGGTGAAGGCCGACCCCGATCTCAAGAGCACGCTGGTGGCGATGGTCACGGCGCGCGGCCAGGCGGCTGACTACCGGGCGGGCCAGGAGCATGGCGCCGACGCCTACTTCATCAAGCCGTTCAGCCCGCTGCAGGTGGTGAACTGGCTGCGCGAGAAGCTCAAATGACGACGGTCCAGCATTTGCGTATGGCGTCCGCTGGCGGCGACGCGCAGCCCATGGTCGTCAGCGACGAGACCTCGTTGAAGCACCAGTTGGCCCGTTACGCCGAAGATTTTCAGGAGCTGCAGGGGCGCTACGGCGACCTGGAGCGGCGCCATGCGCTGCTCAGGGCCTCCTACCAGAGGCTCAGCGAGGCCGGCGCGATCCTGGGCCGGGAGAGCATCGTGCCCAAGGCGCTGTGCCTGGTGCTGGGGCCGGACGGTCGACTGGAGGGTTTTAACGCCGCCGCGCGCACCGCCTTGCAGTTGGGCGAGGCGGGTCCGATCCAGGTGGGGCAACTGCTCGCAACCTCGTGCCTGCCGCAGTTGCAACGCATGCTCGAGGGCCTTTCCGGTGCAGAGCGGGTGTGCGCTGCGG
>Ga0114978_10003749_pt1 | contig 12399 bp, 18 predicted proteins | sample S_140212_EF_Meta_FD_87027 | JGI IMG/M metagenome (GOLD analysis project Ga0114978, IMG submission 87027) | Freshwater microbial communities from Lake Simoncouche, Canada to study carbon cycling - S_140212_EF_MetaG | ecosystem: Environmental > Aquatic > Freshwater > Lake | place: Lake...
CACAAGTGCAAATAGCGCGGTTATTAACCTTACTGGTTCTAACTCTGCTATATCTGTTATCCAACACTAGTTGGGCAGCAATTGGTTCAGTAACTGAACAAAAAGGGAATGCATCCATCACACGCAACAAGCAAGCGGTGGATGCCAAACCCAAATCACCCGTAGATTCAAATGATTTAGTGCAGACCGGAGCAGGAGTGGTCGGTATCACGTTTGAAGATAACACTCAAGTAAGAGTAACAGAAAATTCCAAACTAGTCATAGATGACTTTGTCTATGATCCAAACAAGAAAGGCGCTGGTAAGTTGGCACTTAAAGTTGCCATGGGCACAGTACGATATGCGTCAGGTAATATTGCTCATGAGAACAACAAGAACGTGGCTATTAATACACCTACCGCGACTGTGGCTGTTCGTGGCACTGCTTTTACTATGACCGTTGATGAGGTAGGTAAGAGTCTAATCATCCTACTTCCTAATAAAGATGGTTCAGTTGGAGTCATCGATGTCATCACCGCAGTCGGTACAGTAACACTCAATCAAGCATTTCAAGCTACACTCACAACTTCTACTGAAGTCAAACCTACTAAGCCAGTAGTACTACTATTATCAGAATCAGCAATTGATAATATGCTTATTGTCAAACCACCAAAAGAGATATTAAAACGAATCCTTGATGATATTAAAGATAAGTCAGGTGTAGCTTTAGATTTTAATGGATTAGATGTAAACTTATTGGATGTTAAAGTGTTTAAAGATCCGTATGCGCAGTATAGTGAACTAGATATTAACTTCCTTGACGCAGAGTATTTAGGTAATGCTTTTGATAATGAACTACTAACAGCGTTCCAAGTTGGGTATAATGCTTTAACTGGAACCTATGTATTTGATAAACAGTCTTATTGGATAGTAAATAGGCCTAAGAACAATCAAAATGCTACCATATTAATTAATAAAGATTTGGGATATAATATAAATATTAATCAAGCCGGTTCTTCCACAATTATACAGAACCAGGATACTTCGACTAATACTATAATAATTAACCAGAAGGGTAATTAATGATACCATTCAAATCTAAACATCGCAAAACTTGGTTTATTGATCTTGACGGTACTATATTAAGATATAACTTATTAAAGTCTGCTGTGTGCCAAGATAAGTTACTACCTGGTGTAAAAGAGTTATGGGACAAGATACCTAAAAAGGACTATATAATTTTAGTTACTGCCCGTCCTAAATATCTTAAAAAACATACTATAAAATTCTTAGAAAAGCACGGAATTAGATTTGATGACATCATCTTTAACTTACCAAATGGCGAAAGAATACTTATTAATGATGATAAGCCTGATGGAACGCAGATGTCTTACGTGTGGCGTGTGCAACGTAACGAAGGATTTTAAATAATTTTACAATAATTAATAACTAGGATATAATATAACTATGAAAGTTAAAAACTTAATACGTAAGATGTATCTAGCTTGCGTTAGACATCAAAAAAAGAAACAAAAGAAGCTTTGGTTTAAGACGTTAAAGAAAAGTCTGCAACACAAGAAGACTCAGGTCATACAGTGAAACGGTTATTATCACCGTGGTTTGCACTACTAACACTAGCGCTATTAGTAAGTGTTCGCGCAGCAGATCCATCTTTTATAGAGTCTGTTAGACTTAGATACTTTGACACACTAATCACATCTAAACCTGTAATACAATCTAAACAAGTCCATGTTGTTAACATAGATGATAAAACTATTGAACGATTAGGGCAGTTCCCATTTCCAAGGAGCCAATATGCAAATATTATCGAAGATCTTTATCACCGTAATGCTGGTCTCGTTGTTTTTAACATCTTTATGCCTGACGCTGATCGCTTTGGACGCGATGCCAACTTGGCTGATAGTCTTGCTAGACACCCTATCGTCTTACCTCAGGTAGCAACACCTGAGAAACAAAAACCTGGAGCATTTAGACCTGGTGTATCAGAGATTGGTGGTAAAGCCTCTGATTTTGCAGTAAATTACCCTGGCATTCAAGCCAATATATCATCATTTAACACCAGCGCAGCTGGAATAGGAGTTGTGAATGTCTTACCTGAAATTGATGGCGTTACTCGCCGTATCCCTATGGTCGTTGCAAGTGAAGGCCAATTGTACCCAAGCATTACTCTTGAAACCTTGCGAGTTGCTGTTGGAGACCCAAGTTTCCAAGTTAAATCTTCCGATGTCGGAATCGAAGCTGTTCGAATCCCCAAGTTTGCAAAGATTACCACTGACACCGTTGGCCGAGTATGGGTCGACTGGTCGTCTAATCCAATTGAACACTCCGTTGTGGACCTCCCAAAATCATTCGACGGAGGTATCGTCATCGTTGGGCTTACCGCTCGCGGACTCAATAACCCAGTTGCAACTGCCAGAGGTGCAATCTATCCGCATTATGTACAAGCTTCTGTATTAGATACATTAACATCAGGTACAAGTATATCACGCCCTGATTGGGCAGATGGCGCTGAAGCATTAGTAGTTATTATATTATCAATCCTAATAATCTTCTTATCGAGGTGGAAATATGCTATTGTCCCTATTCTTGGGCTTATTGGCCTTTTATATTATGCTTCTTATTTTGCCTTTAATACTTACGGCTATTTGGTGGATGCTATCTTTCCTATTCTTGCTTTGGGTATTGTATATGCTCATGCATATACTGTTAAGTTTATAAGTGAGTTAAATCAAAAGTTACAGATCAAGAAACAATTTGGTACTTACTTATCACCAGCACTAGTTGAAAAATTACAAAAGAACCCAGAGTTATTAAGACTTGGTGGTGAAACAAGAGAATTATCTATTATGTTTACAGACGTCAGAGGATTCACTACTATCTCTGAACATTACGGAGCAGATGTACAAGGTCTTACTCAGATCATGAATAGATATATGACAGCTATGACAACTAAGATCATAGATAACGAGGGTACTTTAGATAAGTATATTGGCGATGCGCAGATGGCTTTTTGGAATGCACCATTAGACGATAAGAATCACGCATTAAATGCAGTTAAAACAGGTTTAGAAATGTTAGGAGATTTAGATGAGTTCAACAAAGAAATTGCTAAAGAAAATATACCGGCGTTTGGTATGGGGTTGGGTATTAATACTGGTGACGTTGTGGTTGGGAATATGGGTTCTCGACAAAGGTTCGACTATACTTGCCTCGGCGATAGTGTCAACCTTGCAAGCAGATTAGAAGGTCAGTCTAAGCCATATGGTGTTAAGATTATTTTAGGTCCTAAGACAGCAGAATACGTTAAAGATCATTATAGTGTTATTGAACTAGATAACATCGCAGTTAAAGGTAAGACTGAAGGTATCAAGATCTATACGATAGGTGAAACAGTTAAACATGCTCATAGTGAATATATTAAAGAATACTATCGCGGTAATTGGGATAAGGCTATCAAATGGGCCAAAGGCTTATCTGAAGATGACTCAGTTACTATCAAACAGTATTATTTAAACATGATTGAACGTATGGAAGAAGGCCTTCCAGCAAATTGGGATGGTACGTACCGCGCCACATCAAAATGAGATTCTTAATCTTATTGCTTTTAGCATTCAATTGCTATGCCCGTGATATTACAGCCGAATCTTGGGTTGTTACTAATGAGGAAGGTAAAGTTATTGCTGGTCAAAATGTTGCTGATATAAGACCTATAGCATCTATTACTAAACTTGTTACAGCCATGACTATTATTAATGGTGGTCAGAATCTAGATGAACAGGTTAAAACTAAAACGTTTGGTATGATTACTCGCAGACAGTTATTAGATATGGCTTTAGTAAAGAGTAACAATCAAGCCGCAGATACATTATGTAGGATCTATATTGGTGGATATGATATGTGTATTACTGATATGAATCATCTATTATTTAAACTAAATCTATTAAGTACTATTGTGTATGACTCGACTGGTTTGGATAAGAGAAACCAGAGTACTGCAATGGAACTATCTAAACTCCTCCAAGAAGCCGCAAAATATCCTGAAATAGTCAAAGCATCACAACAATCAAAAATTAAAATCAAGACAAAGAAGAGATTCTGGGTCTTTAATAATACCAATCCATTAATCGGTAAAAGACAGGATATTATAGTGTCTAAGACCGGGTATACCAAACCGGCTGGTGGTTGCTTAGCCATGTTGATGTCTACAGACAAGGGTCAGCGATCTGTGATTGTATTGGGTAGCTTGAACACCCGGACACGTATACCTGAAGCCAAATTTATTGCCAATAATAACTAAGTGAACCGCTAGAAACTTCAACCGGGATCGATCGGCAGCATCCCAGACTCATATCCAATGAAATCAATCACTTATATAATACATAAGTTATTGAATCCTCAACAAAAACTATTTTAACAAACTTGTTTACAATAATTGTGTATTATGGTATAATATTCTTATAGATTAAATAAACAACGGAGAGAAAATATGAAAACAACAAAAACTAAAGAACAATTGGAATGGGAAATACAGGCCTACGGTATGACGAAAGCTAGACTTATGCAAATGGTAAAAGAACAATCTTTCCCAGGTACTGAAATGATGTTTGCTGCTGGATTATTAAGTGATGCACAGCAAATTATGGATCCAGAGTTTAGTGATGAAGGATGGGTAAGTCCTCAAACAGCTAATCAAGCTCGTCAATATATTAACTGTGCCAAAGCAATTATGTTTGATATTATGGACCCATCAAGAAAGGCAGTTGGATTATGATTTTAACTTATAATGATAGTTTATACAGCGATTTACACAAAGACGCTTATGGTTTTAGACCTAGTGAATTTAGTTATAGCTTATGGAACGAATTAAGTCCTGAAGATAAACAAATTGAATGGGATCATTTACTTCGTACACAAAAAGAGCGATATGAGCAAGAAAAGCTTGAAGAACGTCGTTCTATCGATCGCTTTGAGTATTGGATCGATAACACTATTGAATCTGGAGCGGCTGATAGAGCTCAAGCTTTAAAATGGATCTTAGAAGGTGCTGCAATAGAAGATCCACAACTTGATATTGAGCATTTTGAATGGAAGATGGGTTTACCGTTTGGCTATATAAACAGTTTACAATAATTGATAATTGTGATATAATGTCTAATATGATACTAGTAAAAGATAAACGAAAAGGTAAAATAGTACCAATCTTAGATGAGTTAGAGGAAGATACTTTAACTCCTCAAGAGATCGAGGAACTAAAGTATTTGGCTGATCCGAGATTTTTCGGGCCAGACTATGACGAATAAGGTTCTACGCCACTTAATACATATATGCGGAGTTATTCTAGACAGCACCTTCCGCGGGTCAGTGTGGATACGCACGATGTAGAACCTTTTTTAAAGTACATTAGAGAGGTCAAACTAAGGGTACCTCTATTTGATCTAGTGTACTTTAAAAAATAAACCTGATCTAAGGCAGGTAGTCCTTAGACTTGAGTGGACAGGATCCGAAAAACGGAACGTAATAAGCCATTTCGACTAGCTGGTATGGCAAGCAAACCACAATACCAGGCAGTAGGGAACTTAAAATGTTCCCGTACTAATTTTAACTTGGAGATATTATGCATCAAGATATAAGACAAATGATCGTTAAGGCATTACATAGTAACGAAGATGGTGTTACCGTTAGCTTCACTAAAAAAGACGGAACTGATCGTGATATGTTATGTACCTTAATCGAAACTAAAATTCCTGAAGATATGAAACCTAAAACTGAAGGAACTAAAGTGAGTGATAGTACGCTGCGCGTATTTGATCTTGAAAAACAAGGTTGGAGATCATTCCAATGGGACACTATTAAAACTGTGAAGGGTATATAATGCAATTATTAGATGAAGATAAGAAACAAATCCGTGGCGCCGTTGTAGAAGCTAGTAACTCACTACTTCGAATTGATGCTGAAAAGGATTTAATTAAGAATATTATAGATGGTTTGTATGACACCTATAAGATACCTAAAAAGACTTTGAGTAAAATTGTTAAGGTATATCATAAACAAAACTTTAATGAAGAGGTAGCTTTAAACGAAGAGTTTGAAGATCTCTATCAGACAGTAACAAAGACAACTAGTGATTAAGATATTCATAGGCACATCTGCAAATGGCGAAGATGCCGAAGCAGAGATGACGTTAGAGTATACATTACGTAAACACTCTAGTGAACCTATTGAAATCACATGGATGAGACAGACTAAAGATCTATCATCTCCATGGGGTGGATGGAAAACTAATACATGGGCTACTCCGTTTTCTGGATTTAGATGGGCAATACCTGAAGTTTGCGGATTTAAAGGTAAAGCTATCTATCTTGATGTAGATATGTTATGCTTTAAAGATATTGCTGAGTTATGGAATACAGACTTAGGTGATAAGCCTATGTTATCTAAATATATTAATGGTCGATGGGAACTATCAGTTATCTTATTTGACTGTGAAAAGATGCAGCCACATTTACCATCAATAGAAGAACTTAAAAAGCTTCCAAGTGCGCCACAAGTTTTAGGCCCTATAGCTAAAAGTATTACTGGTGAACTTGATCCAAGATGGAATGTATTGGATGGTGAATTGTATACAATCCCTGAGATGTATATCCTTCACTACACTATTATGGCAACACAACCTTGGAAACCTAAATGGTTCACAGGCAATCCCAAAGATCACCATAGATCTGAATTGAGGAGACTATGGTTTAATTTAAAAGATGAAGCCGTGAACGCTGGGTGCAAACCACCCGCAGGGTATGAGCCGTTTGGTAAGTATGATATTATTGGCAAAGTTTAAAAATATGTTTACAATAATTGAGGAGCATGATATAATGTTACTATTAGATATAACTATAAGAGGAAACCATGGCTAAAATTAGTCAAAAGCAAAAAAACTTTAGTGTGCAAGCCATCGCCAAAGGTAAAGGATCTGGAGCTCCAGTAGTTACAGAATTGAATTATAAAGTATCCTTATCTAGAGCATTAGGTTACTATAATCTTAACATGGATAATAGTATTCGAGCAAAAGTTGTTTTAAATTATCTTAAAAAAAATAATAAGACCTATTATGAGGCGCTTCAACTAGCACCAGACTATGAGTTCTTATCTCTAGGTTCTCTTATTACTATATTAAATAATGGTGAATACTTATCCGATGCCGATAAGAAACGTATCGATGATAAACTTACCGAACTTTATAAAACATATTCAGCACAGCTTATCGATCAGTTACAAGATGATAAGCCAAAGGCACCAGTCATCTCTATTGAGAAACGTATCATCGATACGGCAAGAACTGCATCTGAAGAGATTGATTATGCTCTTGATAAGTTTGTAAAGACTAAATCATCCGACTTTAATATCAAGGCTCATTTGTTATCAAATAATATATCTAGTGCGGTAGCAAAAAAGATTGGTGAGTATTATCAAAGTACTTTAAGTGAGGTCGATGAGGCTATTGAAGGTGTCGATGAACAGTTGGTAGAGGGTTATTCTTATTTCACTAAGTCTGAACTTAAAAAGTTTAGAGAGTTTATTAAGGGTATCATTGATGGATGTGCACAGCAACAAGTTACAGCCAAAAAACCTAGAATTCAGAAAGCTAAACCACCAGCGATTATCGTTAAAAAACTTAAATTCTTAAGAGAGTTTGCTGAACTAGGTCTTAAGTCCATCGATCCAGCTACTATTGTAGGTGCTGATGAGTTATGGGTTTATAATGTTAAAAACCGTAAGCTTATTAACTATACAGCTGCAAGTAACGAAACACTATCAGTTAAAGGTAGTACTATCTTAAATTATGATATTGGTAAATCTAATACTAAAACATTACGCAAACCTGAAGAGTTCTTTAAAGAATTATCTATTGGTAAACGAAACATGAGTATTGCAGTTAAATCATTAACAACAAAATCATCTCAACCTAATGGTAGAATTAACAATGATATGATTTTAATTGGAGCCTTTAAATAATGGCATATGTAAAAGAAGTATTTGATGTAGAAGAATTAGAACAGGCCAAACATATAGTTCTAACATCAGATCCTAATAATCCAAATAAGTTTAAAATTGAAACTGATGCAGTAATCAAGTCTCTTAAGAAACGCAAGATTATAACTAAAGACTCATGGGTCATGGACTTTGGTTGTGGTATGGGTAGGGTATCTAAAGCGGTTCTGGATGAGTTTAACTGTACTGTTATTGGTGTTGATATAAGTCCATCAATGCTTAATTTTGCTCAGGAATATACAGAATCCCTTAAGTTTAAGGGTGCTATTAAATGGACGTTACCTAATACTATTGATGTATGCTTAGCAATTTTATGTATTCAGCATACCGAATATCCTAAGTCAGAGATCAAAGCAATCTATGACGCATTAAAACCTAATGGCTATCTAGTTCTTATTAATGAGAATAATAGATTGGTACCATCAGGAGTCGACAGTAAAGGATTTGTTATTTGGAATGACGATGGAGTCGATGTACATAAAGAAGTTGAAAAGAAGTTTAAAAAGATCCATGCTGAAAAGTACATGGACACAGATAAAGAAATAATTTACTATCAGAAAGTTACATAATGATAATTCTTGACTACAGCCAAATTGCGCTAAGTAACATCTTACCTTTTCAGAATGACATTAAGCGTCAGTCACCTGAAGAGATTAAGAACTTAATTAGACATACTACATTATCTACTATTAAATCATACAAGAAAAAGTATGGTAAAGAATATGGTGAGATGATTATTGCATGCGACGGTAGAAACTACTGGCGTAGAGGAGTATTCCCTCACTATAAAGCATCTCGTAAGGCAAGTAGAGAAAAATCAGATCTCGATTGGGGTCTAATATTTGATACGCTTGCTGAATTACGTACTGATCTTATTGAGAACTTTCCATATAAAGTTATTATTAATGAAGGTGCCGAAGCCGATGATATTATCGCGGTACTTACTGAATTTACACAAGAGAATCTGTTAACTGAAGGTGGATTATTTCCTGAACCTCAAAAGGTTCTTATTGTATCGTCTGACAAGGACTTTATCCAGTTACAGAGAAACAAAAATGTTCGTCAGTGGTCTCCAATGCAGAAGAAGTTTGTTGAGGGTTCACAGAAACAGGTACAAGAGTATACCATTGAACATATAGTTAAGGGTGACTCTGGTGACGGTATACCTAATATCCTATCTAAAGATGATGTGTTTGTATCTGGTGATAGGCAAAAACCATTCTCGTCTAAGCGCTTACCTGAATTCTATGAAAAGGGTATTGAAGCATGTAAAAATGATGAGGAACGTAGAAACTATCAGCGTAATCAAACACTAGTTAACTTTGATTATATTCCTGAAGAGTTATCGAAGATTATTATATATAATTATGAGAATACTAAACCGAAAGGCGATAAAAATTCTGTGATGAATTACTTAATCAAAAACAAATGTCGACTATTACTCGACGAACTTGAGGACTTTTAAAATGGCACAACAAAAATTTATCCCTGAAATCTTGGAAGAGATCAATAAGGATCCAAAAAAGATTAATGACTATAAAAAAGATTCAGCACTCGATTTAGTCTTTAAATATGCGTTCCATCCAAATGGCAAAATGTTACTTCCAGATGGAGATCCGCCATATAGATCTGATGCGGCACCAATAGGTTTAACGCCAGCAGTATTAAGACACGAGCTTACAAAACTATATGTATTCTGCCGTAAAGACTTAACTAATATTAAACGCGAACAATTGTTTATTAGATTATTAGAATCGGTTCATCCCACGGAAGCTAAGCTTTTGATTGCTATTAAGGATCGTAAGCTAGATAAGATGTATAAGAAGATTACAAAGAAACTAGTCACCGAGGCAGGATTTATACCACCGGAAGAGTCTGGGGAATAGTTTTACTATAAATATATAGGAATCATTGATTCTTATGAAAGTGAAGCCATGGTCGATCGGCGCATAATTGTTTTGCTATATTAATCAATCACTTATAAACCTATTTACAATAATTGGGAGATGTGATATAATAGTATTATGATTAGGCACATTTTACTCTATAAAAGCGATAAGATATCGGTGTACTGTACCCCAGCGGTAGAGCGCGAATCTACGGCCAAACGTAAATCTACTTACGTTAAAACCTGTATCGCGGCAGAAAAGACGCTAATCAAAAGTATTACAAGTAAATACCCAAAAACAAAAGATAGTCATTTTAAATTCCTATTCAAAAACTACAAGAATAACGATATGCTTGGGTCTTGTGATATGGAATTTGATAATGACATAGCAGTAGATTTAAACGCTAAGGCAATGAACAGTTTATGTAAGACTATTGGTCATGAATTAGTGCACGCCAGACAGTTCCTATCTGGCCAGTTGCAGTACAATGTACGTATTAAGTACTTTACTTATGAAGGTGATAAACATAGGTATATATACAGACGTCAGCCATGGGAACTAGAGGCTTACGCGCTACAAGACAAAGAATCGTTAAAATTGAAGAGGTGGCTATTAGATCATGCACATTACAACCCAAAACTCGCAACTTCAGAAGTATAAAGCTCAAGTAGTAGAATTCGAACCACTTCCAGACTGGAAGTTTAAAGTATCCTATTACGACGATGAGGGTTATCTATGTACAGAGATAGTAGATCACACAAAACTTGAAGGTGAATTTATTAAGGAAAAATTATGAACAAACAATTATTATTACAATCAATTAAAACAGTATCAGGCTTTTTAGCAGTAATCTGTATAGTGTTTATATCTATAGCATTTATTTTATCCACATTACCAACATGGGCTGGAGTAACATTTGTTATTCTATGTTTAGGTGGTGCTTTAACGTGGTTAGAATATAAAAACTTAAAAGATAAAGCAGCTTACAAACGCTTAAAAGACGGAATTAAGTAATGAATATTTTCTATCTACATCCAGATCCTAAGACCTGCGCTGAGTACCATGTGGATAAACACTGTGTCAAGATGATTCTTGAAACGTGCCAACTGTTATCTACTGCACATAGGATTCTGGATGGTATAGGACCAATAAAACTTAAAAGTCCTACTAGTAATCGCATGATAACTAGATATTGGTTAGCTGATGATCGTGAAGCTATATTATATAATGCTACACATATGAATCATCCGTCTGCTGTATGGTGTAGACAAAATCGAGATAATTATTATTGGCTATGGTGTTTACTTAAATCGCTGTGTGACGAATACACTTATCGTTATGGTAAAATACATAAGTGTCAAGAGATTGGATTAGTAGATAAATTAAAGTGGTTTCCTAATAATCTTTCTCATGGTTTATTTACTGAACCGACTCCGGCTATGCCTGATCAGTACAAAACGCCAGGTAATTCAGTGAAATCATACCATAACTATTATAATAATGAAAAGCAAAGAATGTTTGCCTGGAAGCAAAGATCAGTACCGCCCTTTATAAATAAAATTAAAGAGGATACTTATGCCACTATATGATTTTAGAAAAAAGGATACCGGTGAGGTATTTGAAAAGATGATGTCTATATCAGCTAAGGAAGAATATCTTAAAGAAAATCCAAACATTGAGTCAGTACTTGGTATGAATATGATGATCGATCCATTCAGATTAGGAGTTAGGAAGTCAGATCAAGGTTTCAAAGAAGTATTACAACGAATCCATGAGAAAACACCTGGTAGCCAGTTAAATAAAACTACAAAACAATTATAAGGTAACTTATGGCCCGACATAAACGGGATAACGGTAATGTGGAGACCGTACAAGAACAACCACAACAGCATATAAGTAATGGATTAAGAATTAAAGCAGATCAGCTTAAAAAGTTTGATCCACTTACTGATAATCAAAAGAAGTTCTTTGATGCTTATAAGATAGGTGACTATTTTATAGCGCTACATGGAGTAGCTGGAACTGGTAAAACATTCTGTGCTTTATATAAAGCTATAGAAGAGGTACTAGATAAATCTAATCCATTTAGTAAGATCATTGTCGTGCGATCAGCAGTACAGTCTCGCGACATGGGCCATCTTCCAGGTGACGTGGCAGAGAAGATGGAAATATATGAACAGCCATACCGACAAATCTGTGAGACCCTTTTCGGTCGTAAAGATGCGTGGGAAAGGCTTGAAGAACAAGGCCATGTTAAGTTTATATCGACTTCGTTTATTCGAGGTATGTCTTTCGATGACGCTATTATTATCGTTGACGAAATGCAGAACATGACTTATGAGGAAATCGACACAGTTATGACTCGTGTTGGTTATCGTTCTAAGATCATTTGGTGTGGTGATTATCGCCAGACTGACTTGAATAAAAAGAAAAATGACGTTAGTGGTATATTGAAATTTTTCGATATC
>Ga0114978_10003750_pt1 | contig 12394 bp, 22 predicted proteins | sample S_140212_EF_Meta_FD_87027 | JGI IMG/M metagenome (GOLD analysis project Ga0114978, IMG submission 87027) | Freshwater microbial communities from Lake Simoncouche, Canada to study carbon cycling - S_140212_EF_MetaG | ecosystem: Environmental > Aquatic > Freshwater > Lake | place: Lake...
GCCTTCATTACCGGCAACGAAAAGTGGCTCGACCCGCCCAAAAGCGGAGACACCGGTGCAGTCAGTCCCAGCCGTCGCTCATGGGAACGTCTTAGCAACGCTCTCACCCTTGCAAGTGTAGCGGAGACCCCAGACGACACCATGTTCTACCCGATCTGTCTCGGCTTCGTCGGAACGGAAGCAACCATCGCGTTCCATGGCTTTGTGAAGACCATCGACGCCCAGGTCACCGGTCAGGAAATCATCGAGGAATACGGCAAGGTCAAGAAGAAGATCGAGAAGCTCGGCCAAGAGAAGCTCAACATCGCAATTGAAAAGATGGCAGACTACGTCACCAAGAACCTGACGACCCTAGACGACAACCAAGGCAAGAACCTTAAGGCGTTCATGGACAACCTTCCCGCCGAGCTCCGCGTGTCCGCCTGGTCAAAGCTGACCTCAGGCGGGGTAGAGAAACTCGAACTTGCCAAGAGCGTCCACAAGTGGTGCGTCGAAGGCATCCTTGGAGTCTTCGGTGTTGAAAAAGGCGCATCCGGGGTCGGTCAGACCCCCGTGACCCAAACTACCAAAAAGGGCAAGAAGTGATGGAGACTACTCACCATGCTAGAGTTCGACGCAGAACTGTGGAAGCAACGGGCCTGGAGTAGGCTCAAGCGGGTGAGCAAGCGCGACTCGAGAGAGAAGCGTGACATCGCAGAGAGACAGTGGCACCGCGATGTCGTCCATATCGACAAGATGAAGACTGTCGTGGGCTGGTGCACTTCCAAGGCACTCGAAGTAAGGTTTGGTAAGAGACCAGGGGCGATGTATGATATCTCATCCAAGACCATCCTCGTAGTCGGAAGGGCAGCCCCAGAGAAGCAGCTGTATTACCTTCTCCATGAGTGCGGACATCATCTGATAGGTAACAAGGAACACCACGAACGATTCGGCTTAGGCTACCCATTCGCAGATGACCCTGTAGTGAACACCACGTTCCATCATAGGGTTGCATGCCTGGAGGAGGAGATGGAGGCTTGGACGCGTGGTTGGAGGCTCTCTAAACGTCTCCGCTTGAAGCTGGACAGGGACGATTTCGACAAGGTTCGAATAGAATGCCTCAGAAGTTACATCAAGTGGGCAAATGGTAGAGCCCTATTGAAGTCGACGTAGAGATCACTCTGGTGTCACCCGTAAGCGGTGCAATGTCAACATCGAATGATGTAGGATAGAGCAATGGAAGACAACGAAGAAACCACCGTCAAAGAGATCATCGACAATGGTGAAGTGGACGAGGTCACTCGAGCCGCCCGACTGGAACAAGCAAAGGCAGCCAACAAGCCCATGATCGACCACCTACCTGACGCGGTAGAAAAGGACGAAATGGGGTACTTGGTTCTCCTAGCAGCACCAGGAGAAAAGCTCATTGTGGAACGACTAGCTTCTGTCCTCTCACACAAACCCTGGCTCGACACCAAGACCTACACGGTCAAGAGCGTCGATGTTGCAAGCGGATTCGTCTCCCTCTGGGACGATGACCTTCGCCGTGATGCCACCACCAACTACATCCAAGGTCTCCAGGCTGGATACAGGTTCAAGCTCGTCACCAGGAAGGGCATGCAGATTGGCGCCAAGAAGCGTGGTCGCCCCAAGAAGAACCCCACGGTGGAGACCAAACCTGTCGAAACTGATGCCAATGGCCAACCTATCAAGAAGAAGCGTGGCCGCCCTCCCGGGGTCAAGAACAAGAGCACCATCGTAGCCGAAGCAAAGGCACAAGGCGCACAATATGAATGAGCTTAACATGACCTACGACGACGTCAAGGCTGCAGCTGACTTCCTCCGTAAGTACGCCCGAGGAGTAGAGACTCGCCTCTACATGGACATGAAGGTCCAAGATGCACACCATGAGATCTCAGAAGCGTACAGACTCGCAGACGAACTTGATGATCTGGCGGGGAAGATGGACACCGTCACACCACAGGACATCGGATGAAAAATGAAAATCTAACATTGATCACCCGCATAGGATGGGCAGTCGCACTACTTGCAGCTTGGACTGCAAGGGCATGGAACAGCGACGGAAGCGTCATCGGCGTCCTCATCGTTGTGTGCGGATGGACATCAGTAAGAATCGTCAGCGAAGGCATCACGGCTTCCCTCCTCCTCATGCGAGCAGACGAAGACGAAGAATAAACCACCAACCCTAGTGCAACTAGTTGCATAAATGCAGTGCAATGTTCATCAACATCGTGATAGGATAAGACTATGTTCAGCCATTGCGATACAGACTACAACCTGGACCGTCACCTCATCGCGTTCCTCCAGGACTCTCCATTCTTCGCGGAGCTGTCACGTTACATCCGTAAGGTCCCCACCATGGACCTCCCCACGGCTGGCGTCGCTTTCGATCCACAGTACGACGACATCACCCTCTATTGGAATCCAGAATTCTTTGCTTCCCTCTCAGATGCAGAGGTCCGAGGCGTCCTTGTCCATGAATTCTACCATCTCATCTTCCAGCACCTCTCCACCCGTCGCAAGTCGCCCGCCAAGATGTGGAACGTCGGCACAGATCTCGCCATTAACTCCATCATCGTCTCCGGCGAAGGTAAAAACTACGCTCTCCCGGAGGGAGGTCTCGTCCCAGGTAAATTCCCAGTTCCCAAAGGAGAACAAGCACTCACCAAGGAACAAAAGGCAGCCATGCCAATGGCGGCACTCATCGAATCCTTCCCACACAGCCAGGCTTCCGAATGGTACTTCGATCGTCTCAAGGAAAAGGCGGAAAAGATCCAGCAGCAGATGAAGGACGACTGCCCGGTCCACGGCTCCGGTATGCCGTCACCCGGTAAGGGCGGTGGAGGCGCAGGCGACCCCCAGAATAATCCGAATAAATCGGACGGTGGAAACCAACCCGATGATTCCTCGAGTAATCCTGGAGGCAAGGATGAAGGACAAGACAAGAGTCAAGGCGACCACGAACACGGCGACGGCGGACACAAACACGGTGATCACGGTCAGCAGTGCACGTGCGGTGAAGACTGGCTGGACTCCATGGACGACCACTCCGGCTGGGAACAAATCCCAGAAGAAATGCAGGAGAAGGTCAGAGGCCAGATATCCAACATCGTCGACAAGGCGGTCAAAACAGCCGACGCTCAAGCCAACGGCTGGGGCAACATCCCAGCAAACCTCCGAGAGGATATCCGCAAGTCGGTCTCTCGAGCGGTCGACTGGCGCAACGTCCTCCGCCAATTCATCGGATCTCTGGAACGCGGCAACAAAACCTCGTCCATGAAGCGCATCAACAAACGCTACCCCTACATCCACCCAGGCTCCAAACGCGGCTACACAGCCAAACTCCTCATCGCGGTCGACCAGTCAGGCTCCGTCTCGAACGAGATGCTCTCTCTATTCTTCGGCGAACTTGCGGCACTCACCAAACGCGTCTCGGTCACCATCCTCCCATTCGACTACACCGTCGCAGACAAGGACATCGTCGAATGGAAAAAAGGCTCCAACCCGGACATCAAACGAGTTCGCACCGGAGGCACCGACTTTGAGGCACCCACTCGCTTCGCAAACGACCCAAAGAATCGTGGCCGCTGGGACGGCATGCTCATCCTCACAGACGGAGAATGCACCAAACCCTCGGCCTCCCGCATCAAACGCGGCTGGATCCTTGGCCCAGGACACAGACTCCACTTCCCCACCGACGAGATCACCATCTCACTCGATCCCAACCCTCACAAGTCCGGCGCCTGGCACTGAATGAAACGCTGTGCAACTAGTTGCACCAACATGATACAATAAGATCATGAAGAAATACCTCGCGACATCGCTCATCCTCCTCACCGCTGCGGTGGCCTCAGGCTTTCCGTCACCCAACGAAAGATTCGTCGCCGCGCTAGACAAGATCAAATCGATCCAATCCGCGCTGGAAAAAGACAGATCATCCTCCAGACAAAATAAGGACGCCATCCTCTTCGCCTGCATCAACGACGCTTCTCACCAGGTATACGCAGCCACCAAACTACTGGAAGGCAGATACTCCAACCCATCAGACCACGATGCTACCGTCGCAGAAGAAGTCTTGACACGCTGCACCACCATCGCAACCCAAGCCTCGCTGTGCCGCGGCAACACCCTAGTCTCTCCACCTCATGCCTCATCCATATCAACATCCATAGACGCTTCCATCATCCCCGTCATCCCCGACACCCCCAACCCACCACTCATCATCGAACCCCCCGCCTGCGCTTCTTGCTTCCGCTGACCTCACAATCATAAACGAACACCTCTCCCGCGCGGACGACAAAAAAATCTCACTCCGCCCTGCAGGGAAAGCAGTCACGATTCCACGCCACGATCGCCAGCACCACCGCGGCTCCGCGGGACGCACCACCAACAGCCCACAAGTCCACGCAGCCATCGACGGCCTCACCGACGTCACGACCCTCCCTAGGGGAAAACGAGACACAACTCACCCCCACCGCCCACAGCGCCACTCTCACTCCCGCGGCATCACGCTCAACAACTTCAAAACGTACTCAGGCAACTCCACGGTTCCTCGCCCCGCCGCCACTCGACACAGCGCGCTACGGTTCCCCACGGCTCCCAACCGCTCCACCACCACTCCAACCTCGCCCGCCAACACAGGACCAACCACCACACTCACTTCTACCAACGACCCAACAGGTATCGACACAGGCTGGTATACGGTAGGCGCCGCCCATCCCAACTCAACTTGCCCAGCTACAGCAAGGCTCCCGGACGGATACACCGAGTCCCCCATGGTCATAAATATTCATCGAAAATAGCCACCGGCAAAAAAAGTGCAAAAAACTTTGCAAATTCATTAAGGAACATAGGCCAAGGTAATATTTATGAGCTATACCCTCTTCGCTCGTGGCGTCACATTGGTCGGCCGAGTCCACGCAGTCGTCGATAGAGTTGAATGGATCGGTGTCCACTAGTCTTCGATGGTGGCGTGGAGGTCCGTGTGCTATTGATCGCCACGTGGAGGAGAGTCTGTGTGGAAGTGGTACGTAGTGGTCGAGAGTGGTATGAAGTGGTAAGTGAGTGGTGGTGACTGGAGGAGAGAGCAGTGTCTGTTGTCTGTCTAGTCTATCTGATCTGTCTAGTCTATCTGGGTTAGAGGATGTATACCTGTGTGGTAGAAGTGAGTGTGTTGGTTGGAGAGTGTTGAGAGTCTGTCTAGTGGTAGAGTCGAGTATAGAGGGTGTAGTAGTTTTATGGGAGTGAGTGTTTTTAGAAATTGTCCGCGCGGGAGTTGGTGTATAGTTATTGACCATGAAGATAAGACTGAGTGAGCTACGAAGGATGATTAGACAGGTCATTGTTGAATCCAACGATGAGCTAAACGAGATGCCGTTTAAGGCCGTCACGAAGACGTTGGTTCAACCCGGTGCTGAAAAGTTCATGGTCGATCCAAAGAAGGAACGTTTAAGGAAGGTCAAGAAGTTTCACAGTGGAAGTAAGTTCAAGAAAGATGCCGAGTGGGCGTTCAGGTTTTTTGATCAGGACATAATCGTTGTTCCGTTGTTTCCTAACCACTATATGAATCCCGAAAAAAGAACGGCATTTCACGATAAAACGAACGCGATGGGTGGCGCGGCAGTGTTGGATGTAATGATCAAGAATGGACATATTCCTGATGATCCAGATGTAATTCCTGAGTTGAAGTCTGCTTTAGACGGTGGCGCCACTGTTGTTTTCACGAAGAGTACAGGTGTAGGAACAGGAATAATGCCGTCTGTTTGGATGATATTCCACGCCATGTTTGATTCCGATATTATTCACGAAGAAATTGACCCGATTAAAGAACAGCTGATACCGCTTGTCAATAGGATGTGGAGTTTGTCTGGCGCAAAATATTTGACCATGGGCTCAACGAGGTCCGAGGATGGGATATCAGATGCTCCGAACGCTGTTTCTGAGATCATGACACAGGCAGCTTTGGACAGTCGAGGTTTTAACTTTAAGTTACCTGATCCTAAGAGTCCAAATGCCGAAGAGATAACCAATATTCTTAATGAAATTAAGGATGTATTGAAGGACCTCAGGGTGAACGTTCACAAGATCATGAGCAACAAAAAAGGAAAAATCATCGTCGTCAGCACTGCGAATCTTTCACCGACTGAATTTGACATTGGAGATAGATGATTTCTCCAGCATGTGAGGTATAGTTAGTTCCATGAAGATGTTATTGAGTGAGTTGAGACAGGTGATACGTGAGATCCTTGAGGCTGAGGTTGAGGAGCAGATCGAGGAGCTTCAGAACGACGTGGCGTTCCGGGACGTTGGAAGTTTCATAGAGTCGAAGTTGGAGAACGAAGAGTTCGATTATAGCTTTGTCGAGCTACAGGCGTTGGCGAGGAACGAGATGCACAAGTCGATTGGGGGAAAGAAGTCCCACGTTGCGTCTCCGTCTCAGAGCGTGGTCGATAGGATCAAGGGTGAGTTGAAAGGGATGGGGTTTAAGTTCGTGGGAAGGGAGCCTCTTCGGAAGACGAGGGGTGTGACTTCTCCTGTCCATGGAAGTCATCCTTTCGCTGGTATGGCTGGAGGATCTGGTATGGGATCCAGTCTAGATGGTCCGACTGGTTTTGGGATGGGTGGTGGACCTGGAGCTATGGGCGGAGGATACAAATGGGATCCTGGTAGCAAGCGTAATTTGCCAATGGGTGCGGGTAAGAAGAGGTAAGGGATTTTTAGAAATTGTCCGCGCCCAGGAAGGAGACATAGTTATTCCCCATGAAGATTCAATTAGGCGAATTAAGGCAGTTGATCCGCGAGGCGATGTTACGCGAGGCATCCGGTGGTAGGTTGGTTGTGGTTGATGTCCAGCCGTAATACGCTGGCGAGATTGGATTCGATGTGGGTGACCTTCTGCGGACGGCAGCGACTGACTATTCCTCTGTGTTGTTCTTGTGGAATGGTCCTGATCTCGGGATGTGTAGAGGTATTACCTTGAGGCATTGGACTACGATGATGAGGTGGTTGAAAAGTTATTTTCGGTCGCCGAGTTCTACGACAAGCCTGTGCGAGGAGTCCGTTCGAGTGAGCGTGGTATATATTGCTGTGAGGCAGCAATGAAGTTACTGATTATATCCACGACCACGAACGAAAAGTCGAGCACTTCCAGGTTCCTCTGTTCCCTCGTAGAGAAGGTCGCGAGGGAGTTGAAGCACGAGGTGAAGTACATCGACGCCAACGATCTTCACATCATCAAGAACCTGTCCTGCTACTCCGACGGTGGAAGGCAGTGCGGAGATCCTGAGGCTGGACCGTACCGATGCTGGGCCCACGTCCATGGAGAAGAAGAACCTGAAAAGTACGGTGGCAGAGATGAGATGCCTGTGATCTACGACGGATTGACATGGGCTGACGTCGTGGTGTTTGGTACTTCTGTCAGGTGGGGATCTCACACGGCGTTGTTGCAGACGATCATTGAGAGAATGAATACACTTGAGAATCGATCAACTGTTTATGGAGAACGTAATCCGTTGAATGGCAAGAGGTGTGGGGTCATTGTGACTGGTCAACATTGGAAGTCTCGAGACGTTGCTTCTAGGTTGTTGGAGGTCTTTGGTCTATATGGGTTTGATATAGACCCACAAGGAACATTATCATGGCAGCATGTGTCTGACATGAACGAAGAACAAGAGGGTAACAATACTCCTGAGGTTGCTCTTGACATGAAGGACGAGAAGTACTCTCCCGTGATCAGGTTCGTACGTTCATTGGGCCTGTGAAGTTTGTCCAGAAAAGTATAGTTATTCCCCATGAAGATTGATTGAGTGAGCTTAGAAAAATTATCAGAGAGATGATAGACGAGGACCTCAAGAACGTAGGAGGTCGTCACGATAAGACAGCTAAAGGCACCCGGGCGTTGAAGAAAATGCACGACGCGCCTGGTGTGTTGGCCTCATTGTCCGACATCGATCGTCCGGAAGAATTGGCACAGGTTATTCAAGCGATCGACGACGCTGCGCCCATCACCGGTAGAGAAGAAATATTGAAGGCGATCAAAAAGGTGCTGAGCCATGAGAGGTCAACGAGGAATCGTTGACGTGTACGAGAGCAGACGTGTTGTAAAGTTAGCTTTCTATTTTGTATGATATTGAAATGCTGGGATGGCTAATCGCCTGGGGCGTTTCTTATCTATTTGGCGCCGGAACTACATTCGTGGGATGTCTGCTTTTGGCAGTATTTTTTCCACGCGTGACGCAGTTCCTCTTCGCGACCATTGTCTTTCCTGTATACACTCTGTTCTTTGGAACATGGGCGTTTATTATAGGGTGGGCGCTCAGTTGGTTTCCATTCGCATGGGAAGCATGGAAGACATGCGTCGGATGGACTGCGATACCTGTCGCGCTTCTGACGATGTATTTTGCCCGCGGCGCTAGAGAAATTGGACTCGACAGATTGAGAGGAGAATAAGCATGAAGAAGTTTTTATTTTGTTGTCTTACGATGTTGACCGCTTGTGGCGTTGATCGATCGTTTGAGGGAAAGAACGTCTATGGATCTTCTGTTTCAGTCACCGCGTCATCTTCCACTGGGATTGTGGAGGATATGTGGCCGAACGGTGAGCCTGGCGTTGGGTTGGGCGATGTAATTCCAGAGACTCTGACATGGAAAGGTTATACTGAATATCAGGAAGTTGATGCACCTGTTGATTTGACGACCCGTAGTTGGTATGATCCCACCGGAGATTTAGGGATCGATGCTGTGTTGGTGATCACGGCTAGACACAAGTGCGATTTGTGTTCTTTTGAGGCGGCTGCTTTGCAGGGTCGTATTTCGTCTTGGCATCTACAAGGACGAATGATCAAGGTTGTCACGTTGTTGGTTGACTCTTCTGACGGAAAAGTTGTCACCCCTCAGACTGCGTTGAACTGGAAGTCTGAGTATTACCAGTTGTTGGGTTCCGTTGGTGCTGACCCGTTGATGATCATGTTACCAGAGCAATTTTTTGGATGGCCGTATCACACGATTGTTGATCCGCGGACGATGTCTGTGGTTGGAACCCAAGAGGGTATCATTGATGATTATAAGATGTTGGAAGCCTTGGCAGATTCTAACAAATGATTGATGTCATCCGCCGCTGGCTTTAATGGCACGTTCTTGTCGTTCTGCAGCTGAACGAGATGGATGTGTGCCTAGTCTACGACGTTGACCTGTCTTCTTGTCTTTTCCTTTTGTGTAGAGGCACCATTTATCTCCACACTTTCGTATGATTTCAGAGATGAGATCTCGAAGCAAGATTTGTTTCTCTGCTTCTTTTATAAATTTTTGTATGGATTCAGTTGCCAATTGAGCGTCCATTTTTGTTTTTATGTCAGGAAATTTTCTTAGGTCGGCGCTAAGGTTTGTTAAATCCTGGCTTGCACCGATGATGTAAGCGTTGACTGATTGAAGTTTTTTGATTAGATCTTTGACTTGCTCGTCGCTTTCCATTTTTTGAAGAACACCGATTAATTTCCCAACTTCTAGTGCTGGGATGTCAAGATTTTTCTTCGCACCCATTAGAGAAAGTATTGATTTTGAAGCTGCGATGGCTTCTTGAAGGATAAGGTAGTTTTTATTTTTCATCTTGTTGTATTCTCTTAGAGTTTGGGAATTTTTGTTTTGCAAAGTTGATCCATGTTTGCTTGATGGTATCAAGCTTTTTTAATTCTTTTTTCGAAGCATCTGGATTTGATCTTTCTACAGCTGAATAGATCTTCTCCATATGTTCATCAACAATTTGATTGAAAGATTTTCCTGTCCTTTTAGACAAGTTGTTGATTCCTGCGACGAACGCCGGTAGTTCTGCTGGATTTGTGTAGTAATCTACTCTGGTGTCTATGTCGGATTTATTTGAAAAGAATTTTTGTCCTGCTTCGGCGGAAGTTTTTTGTAGGTCTTCAGATTGAAAGAAGTGCTCTAGCTCGTGTCTTGTTATCTCCGCCAATCTCTCATTCATTTCTTCAAGGAATTGTGGTTTAAACTTACCGTCAGGAGAATTGATCTTGATTGATATTTCAAGTCTGTTATCTGTGAAATTCCATGCGCCTTCTAAGAACATCGTTTGATTCTTGGGAGTTGCTCCGATCATCTGAAGGTAAACAACCCAATCAATTTCTGATCCTTTTTGAGGATCTTGTGGGTGTTCATATACGCTTCTTGACTTGAGTTCAAATTCCCTTCCACGGAATTGCTTGTCGATTCTGACGATGGGAGAAGAATTTATTTCTTGCATGCCATCTCTCAATTCATTGGTGACATCTCTTCTGACAACATTCGCCAGCGTGTCGAGTTGTCCTTCTATTAAGAGGCGATGAAAAATTCTTTCTTCTATCAGCATAAGACTATATATTTAGAACAACATGAAGATTCGTATATCAGAGCTACGTAAGGTTATAAAGCATTGTATCTTATTAGAAGATTCAAGAAGCGTTCCAAAGATCACTATCCCGGCAGTAACAAAGGTTTTTGCCGAGTTTGGTATTAATCCGACTACTTTCGCAGCTGCAAAAGAAGCAGCCGGTTTTGGAGCCATTAACGTAGAGTTCAGCGAAATGATCGAAAATATTCATGATGGAATAAACTCAATTGCACAATCATACGCAAGTTCTGAAAAAATGATGTCAGACCAAGCATTGTTAAAATTGATTAGGGCTAGACTAACAGACCCAGGTAACTATGGCGCAGATAAAGTTCCACAATTCATCAAAACCGCTTTATTAAAACCTGGTACGAAACTAGACGAGGCAATTGGAGATCTGTTTGAACTTACAGTGGCCGGCCGTGGTGGTACGAAGCGTGGTGACGATGAGCAGCTTATCATTAAAGTCATGCAGGCAATTAACAGACTGTCAACAGGTGCAGATACAGATCTAAAGGGAAATGGAATGAATGCTCTCGGTGATCTACTATACACGTATGACATGAAAGATGAGGCGCGAGCAGCCAACATCGCTCAAAGTAGATTAACTGACCTTTATGACATGCTGCGGGACGACGAGCAAGAAGGAAAATTCAAGGAGTTTACAGACAAATTCTCAAAATCTTGAGATTGTTCTACAACTTCTCAAAGCGGAGAAGTAATATAAACCTCAGTCTTTTTCTTTTGAATCTTCTTCTTCTTCCACTTCAGCTTCGTCTTTTATGGTCTGAAGAGAAGGTTCATCGTCCATAGCAGCGTACAGACTTCTTTTTGAGATGTCTAAACGATCTGCTGCGGCGGCGACATCGCCACCTGTTGCAGAAATTGCTCTGCTGACATCTCCGTGCCATTTAATGGGCTGAATTCGTCGGAGAGCGCCAAGATCGGTAAGTCCGCCGCCTGGTTTCTTCTCGTTAAGAATCGTTTGTACAGCTTCACTTATCGCGATCCGAAGAAGCTTCATGCTTTCATTTTTTGTTTCCATAGTCATTTTAAATATAATCAAAAAATGAAGTGAAAAAAAAAAGGGGACAAGCACTGTCCTGACATTGTTTTGCTCTCATTTGCCCCCACTGGGTCGAGCAGATTGGCACAGTCTGTCCCCCTGAATATGTATTAGACTACATAGACTTAAGAAATAAATCATCACAATATGATACATATTGTTGTGTCATCTACACAGATAAAAGGCAATCAAATCCAGGATGGGTCGATCACAAGTTCCGACATCGATGATTCTTTAGAGAAAGATTTCACGAAGGTCAGGACCACGACAGATGATTCCAGTCCTGGTTTCTTATATTCTAAAATTTCAGCCGGTGAAAATATAGTCATATCTGTCTCCGGCATTTCTGGGTCTAACCAGTCACTCGTAATAGCCGCTACAGGAAGCTTTGGAGGCGGTGGCGGAAGCGCGGGCCCACAAGGGCCTCAAGGCTACCAAGGAAGCTTGGGTGTACAAGGTTCAACTGGACCTCAAGGTTCACAGGGGATAAATGGATTGCAAGGATCGCAAGGACTTCAGGGGGTTGTTGGAAGTCAAGGATCAATTGGGCCTCAAGGAAACCAAGGTCCGGTAGGATTCCAAGGCGAAACAGGATCTCAGGGAGACATTGGGTCTCAAGGTTCAGTCGGTGCACAAGGAATTAAAGGTGATACTGGATCTCAAGGATCAATCGGAAGTCAAGGTTCAATAGGTTCTCAAGGACCTCAAGGGAATGCTGGACAACAAGGATCAGCAGGACTACAAGGTTCAATTGGATTTCAGGGTGATGTTGGTTCCCAAGGCTCAACTGGACTTCAGGGACCTACAGGTTCTCAAGGGTCTACGGGATCTCAGGGTTCAGCTGGATCTCAGGGTTCTATTGGCGCTCAAGGTGCCGATGGTTCCCAAGGCTCAATTGGACTTCAAGGATCACAAGGATCAGCGGGAGCTCAGGGACCTGTTGGTACTCAA
>Ga0114978_10003752_pt1 | contig 12390 bp, 10 predicted proteins | sample S_140212_EF_Meta_FD_87027 | JGI IMG/M metagenome (GOLD analysis project Ga0114978, IMG submission 87027) | Freshwater microbial communities from Lake Simoncouche, Canada to study carbon cycling - S_140212_EF_MetaG | ecosystem: Environmental > Aquatic > Freshwater > Lake | place: Lake...
ATAATACAGAAGACATTAATTTCTCTATAGGAACTTATACATTTAATTCAGAAACTCAGATTTTATTAAATGGAACAAATGAACAAAAATTGACAACAAAAGAAAGTCAATTAATGCGTTTATTAAGCCTACATAAAAATGATGTATTAGATAGAAATTTTGCCCTAAAAACCATATGGCATGTTGACAATTATTTTAACGGACGAAGTATGGACGTTTATATCGCTAAACTTCGTAAATATTTAAAAGACGATTCAAAGGTAGAAATCGTAAATGTGCATGGCAAAGGGTTTAAACTTTTGGTTAATTCATAAAAAAACAATTAGAAAATTCAGTTAAAATGGTTTATTTTGTAAAAGAAATAAACCATTTTTAGTTTGTATAAAGCCTCACATATTTCCGAAATTTTAAATGCTAAATATATTGGCACTGCAAATTATGAAATAAAACATTTACTTATTGATAGTAGACAATTAAAGGAACCTATCAATACTTTATTCATTGCTCTTATTTCTAAAAGAAACGATGCTCATCAATATATATTTAATTTATTTCAAAATGGAGTTAGAACATTTTTAGTCAATCAAATTCCTGAAAATTGCAGCGACTTACCAGAAGCTTGTTTTATAATTGTTGATGATACACTTAACGCGTTACAAAAATTAGCGACGTATCACCGTAATAAATTCAAGATTCCAACAATTGGTATTACTGGTAGCAATGGCAAAACCATTGTAAAAGAATGGCTATCTCAATTACTGAAAAATGATTATACAATTTGCAGAAGTCCGAAAAGTTATAACTCACAAATAGGAGTTCCAATATCAGTTTGGCAATTAAATAACCAACATACTTTAGCCATTTTTGAAGCCGGTATTTCCGAAGTTGGAGAAATGAAAATTCTAGAAGATATTATAAAACCATCTATTGGCATTTTAACATCTTTAGGAACTGCTCACGACGAAGGTTTTTCTAGTTTAAGTCTAAAATTAAAAGAAAAATTAAATTTATTTAAGCATTGCGATATTACTATAATTAATGCTATATCTATCAATGTCAATTCAAGTGAAATCGAAACCCTTTTAAAAAACACATTCATTGTTTCGGGAGAAAAAAATGCAAATCTGCAAATTTTAGAAATAAATTCCGACTTACATTCAACACAAATTAATGCCTTTTATAAAGAAAAAAACTTTTCAATAACTATTCCGTTTACTGACAAAGCTAGTATTCATAATGCCATTACGTGTTGGGCAACTTTATTATACTTAGATATTTCGAATGCAATTATAGAAAGCAGAATGCAAGGTTTGCAAACTGTTGAAATGCGTTTAGAATTAAAACTTGCCAATAATAATTGCATTTTAATAAATGACTTTTATAATTCAGATATCAATTCATTAGAAATAGCACTTCACTATCAAAAGCAACAACATCGTGGAGGAAAAAAGATTATTGTTTTATCAGATATTGAACAAAGTGGTAAACCAGCCAAGCAATTATATGAGGAGGTTTCTGCCTTACTAAACTTTTTTAAAATAGATGTCCTAATTGGAATTGGGAAGGGTATTTCTCATCAAAAAAATAGTTTTGATGGTGAAAGTTACTTTTTCAACAATACAACTGATTTTTTAAATAACATAAAAACAGAATCAAAATTACAATTTCATAACTCTATCATTCTATTAAAAGGAGCACGCAGCTTTGGTTTTGAAAACATCAGTAAACAGTTCCAGCAAAAAAGTCATGATACAATTTTAGAAATAAATTTAAATAGTTTAATTCAGAATTTGAATTTTTACCGTTCACAAATAAGAAATGATACATTTATTATGTGCATGGTTAAAGCAACAGGCTATGGCGCAGGTAGTTCAGAAATTGCATTTACACTTCAATACCAAAATGTAAATTATTTGGCAGTTGCTTATACGGACGAAGGCGTAGATTTAAGAAAAGCTGGTATACATTTGCCAATTATGGTAATGAGTCCAGAGGAATCTTCTTATGATGATTTAATTGATTACAAATTAGAACCAGAGATATATTCGTTTAAAGTAGCGTATGAATTTATTAATGCACTTCAAAACAAAGCTATTGCAGAGCCCTATCCAATTCATATAAAACTAGATACCGGAATGCATCGTTTGGGTTTTGAAGAAAAAGAAATTCCTAAATTAATTGAACTTTTAAAAAGTGAAAAATCATTACATGTAAAAAGTATTTTTTCACATTTAGTTGGAAGCGATAATGCAGCGTTTGATGACTTTTCAAATAAACAAATTTCACTATTCGATAAAACAGCAAGTCAAATAGAAAGTGCAGTAGGATATAAAACATTAAAACACATTTGTAATTCTGGAGCTATTCCTCGTTTTAAAAATGCACATTATAATATGGTGCGCTTAGGCATTGGCATGTATGGAGTTGGATTTAATACGATTGAAAAACAAAATCTTAAAAATATAAGCACTTTAAAAACACGCATTTCACAAATTAAACAGTTGCATGCTGAAGATTCGGTTGGATATAGCAGAAATGCTATTTTGACAAAAGAAACAACGATAGCAACTATTCCAATAGGTTATGCTGACGGCTTTAGCAGAAAATTAGGAAACGGTAATTTTAGTGTTTCGATAAATAATCAAACAGCTGTAACCGTAGGAAATATCTGTATGGATATGTCTATGGTTGATGTAACAACTCTAAATTGCAAAGAAGGAGATGAAGTTATTATTTTTGAAACAAATGAACAGCTCAATCAATTATCAGTAGCAATGGAAACGATTCCCTACGAAGTACTTACTGGAATTTCTTCACGTGTAAAAAGAGTGTATGTGCAAGAATAAGAAATTTAAATTTAGTTTGTTAAATAAATTTGGATGCAATTACATTCATTCAGCATTTTTTATTTCACTTTCTATTTTTATTTTTTCATGTCAAAACACTTCTAATAAAACTATTCTCAAAAACGCTAACCCAACTTTTGAAGACGTTGCTCCAATTATTTTCAAAAACTGTACACCTTGCCATAGGCCAGGAGAAAGTGGTCCGTTTGAATTAATGAATTATGAAAACGTTAAAAAATATGCAAATAAAATTAAATTTGTAACACAAACCCGCTATATGCCACCTTGGCCTGCTGATTCAAAATACACACATTTTATTGGAGAACGCATTTTAACTGAAGAAGAAATAGAAACAATAAAAGTTTGGGTAGAAAATAAAATGCCTTTAGGTGATGCAACAAAAATACCAACTCCACCAACTTTTTACAATGGTTCCTTTTTCGGAAAACCAGATACCGTCATTCGATTTAAAGATTTGGTTCCTATAAAAGGAAATGGAACAGACCATTTTTATATTATCAAACTTCCAATGCAATTTAGTAAGGATACTTTTGTTCGTTATTTTGAATTTGTTCCATCACACCGTAAACTGGCACATCATATAAATGGGCATTTAATAAACTACCAAGAAGGATCTAAAAAAAATATCAGTAATGGTATTTCTTATTCTATTGATAATTATAAAGATTACAAAGACTTGTATCAGCAAATGAATATTTTAAATGATGATGGCACCTTCCCTACTCTTACACCAAACACCGTTTATTATTTACCCGGATACGTGCCGCCTAAATATCCATTAGGTATTGGTGGTTATAAAGTAAATAAAACATCAACTATTTTCCTTAAAAACATTCATTTTGGACCATCAAATAAAGATGTTTTAGATAGCTCTTTTATCAATATTTTTTACGGACCAAAACCTAAACGACCTATTTTTGAAACGCAATTAGGAACGTTTGGAGTTTCAAAAATAGAACCTGAATTAATTTTACAGCCTAACCTAATTCAAACATTTACTACAATGGTTACATTAGATGCAGATATTTCTGTGCTTTCAATTAAACCTCACATGCATTTATTAGGCAAAGCATTTTGGGCATTTGCCATCAAACCAAATGGCGACACTATCCCACTTATCAAAATACACAAATGGGATTTTAAATGGCAATATTATTATACATTTGAACATCCATTAAAAATCACAAAAGGCACAACTATCAAAGTTTTTGGAACATTTGATAACACAACTAAAAATCCGAATAATCCAAATAGACCACCAAAATTAGTTACCCAAGGCGATGGTGTAAAAAGTATGCAAACCACCGAAGAAATGTTTCAGTTTATATTTACATATTTACCTTACCAAAACGGTGATGAAAAAATAAATTTAAAAGAATAAGAATATAATGACACCAAAACTATATATCGTTCCTACTCCAATTGGAAATTTAGAAGATATGACTTTTAGAGCAATCACTGTATTAAATTCGGTTGATTTAATTTTAGCAGAAGACACACGGAATTCGATACATCTATTACGTCATTTTAAAATTGAAAAACATCTGCGTTCTTATCACGCTCATAACGAACATGAAACCGTTCAACAAATTGTAGAAATGATTTCATCAAATAAATCAGTAGCCTTAATTTCTGACGCAGGAACTCCAGCCATATCTGACCCTGGTTTTTTATTAGTGAGAGAATGTATAAAAAACGGCATTCAAGTAGAAACATTACCTGGCGCAACTGCCTTCGTTCCTGCTTTAGTAAATAGTGGTTTGCCTTGCGACTCCTTTGTGTTTTATGGTTTCTTACCTCAAAAAAAAGGCAGGCATACTAAACTACTTTCTTTAAAAGAAGAAACGCGGACTATGATTTTTTACGAATCACCTTTTAGATTAGTGAAATTATTAGAAGAATTTAAGGAATATTTATCTCCAACAAGGCAAGTTTCAGTATCCAGAGAATTATCTAAACTATTCGAAGAAAATGCAAGAGGAACGGTTGAAGAATTAATTGCACATTTTACAGCAAAAACAGTAAAAGGAGAGATAGTTGTAGTATTGGCAGGGAAAGAGGACGAATAGAAATTATATTTCATAAATCGCTAAATTTTTCGCACTTTTACAAGCCTTTTATGACCGAACCATCACATACAGAAATTACTCCCAAGCGTATTGCTATTATGGGAAGCACAGGTAGTATTGGCACTCAAGCCTTAGAAGTTATTAAAGAAAATCCCGAACATTTTGAAGTGGAAGTTTTAGTAGCTCATTCTAATGCTGATTTATTGATAAAACAGGCTATTGAGTTTAAACCCAATGCCGTTGTAATTGGAGATGAAAGTAAATATGAAACTGTAAAAAACGCTTTATTTCAGCACGATATAAAAGTTTACGCGGGTTCAAAATCCATTGAGCAAATTGTAGAAATGGATACCATTGATGTGGTTTTAGCTGCTATTGTTGGTTATGCAGGATTATCTTCAACTATAAATGCCATAAAATATAATAAAACCATTGCCTTAGCTAATAAAGAAACTTTAGTTGTTGCAGGTGATATTGTAACCAAAATGGCTTACAATAATGGTGTAAATATTTACCCTGTTGATTCGGAACACTCTGCCATTTTTCAATGTTTAGTTGGAGAGTTTGATAATGAAATTGAAAAAATTTATTTAACGGCAAGTGGCGGACCATTCAGAGGAAAAGACAAACAATTTTTAGCATCTGTAAAAAAAGAACAAGCACTCAAACATCCAAATTGGGTAATGGGTGCAAAAATAACCATCGACTCGGCAAGCCTTATGAATAAAGGCTTAGAAGTAATTGAAGCCAAATGGTTATTTAATTTAAAGCCAAATCAAATTGATGTAATTGTGCATCCGCAAAGTATTGTACATAGTTTAGTTCAATTTACAGATGGCAGTATGAAATCACAAATGGGTGTGCCCGATATGAAATTGCCTATTCAATACGCTTTCACTTATCCGCAACGGATTAAAAATAATTTCCCTCGCTTTGATTTTTTAAATTATCCTAATTTAACGTTTGAAAAAGCAGATACAGATACATTTACAAACCTTGCATTAGCTTTTAAAGCAATGGAAAATGGTGGAAACACAGCTTGTGTTTTAAACGCATCAAACGAAGTTGTAGTACAAGCTTTTTTAGAAGATAAAATTGGCTTTTTACAAATGAGCGATATTATTGCGTCTGCCATTGATAAAATGCCTTTTATAAAAACACCAAGTATTGATGATTATATTCAATGCGATAAAGAAACACGAATTTTAACAAGCGAATTAATTAAAAAATAAAAATACCTAATGGAAACATTTATCAGAATAGCACAATTTATAGCAAGTTTAGGTTTGCTAATTTTACTTCACGAATTTGGACATTTTATAACTGCACGTATGTTTAAAATACGCGTTGATAAATTTTATCTATTTTTTGATTTCTTATTTCCATTACCTGGCGTTTTAAATTTCGCCATTTTTAAAAAGAAAATTGGTGATACAGAATATGGCTTAGGTTGGTTTCCAATGGGCGGATACGTTCAAATTGCTGGTATGATAGATGAAAATTTAGATACTGAGCAAATGAAAAAACCTGCTGAACCATGGGAATTTAGAGCGCATCCAGCTTGGCAACGACTAATCGTTATGCTTGGTGGTATTATTGTAAATATTTTATTAGCGTTTATTATTTATGCTATGATATTGTTTACTTGGGGAGAAAAGAAAATTCCAATGAGTAGTTTAAAAGGTGGCATTGAATGTACAGATTCACTTGGATTAGCAGCTGGTTTTAAAACTGGCGACAAAATAATTTCAGTGGATAACGAACCCGTGAAATATTTTGATGATTTAAGAATCAATATATTACTTGGAAAAACAGTTCAATTAGAAAGAGAAGGACAACCGGTAGAAATAAAATTACCAAAAGATTTTTTAGATCAAATTGCAAAAACTGAAAATATTGGATTCATCACTGGTCGTGGACCAGCTGTCTTTTTAGAATTTCCAAAAACATCTTTAAATCGCGAAAGTGGGTTAAAATCTTATGATAAAATAATCGGAATAAATGATTCAATTAAATTTACTTATAATGATGAATTCAAATCTCAGTTAGCAACATTTAAGGGGCAAACAATTAATTTAAACATTGAAAGAGAAAATAAAGCAATCACAGTTCCTATTAAAGTAAGTTCTGAAGGGAAAATGGAAGCTCATATGGCTTCGTCAAATGATGATTTAGAAAAATTAGGGGTAATAAGTGTTGAAAGAAAAACATACGGCTTCTTTGAATCTTTTCCTGCTGGTGTTGTAATGACTTACGACAAACTAGCGTCTTATGTTCGTCAGTTTAAAATGATGTTTACTCCATCAACAGGCGCATACAAACATATTGGTGGTTTTAAATCGATGTCTAAAATGTTTGGTGGCGAATGGGTTTGGGAAGAATTTTGGACACGTACAGCTTTTTTATCAGTAGTATTAGCCTTTATGAATTTATTGCCGATACCAGCATTAGATGGCGGACACGTTGTGTTTACTTTATACGAAATGATTACACGTCGTGCACCAAGTGTTAAAGTTTTAACTTACGCTCAATATGTAGGAATGGCATTTCTATTATTCTTAATGTTGTACGCAAATCTTAACGATTTTTTACATTTCTATAAGTAACCTTTTTTTAATTTAGCTATTATATAAACTTAATGGAGAATCTAAATTTAAATATTAAGTGCGGATTAATTTTTTGCTTTTTATTTGTTGCGTTTAATATTAACGCACAGGATAAAACGATTAATACCGATAATAAAACAAACACTGGAAAAGAAGTTATTTCCAAAAACAAAATCATGCTTATTCCTTTTGAGAATAAGATGTATTTAAGCGAAATAGATGCTAACATCAATCAAGAATCCAAACTATCTGCAAAACAAATAAAAGCAGTTATGCGTGATGGAATGAATGAGCAATTGTATAAAAAATTGAAAGCAAAAATGAATGTGGTTGATATGATTGACGATACCACAAAAACAAAAAAAGATTTAGAAAATATTTACCAATACCTTTCTTATCAATATCAAAAAACACCAAATCAAGAAAATTACAAGGCGCCTTCAAACGAAAAAGAAGTTAAAAACATTGACAAAGGCCAATTAGCCGTTGAAACCGTTAGTGACTCTCGCTTTATGAATGCCAAGTTAAAAAATGCAACTTTAGTTCCTTATTTAACCAACAAATACAAAACTAATTTATATTTATTTATTAATGAGCTTGATATAAAATCTGTCAATTCAATTCCTGGCGATTTTAGTTCATCAGCAAACCGTAAAATAATAGTTCATTATACAATTTATACTTATGATGCTAAAGAAATTAATTCAGGAATTGCTGAAGTAAATATGCCATCAAACATAAACAATCCAGCCAAAATAATAAACTCTTATTTTTCTTTAGTAGCCGACTTAATTGTTAGCAGACTAAACAAAGCACTAGTTGGAAAATAAACCGGATTTTTCTTAATTTATTTTGAATCCGGTAAATAATAAAAAATACAGTCAAAATACCGAATAAACTATTAGTCACCCTGAACTTGATTCAGGGTCTTTAGAGATACTGAATCAGGTTCAGCATGACATGCTCTTTACTTCTTTTCGCTATATCTATTTGTCATAAAAAGGCCAAAAAGAATATCGTTATAATTTGGGCTAAAAAACTCAAAAATCAATTCACAAATTCATACATTTTCAACATAAAACTGTGTTGAAAAGTAATTAATTGACCTAAAATTAAACCTTAAAAAAACCTACATTTGAATTAAAATATTAAAAAATGAAAAAAATAGCTTATACACTTTGTATCGCAACACTTTTATTATCTGCTTGCGTTCCTCAACGTTTGTTAGAAGAAACTAAAACAAAACTAGCAAGTTGCGAAACTGAAGTTGCAACTACTCGTAAATTAAGTCAAGATGCTGAAAGTAAATTAGCGACCGCAAACGAAACACTTACAAAAAATATAAAAGATATAACTGGCTTACAACGTGATACATCAATAATGGCAAGTAATTTACGATTACTACAAAATAAGTATGATAAACTAAATTTTGTAAATGATCAGCTACTTGATAAATACAATAAAATGTTAGTTGGCTCAGAAAGAGATAATGCTAAATTAAGCGGACAGTTACAATTAACCCAAGAGCAATTACTTCGTAAAGAAGATGAATTAAAAGCATTAGAAGCAAAATTAAATAAACAACAACAAGATTTAGATGCTATATCTGCACAATTAAAATTACGTGAAGCGCGCGTAAATGAATTAGAGTCTATTTTAAAGAAAAAAGATCAAGCAACAGCTGATTTGAAAAAGAAATTACAAGACGCTTTATTCAATTTTGAAAACAAAGGTTTAACAATCACTCAAAAAAACGGAAAAGTATATGTGAGTATGGATGAATCATTATTATTTGCTAGCGGAAAAACTGCTGTAGAACCCAAAGGTGTTGAAGCTTTAAAAAATGTAGCAAAAGTATTAGAACAAAATCCTGATATCAACATTTTAGTGGAAGGTCATACAGATGATGTGCCAATGAAAGGTGCAGGTGAAATTAAAGATAACTGGGATTTGAGTGTTATGAGGGCAACTTCTGTTACAAAAATATTATTACAAAACTCAACTACTGATGCCAAACGTGTAACTGCTGCTGGCCGTGGCGAATTTTTCCCTATTGATGCGAGTAAAACACCTGAGGCAAGAAAGAAAAACAGACGTACAGAAATTATTTTAACACCAAAATTAGACGAATTATTAAAAGTTTTAGAAAGTAATTAATTCTTAAAATAAATAATTTAAAATAAATAATACACAATAAAAAAGAGTTAAAAAGATGGGAATGATTAAAGAATTTAAGGAATTTGTAATGCGCGGCAATGTCATTGATTTAGCAGTCGGTGTAATTATTGGCGGCGCATTCAATAAAATTGTTTCTTCATTAATAGAAGATGTGATAACTCCATTAATGTTAAAACCTTTATTAGAAGCAGCTCACGTTTCAACCTTGCAAGACTTTGTTTGGCATGGTTCAAAAATTGGGTTATTCATTAGTTCTGTAATTACTTTTATTTTAACTGCCTTTGTTTTGTTTTTAATTATAAAAGGTATGAATTCCGCTAAGAAAAAAGAAGCAGCCGCTGCTCCTACTGAACCAGCAGAACCATCTAATCAGGAAAAACTATTAATGGAAATTAGAGATTCATTAAAAAAATAATTTGACGAAACATATAAAACTAAAAAAGCTGAATAATAATATTCAGCTTTTTTATTGTATTTTTTAAGTCTTTCTGAACTAGCACTTTTTATATTTAATCAATATTTTTAGATAATATTATTATTGTGCTAAAACACCCATTCGTTTGCCAAGTCCGCTCATAAATTCACGAACTTCTTTTGCTGTGGCTTCATCATTAGTTGCTCTTATATAAGTTTCGGTTAAAGTCATAATGTTTTGATGAAAAAACTTTTTCATTTCATCAATTCCCATTTCCTTTGTCCATAAATCAATACGCATTGTATTGTTCTCTTTTTCATCCCACAAAGCAAGCATCATGCTTTTGCAAACACTTCCTTCTTTTGCGTCTGGAGCTTCCCATTCTATTTTAACGGGCAATTGATTTTCATCAACTGTAACTTTTAATTTTATTTCAGATGTTGTCATAATTTTTAGTTTTTTATCATCTGGTTATATTCATCATCCAATTTAAAGACTGCGCTTTATGATTGATGAATAGTTCGGATGTTGTCATACTTCGTAATAACTATAATATATAAATTTGAAAGGTAAATTTAGTTAATTTTTTACTTTAAATTCTTAAATAAACCTTAATTAAGCCATACATTTGTAAAATGATAACTTATCCAAGAATTACATTAAATAACGGTAAAGAATTTCCCGTATTACGCTTTCACCCCTGGATTTTTTCGGGAGCAATAAAAACCATGGATCCAAATTTGGCAGATGGCGATATTGTAGAAATATACTCAGCTAAGGAGCAATTTTTAGGAATGGCACAATACCAAAAAGCAAGTATTTCTGCTCGTATTATATCGTTTAGCAAACAACAGATTAATACTGAATTTTGGGCAAAAAAAATTGAAAAAGCTTTTTTATATCGCGAATTTTTACATTTATCTAATAATCCACAAACCAACGTTTACCGTTTGGTATTTGGTGAAGGAGATGGAATGCCAGGTTTGATAATGGATTTTTACAATGGACATATTGTTTTTCAAGCACACAGCATTGGCATGCATTTATGCAGAAAAGAAATTACTGAAGCTTTAGCAATTGTTTATGGTGATGCCTTAAAAAGTGTGTATGATAAAAGTTCAGAAACATTGCCAGCAAATTATGCAGCTAATGTTTCTAACGAGTATTTATTTGGAGAATTAAATGGCGATTTAGTTGTTATTGAAAACGGTGTTAAATTTTACATTGATTTTATAAACGGACAAAAAACCGGATTCTTTATTGACCAGCGTTATAACAGAGAACTATTAGGGAAATATAGTAAAGGAAAACGTGTATTAAATACATTTTCATATACTGGCGGCTTTTCAATGTATGCCGCGCAAAATAATTGTGAAATCGTACATTCGGTTGATTCAAGTAAAAAAGCCATTGAGTTATGTGATAAAAATGCCACCTTAAATCATGTAACAAACCACGAAGGTTTTGCTGTGGATACATTCGATTATTTAAAAGATGAAGGTAAAAATTATGACATTATTATTTTGGATCCTCCTGCATTTGCAAAAAGTAAAAATGTTTCTCATAACGCTGTAATTGGATACAAACGGTTAAATCAAATGGCCTTACAAAATATCAAAAAAGGCGGGATTTTATTTACATTTTCGTGCTCTGGGGTAATTGACAAAGCTTTGTTTTATAATACTGTAACAGCAGCTGCAATTGAATCTCGCAGACATTTAAAATTATTACACACCTTATCACAACCTGCTGATCATCCAATTATTCCAAATTTTCCGGAAGGAGAATATTTAAAAGGATTGGCTTTTTATGTAGAATAAAAATTATTTTAACCTCCATTATTTAATGTTAAACGGAAATACTTTTTAAAAACAAAATCATAACTTAGATTTTTAAATATACTATGGATTCTATTTTAGAAGTAAAGCACATCAATAAACAATACGGCAATTATCAGGCATTAAAAGATGTAAGTTTGCAAATTCCTGAAAAAGCTATTTTTGGATTATTAGGTCCAAATGGGGCAGGTAAAACTTCCTTAATCCGAATTATTAATCAAATTACAGGCCCTGACAGTGGTGAAGTGTTTTTTTGTGGCGAAAAATTAGCGCCTAAACACGTTGATTTAATCGGCTATTTGCCTGAAGAAAGGGGCTTGTATAAAAAAATGAGTGTTGGGGAGCAAGTTATGTATCTGGCACAATTAAAAGGCTTAAAGAAAAATATTGCAAAAGAAAAATTAATATATTGGTTTA
>Ga0114978_10003753_pt1 | contig 12388 bp, 13 predicted proteins | sample S_140212_EF_Meta_FD_87027 | JGI IMG/M metagenome (GOLD analysis project Ga0114978, IMG submission 87027) | Freshwater microbial communities from Lake Simoncouche, Canada to study carbon cycling - S_140212_EF_MetaG | ecosystem: Environmental > Aquatic > Freshwater > Lake | place: Lake...
ACGCCAACTTTATGACGGTGACCGGCGGTGTCCGCGTGATTCCCGAGGGATTGCGACCTCTTTACGATCGGCTGATGGCGGCTCAACCCAATCTGCGGGAGGGCGCGGCCCCGTCCGCACCGTGATTTTTGGACTTACCCGGAGGTTCGCCGGCCTTACGTTCCAAAATACCGGTCGCCCGCATCACCCACGCCGGTCACACAGCCAAGCAGGGCCATGATGCGCAGTCGTCGCGAGACAGGCCGATATGGCCGAGGCTTGAGGCAGCGCCTTCACCATCGCCTCGGCCATTCCTCAAGAATATAGGAAATCAGGCGGAGGAACAGCGGACAATCCGCCCCCTTATTTTTTCGAGCCGTACGCGTTGTTGCGATCCACCAGAAAGAGGTTCGCGCCGCGCCTCTGCAGGACAACGGTGTTGTTGTCGCCGTATTTGCCCCAAGGGCCGGTGGGGACATCGCGGGCCTCGACGAATTTCCAATCACAGACATCCGTGCTGCCCATGCCGAGGTAGTCCCGCACTGCGGGCGAAACATCGAGGCCGGCGCCCTTGTTAAGGTTCGGCTTGGGAATTTCGTTGCCAAAGACGTATTGCCAGTGATCCGTGCGGAACGGTCCGCAATCCTCCCATTGGGCGTAGCAAATCCGGCGGTCGTGCTTGATGGCCAGCCAACGGCCCTTGAGGATGCTTTTGCCCGGACGCTCAAAAGCTTGCTTGAACCACGGGATCGCCTTGCGGGCCTCGGGTTTGGTCGTCCCCCGCGTCACATCATTGTAGGGTAGCGCGATGTAGAACGGATTCTGGCGGGGGACGAATTTTACGGGGATGAAATTCCGGCGCTGGCTCGGCTCGGGGTTGTCGAACCCGCCGTAGTTTTGCGCCCATTTCGTATCCCAGGAACTTTTGTAATTCGGCACCGGGTTGTTGGCGGTGGGGTGTTCTCCGACCCAGAAGGTGGTGGTGACTATGTTTCGCTTCCAGGGATAGCGGTTGAAGCCGGACCGATAGGCGCTGGGAGCGAGAACCTGCGGTTCGATCTTTAGCAGGGCACTTTCCCGCAATTGCTGGGCGAATTTTTGAAAATCCGTCCGGGAGGAAATCGGGGTCTGCGCCCGGAGGGTGACGGCGGCAAGAAGCCCGGCAAGTATGGCGGTGGCGAATTTCATGGCCGGTGGGAAGGGAAGAGCATGCGCTGCGAAAGACCGTCTCGCAACCAAAAAGGGCCGTGCCCCTGGGTCACGTCCGGCGCATCGTGGTCTCGCGCAGGAACTTGGCATCGTCAATCTCCTGGTAATCCAGGGTGTAATGCAGCCCTCGGCTTTCCTTCCGGCTGATGGCGCAGTCCACAATGAGTGAGGCGACGGCCACGAGGTTGCGGAGTTCCAGCAGTTCGGTGGAAACCTTGAAGTTCCAGTAAAACTCCTGAATTTCCGTATGGAGATTGCGCAGGCGCGTGGCTGCGCGCTGGAGGCGTTTGTCGGTGCGGACGATCCCGACGTAATCCCACATCAGGCGGCGGATTTCCTCCCAGTTGTGATAGATCACGATCAGTTCGTCCACGTCCTGCACCTGACCGGAACGCCACTCAGGCAGATTAAATTCGACCCGGGGCTTGCGCTGGCGGGTGGTTTTTTCAAAAGCCCGATGGGCCAGGACGAGTCCCTCCAAAAGAGAATTACTGGCAAGGCGGTTCGCGCCGTGCAGTCCGGTCGAGGCCACTTCGCCAATGGCAAAAAGCCCGCGCAGGCTCGTCTCGCCGTTGAGATCGGTCTTGACCCCTCCGCATTGATAATGCGCGGCGGGCACAACCGGGATCGGCTCGGTCGTAATATCTATGCCGTGGCTCAAACAGGTCTCGTAAATGGACGGAAATCGGGACTTCAGGAAATCGGCCGGCTTGTCGGTTATGTCGAGGAAGACACACTTGCTGCCGCTGCGTTTCATCTCGGCATCAATGGCGCGGGCCACGATGTCGCGGGGGGCCAGCTCTTGCTGCGGATGGTGATTTTCCATGAACCTGCGGCCCTTGGCATCGAGCAGGATTCCACCTTCACCGCGCACCGCCTCGGAGATGAGGAAGGATTTGGCCTGGGAGTGGAAAAGGCAGGTGGGGTGAAACTGGATGAACTCCATGTTCGCGATCACCGCCCCGGCGCGCCAGGCCATGGCCACCCCGTCGCCGGTCGCCACGTCGGGGTTGGTGGTATAGAGATAGACCTTGCCGCAGCCCCCCGTGGCCAGAACCACGATGTCGCTGCGCAAGGTCTCGACCTCGCCCGAGGCCTCATCGAGGACATAGACACCCACGCAGCTATCCTGCATGGCGTAGCCGAGTTTTCCCGTGGTGAGAAAATCCACCGCCATGTGATTTTCCAGCAGCGTGATGGCAGGGTGTTCGGCTATGCGGGAAACGAGGGTCCGCTCAATCTCGAATCCGGTGGTGTCCTGAAAATGCAACACCCGCCTCATCGAATGCCCGCCTTCCAGGCCAAGGTCGGGTTCCCGCCCGCCACTTTGCTGGTCCTTCTGGTCAAAATGCATGCCCAGTTCAATCAGGCCGCCAATCCGCTCCGGCCCCTCCGTGATTACCGTTCGCACCGCCTCTTCGTTGCAAAGGCCGGCACCGGCCACAAGGGTGTCGTGGATGTGAAGAGCAAAGGAATCCTCCTTGCTGACCACACAGGCAACGCCACCCTGGGCCCAGGCGGTATTGGAATCCACCGCCCGCCGTTTCGTCACCAAGGCCACGGAACCCTTCTCCGCCGCCCTCAGCGCATAGGAAAGTCCGGCAATACCGCTGCCAATCACAATAAAATCGAATTCTCTCATGAGATTTGGGACACCGCGATATTATCGATCAATCGGGTCGCGCCGAGAAAAACCGCCGCCGCAAGGCGCATGGGCCGGCGCAGAGTCTTGACCGGCTCGAGCGTTTCGGCATCCACCAGTTCCAGATAATCGAGACGCGCCCCGGGAATTTTTCCGATCAGCCGCCGCCCTTCTTTGAGAATCGCTCCGGGCGTGGTGCCGCGAACCGCCTGCAAAAGTGCGGCCTGGATACCGGGAGCCATCGCCCTCTCCGCCGGCGGCAAATACGCGTTCCGCGAACTGACCGCCAGCCCATCGGCCTCGCGGATGGTTGCATGCCCGGCAATACGAACGGGAAAATGCAGATCACGCACCATCCGGCGGATAATCGCCAGTTGCTGCCAGTCTTTCTCGCCAAAAACCGCCGTATCCGGCTGCAGGATGAGAAACAGCCTGGCCACCACGCTGCAAACCCCGCGAAAATGCCCCGGCCGCGCCGCGCCGCACAAGTGTCGCGAAAGCGAGGTTTCATCCACGTAAACCGAATCGTTTTCCCGATACATTTCCCCCGCCGTGGGGGCAAAAACGAGATCCACCCCACCCGCCCGACAAACTGCCAGATCGTTTTTCCACGGCCTCGGATATTTGGAAAAATCTTCCCGGGGGCCGAATTGGGAGGGGTTGACGAAGATCGAAACCGCCACCGTTCCGTCCGCACCCGCCAGACGGCGGCCGCGCTTGATTAAGGCAGCGTGTCCGTGATGAAGCGCACCCATGGTGGGAACCAGAATCAGCGGCCGCCCGCTTTTCCCGCCAGATGCCCGGGCCGAAGCGACCGTTTTGGCAATTTTCACAGCTGCCCTTTTTCAGGAACCCTGCCTCAGGGTGCCGTGACTGCGGGACTGGCCGATGGAGCCGCCGTCGCCGATGGAGCTGCCGTGGCGGAAGGAACCGCTGCCGCCGCTGGCACGACCGGCGCCGCGATGGGAACGGGCGCGCTCATCAATTCACGCTGCACCTTCGAGGTCTTGGCGGAATTTTGTTTCGTGTAGGCGACAGCCAAAAGAAGAGTGAGAGCGAAAAACGCCACCCCCAGCCAGACCGTGAATCGCGACAGCACATGCGTGGTCTGCGCGCCGAAGATGTTTTCCGTGACGCCGCCGCCGAAAGCCGCGCCCAGACCTTCGCTCCGCGGCAACTGCATCAGCACGATGAGCACCAGCAAAAAACAAACCATCACATGAAGAACGAGCAAAGCGGGAAGGATCAACCACATATTAGAGTCGCGCAGGGTAAGGCGTCTTGCCCTCTTTGTAAAGAGTGTTCGCACCGCGACCGTTCGCGCCGAAACTCTTGACCCCTGTCCGTCATCATGACACTCTGACCGTCCTCAAAATTTGTAGCCAGTGGAACTAAAAGAGATTCGAACATTGATAGACCTCATGAAGAAGAACGGCTTGTCCGTCTTCAAAATGGAGCGTGAAGGATTCAAAATCACCCTCAAGACCGCCGGCGCCGAAGGTGTGACCCAGGTCATTACCCAAGCACCGCCCGCCGCCGCGACCGCACCGCCCGCCGCCGCGACGGCACCGACCAGCGCCATCCCTGAGACAGCCAATCTTCGGGAGATCAAATCCCCCATGGTCGGCACCCTCTACACCGCCGCCTCCCCCGACGTGCCACCCTATGCCTCGGTCGGTCAGGAAGTCACCCCCGACACGGTCGTTTGTATCATCGAAGCCATGAAAGTGATGAACGAAATCAAGGCCGAAGTCTCCGGAACCATCGCCGAGATTTCCGCCGAGAACGGCAAACCGGTTCAGTTCGGACAGACCCTTTTCCGCCTCAAATAGATTGGCCCGGTGGCCGCGCCGGCCGCCCCTGACGCAATGTTTAAAAAAATACTCATCGCCAACCGCGGCGAGATCGCCCTCCGCATCATCCGCGCCTGCAAGGAACTCGGCATCCGCACTGTCGCCGTTTATTCCGAGCCCGATCAGCACAGCCTCCACGTCCAGCTCGCCGACGAAGCCATTTGCATTGGCCCTGCTGCCGGCTCGGATAGCTACCTCAAGATAGACCGCATCATCAGTGCCGCCGAGATCGCCGACGCGGACGCCATCCACCCCGGCTACGGTTTTCTCGCCGAAAACGCCCATTTCGCCGAGGTCTGCGAAAGCTGCAACATCAAGTTTATCGGTCCGTCCGCCAGCGCCATCCGCCTGATGGGTGACAAAAATTCCGCCCGCGAATGCGCCCGCCAGGCCGGAGTTCCGATCTCCCCCGGCAGCGACGGAACGGTGGACAGCGAAAACGAAGCCATCAAGATCGCCCGCAAAATCGGCTACCCGGTCATGATCAAAGCCGTCGCCGGCGGCGGTGGGCGCGGCCTGCGCATCGCCAGCAACGAAGGCAGCCTCGTCCAAGGCTACCACGCCGCCCGCATGGAGGCCGATAAAGCCTTCGGCAATGGCGCCGTGTACATTGAGAAATTCATCATCAACCCCCACCACATCGAGTTCCAGATTTTCGGCGACGAACACGGCCAAGTCGTCCACCTCGGCGAGCGCGACTGTTCCCTGCAACGCCGCAATCAGAAAATCGTCGAGGAATGTCCCTCGCCCCTCATGACTCCCGACCTCCGCGAAAAAATGGGCAAAGCCTCCATCAAACTCGCCCAAAACGTCGGGTACGCCAACGCCGGCACGATTGAATACCTCGTGGACGATGCCGGGAATTTCTACTTCATGGAGATGAACACCCGCATCCAGGTGGAACATCCCATCACCGAGGAAGTCTATGGCTGCGACCTCGTGAAGCAACAGATCCAGGTCGCCGCCGGCGAAAACCTCTCCGACTACGTGGTCAACGCCAAACCGCGCCACCACGCCATCGAGTGCCGCATCAACGCCGAGGACCCTGCGAAAAATTTCCAACCGTGCCCCGGCCAGATCGAGCTCTACTACGCCCCCGGCGGCCACGGCATCCGCATTGATTCCCACGCCTATGCCGGCTACCCGATTCCCTCGAACTACGACTCGATGATCGCCAAGGTCATCGCCACCGCCTCCAGCCGCCAAGCCTGCATAAGCCGCATGTCCCGCGCCCTCGGCGAATACATGATCACCGGCATCAAAACCACGATCCCCTTCCAGCAAGCCATCATGCAAACCGCTGAATTCCGCGCCGGAAAATATCACACCGGCTTTGTGGAAAAACTCCTCAAAGACGGCGTTCCGATGGTTTGAGTTGGAGGGCGGCAGTCCCTGGCCGCCCTTTTTAAGGGAGGCAAGAGCCCGTGTTCCTCCACCCAATCGAAACCTTCATCCGCCACCTGAAATTCTAGCTCCCCGCTCCAACCTCCCGCTCTTGACGACCCCGCCTCAAGCATCCACTATCCCCGACTCTCCTGATTTCATGCGCCATACCATCTCCATTCTCGTTGAAAACAAATTCGGCGTCCTCACCCGCATCGCCGGCATGTTCAGCGGCCGCGGCTTCAACATTGATACCCTCAATGTCGGCCCCACCCTCGACGCCACCGCCTCACGCATGACCATCGTCGTGCGCGGCGACGACAAGGTCCTCGAGCAGGTCACCAAACAACTCGAAAAACTCGTGGACGTGATTGACGTGCAGGATTTCCGTGATGAGGAATACGTGGACCGCGAACTCGTCCTTCTCCGCGTCACCGCCACCACCAAGACCCGCGCCGAAGTCATGCAGATATGCGACATCTTCCGCGCCAAGATCATTGACGTGCAAGCCGAGACCCTCGCCATCGAAATGACTGGAACCGATGGCAAAATCAGCAAGTTTCTCATGCTCATGGACCGCTTTGGTATCAAGGAACTCACCCGCACCGGCAAAGTCGCCCTCCCCCGCACCAGCGCCTAATTCATCCTCTCAACCCATCACCCATCACCTCTCATAGAAATGCCCGCTAAAATCTACACCGACAAAGACGCCGACCTCAAAGTCCTCAAAGGAAAAACCCTCGCCGTGCTCGGCTTTGGCTCCCAAGGCCACGCCCACGCCCTCAATCTCAAGGAAAGCGGCGCGAAGGTCATCATCGGCCTCTACCCCGGCAGCAAATCCCGCAAAGTCGCCGAAGACTACGGCTTCAAAGTTTACGACACCGCCGAGGCCGTCAAACTCGCCGACGTCATCATGGTCGGCCTGCCCGACACCAAACAAGCAGCCGCCTACAAGAAGGACATCGCCCCGCATCTCACGAAAGGCAAAACCCTCCTCTTCACCCACGGTTTCTCCATCCATTTCAAGACCGTCGTCCCGCCCAAGGGCATTAACGTCATCATGGTCGCACCCAAAGGCCCCGGCCACATCGTCCGCCGTCAGTTCACGGAAGGCAAAGGTGTTCCCGCCATCATCGCCATCCATCAAAACCCCGGCAAGGACGCCAAGAAAATCGCCCTGGCGTGGGCCAAAGGCATCGGCGGAACCCGCGGCGGAGTGATCGAAACCACCTTCAAGGAAGAAACCGAAACCGATCTCTTCGGCGAGCAAACCGTCCTTTGCGGCGGCGCCTCCGCCCTCGTTCAGGCCGGATTCGAAACCCTGGTCGAGGCCGGCTACGCCCCCGAGATGGCCTACTTCGAATGTCTACACGAATTGAAACTCATCGTGGATCTGATGAACGAGGCCGGCATCGCCGGCATGCGTTTCTCCATCAGCGAAACCGCCAAATGGGGCGACGTCTCGGTCGGACCGAAGATCATTGATGCCGGCGTGAAAAAACGCATGAAAGCCGCGCTCAAAGACATCCAGAACGGCAAATTCGCCAGGGAATGGGTCGCCGAATACGAAGGCGGCTACAAAAAGTATAACGCCCTCCTCAAAGCCGGCGAAAAACACCCCATCGAAAAAACCGGTGCCCGCCTCCGCGGTTTGATGCCCTGGATCAAAAAGCGCGACATCAAGGGACAGCAGGCTTCCTACAAATAAGCGGTCTCCGACCGCTTTTCCCTCACTATCAAAAATGGAAAAAGCGACCGCAAGGTCGCTTTTTTCGTTTCAAGCGGGAGGGAAGGCGCCCCCCCCCCCGGCAGTCCGATATTTTTCCAGCAACAGGGACTGCATATGTCCCACGCTCCCTGAGACGATTGCACAGATAGACATCCCACGCAGAAATTTTCAACACCGGCCTGCCCTATGGATCACCACGCCTCACATCCCCGCCACGCGCCTACCGGTCCTGAGCCAGGAGGGCGACACTCCGGTGGAGCCATTGATTTCCACCCTCATCTCCGCCACAGAAAACAATCGCACCCTCGATCTGATCTATCACGGCGGCTCCACTCACGACCTCCCCCGCCAGGTCACTCCGCGTTTGATTTTCCAAGCTGAAGACTTTCCCGGAACCTACCTCAGCGGATATTGTCACACCCGCCATGCCGAACGGGTCTTTCGGGTGGAGCTAATCAAACTTTCATAAATCCGTCACTCAAGGCAAAAGACGGAGATTTTAACCTAAAATAGTTTTAAGAGTTTCTCCTTATTCATGGGGATGTTTGTCTAATCAGCGCGTTGCTGCCCCATAGCTTAGTTCCTGAAGGCTGGGAAATAAGCGGATCGCCTCGCGGCGACGCGGTTGCTTTCAGCTCTCACCAGCTCAACGGTGGACAGTGGTCTTCCATCCCGAAGGCGTGCGCCGCTCCGGGACAACCCATCCGGCCCGCGGATGACGCAGAATGAAACTCTCTGATTCCCCGCGCGGATTGTGCTGTCTTGCGGGCGAGGATTTCGTTAAATGACGCGTGATGGGCCGCATATCTATCATCGCGATCACACAATTTGTTTTTCTCTCACTCGGGCTGATGGCGCTGACCGTTTTGGTCAATGCCGGGGCGGGCAACTCGCTGACACTCTTTCTCAAGCAAAACGGACTCTGGTTGCTGCTCGTTCCCATGGTGTGGGCCTTGTATGCGAACATCGCCGCACGGGTGAACAAAGGTCTGCTTTTATTGAGCCTCGCTGTCGGCGCCGGCTGCATTCTCTCGGTGGCGATTTTTTTGGTTTTCGCAATCGCGATTCTCTAGCCGCCTCTCGGACTGGCTTGGGAGAAATGTGAGGATTCGGCCTTCTTTCCCCGCACGCGAGGGCTGGTGGCCCTCCAACAGAAAGACCATTTTTACGGCGTGAGCTTTGGCGGCACCTGCCATGGCGATTGACACCGCGGCGCCTGCCGCGCAAAGTCGCGGGCGTAAACCCTTTCACAAAAATATGGCACTTCCCGTTGGTTCAAAAGCACCCGATTTCACCCTCAAGAGCATGGGGCCAAATGGCCTCGAAGACATTACGCTCAGCGCCAACTCCGGCGTGCAGGCGACCGTTTTGCTTTTCTTTCCTCTGGCCTTCACCGGGGTCTGCACCCAGGAATTCTGCGACGTCACCGCTGGCCTCAAAAGCTATCAGGCCCTCAACGCCGATGTGATCGGCATCAGCGTGGACAGTCCCTTCGCCCAGGGCGCCTGGGCGAAAAAAGAAAACATCACGATCAAACTCGCCAGCGATTTGAACAAGGCGGTGATCACGGCCTACGATGTGGTTTTTCCCATGCTGGCCGGAGTGGGGGACACCGCCGCCCGCGCGGCTTTTGTCATCGGTCGGGATGGCGTGATTTATTACAGCGAGCAGACGCCCAGCCCGAAGGAACTGCCGAATTTTGATGCCATCGAGCAGGTCTTGAAAAAACTCACCCTCTAGCCGGAATGCGCCAGGCCCTGTTTGTTTCTCTTCTGTGCGGTCTGGCCGCATGTGACCGTCTCAAACCACCGGCCCCTGTCGCACCGACTCCCGCGCCAACCCCAGAGGCGGGTTTTGCCGGGGTGCCGACCCCCGCCGTGCCGTCTGCTCCGCCGGTGGCCATGGTTCAGGCTCCGGTCGAGGTGAACCTGGATGCGGCTAATGCCGAAACCCAACTGGTCAAAAGCCAGGTGCTCTCCCGCATTGATGTGATACCGGATCTTTCTCCGGAGGAAAAAGACAAACTCTATGTGCAGGTCGAACGCACCCGCAGCATGGGAAAAATCATCACCATTCCGTTTTCCTCCGGCCAAGCCGCCATCGGCCCGCCGGAAGTGGCGGCGATGGCGGAGAAAATCACGCTGCCGCAAATCCAGAAATTCGCCGACGATCCGACGGTCGTGCTGATCGTGCTCGGTTTTGCGGATAAGAAGGGCGATGCGAAACAGAACCGCTGGATTTCCCTCGAGCGGGCCAACAGTGTCGTGAGGGCCCTGAAGGAGCGCGGCGGAGTCATGAACGTTACCCACGCCGTGGGCATGGGCGGTTCCGAGATGTTTGACGCCCAAAATCTCAACAAGAACCGCGTCGTCGAGGTCTGGGCTGTGCAGCCCTAGTGCGCCTTGAATAGCGAGGCTCCGACCACCACCGGCCTCGCGCCCATTCCTTTGCGGGATGGATTGATTCTCGGACGCGGCGAGGATGCGGGAGCCATTTTGCCGGACGCGGCTGTCTCGCGTCGCCATGCCGCGTTGTATCGCGCCAGCACGGGCTGGCGCATGGAAGATCTGGGCAGCCGCAGCGGCTCCTTTTTGAACGGACGTCTCTTCCAAAGCGAGGAACTTGTCCTAGGCGACCTCGTCCTCATCGGGCCTTTCAATTTGCGTTACGATGGACGCTTCCTGACCGAAACCGCCGGCATCACAGGCGCCCGGCTCGATGCGCGTCATCTTGAAAAAACCATTTCCGGCACGCGCATTCTTTCCGATGTCTCGCTCAGTGTCAGCCCCTGCCAGTTTGTCGGTGTGATTGGTCCCAGCGGCGCGGGAAAAACCACCCTGCTCGACGCGCTGTGCGCCCTGCGCCCTGCGCATCAGGGCACCGTGACGCTCGATGGGGTGGACCTCCTGGCCCATTACGAAGACCTGCGCGAGGAACTCGGCTACGTGCCGCAGGATGACATCGTGCCGCGCGAACTTTCCGTCGAGGCGGCTTTGCTTTACAGTGCCCGCCTGAGGCTGCCGCGCAGCACGCCGATCGCCGAGATTCGCAAGCTCGTTCATCACACCATGCAGCGGCTTGGTTTGGCGGAGCGCGCGAAGACGGCGGTGGGTCGTCTCTCCGGAGGTCAGCGCAAACGCGTGAATGTAGGGGCGGAATTGCTCTGCCGTCCGCGTTTAATGTTTCTCGATGAGCCCACTTCGGGCCTCGATCCGGCGGCGGAATTCCGCCTCATGGAGTCGCTCCGGCATCTCACCACCACCGGCTGCACCATTCTTTGCACCACGCATGTGCTGGGGAATGCGTATCTCTTCGACCGCCTGGCGGTCATGTTCCGGGGACGGCTGGTTTTTTATGGCGAACCGGAAAAAGCGCTCGGATATTTCGGAGTCGAGCGGCTCGCACTGCTCTATGACCGGCTGGAGGAAGCCCCGGCGGATGCGTGGCCCTCGCATGAGGAAGCCGCCCTGCCCTCCGAACCCCGACGTTTACCCCGGAAGAGTAAACGTGCGCCCGCACTGCCCATTCTCCTCCTCCGCCAATGGGCCATCCTGCGGGCCGACTGGAAAAATTTTCTCCTCATATTGGGCCAGCCGGTTTTCATCGGGCTCCTCGTCACGTGGGTGAGCCGGGATACGTCGCTGGTGCTTTTCTTCGCCACCATCGCGACCTTGTGGTTTGGCTGTGGAAACGCCGCTCAGGATATCGTGAAGGAGCTGCCTATGTTCCGGCGCGAGCGGCTCATTGGCCTCGGCCGGCATGAATACTTGCTGGCGAAGTTTCTTTCCCTTGGGCGCATCACGGTCACCCAAAGCCTTCTGCTCTACGCCGTGATGCAGCTCGGAGCGCGGGGCTTCGAAGGCGAGGCCGCCTGGCAGATTTCCGGATTGGTCATGGCGGCTCTGGCCGCCGTGGGTATCGGTCTCGCCATTTCGGCCTGGGCGAAAACCGTGCTTCAAGCCGTGATGCTCGTGCCGCTTGTGCTGATCCCGCAGATTCTTTTTTCCGGTTTTACTCCACCCGCTGGCGACATGAAGGCCGGCCCGTATGTTGTTTCCCGTTTCATGCCCAGCGCGGCCGCCCAAACCGTGATGGATGTGAGTTTGTTCTGGGACAAAAAAATCAGCGGTTCGATGCGGGTGGATTATCCTTCCGCGTTCTCGAATCTCAATCGCGACCGGTCGCTGAAGAATGGCCGGTTTTTTGAAAATTCCGGGCCCGCCTGGCGGGGCCTGGGTTGCCTGGCAGCCTGGATTGTCGCTTCCTATGGGGCCGCGTGGCTCGCCTTGCGGGGCAAGGAGAGAGGGTAAGCGAACCTTCCGCCGGAACGCGCGGCAAAGGGGGGGAGCGAAAGATCTCCGCCCCCTGGCAGAATCAGAGATTCTCTTGGGAACTTTTCGCGGCGGATTTTTGCACCAAGGTGAGTGCACCACGCTGACGGGCAAAGATTTCCAAGGCCATGCGCTTGCGTTCCTGCATGATCACCGCGATCTGGTCTTCGACCGGAGGCGCCTTCCAGATGGCGGGACCCGGTGGCAGCCAAGCCCGTCCGGTAAAATTATCGCGCACCGAACCGCCCGGCAACGCCCGCGG
>Ga0114978_10003754_pt1 | contig 12387 bp, 21 predicted proteins | sample S_140212_EF_Meta_FD_87027 | JGI IMG/M metagenome (GOLD analysis project Ga0114978, IMG submission 87027) | Freshwater microbial communities from Lake Simoncouche, Canada to study carbon cycling - S_140212_EF_MetaG | ecosystem: Environmental > Aquatic > Freshwater > Lake | place: Lake...
AGTTCTCCTTTACTTGGTCATGTAACTTATCACGCATGCTTGTCATACTATCTGCTTCCCAACCTGCCTGATACACACGGTCAAGTAACTTAGCCAGTGAATAGGTTGGGTCTGATTTATATGCAAGGGTAATGTAATCATTTGCTTGTTCAGTATCTCCTGCTGAAAAGTAAATAGATGACATGATAGTAGCAATTGGTGCAGCAAATTCTGTAGGTGTCAATGAACCTACAAAGTTAGCCCAATGTCCTACAAAATGTATATCTTTTTCTTTAGGTAAGCCCATAACAAAGTCACGGACTTGTACATTCTTGTTCATTGCAACAGTAAGTTGTGCAATCTCTTGTGCAGTTGGCTCATTGCCATCTACAAAGCGGTCTACCTGGTCATAGATATTGAGGGCAATAGATTTGTTTTGCTCTGCATTATCTACATCGTATACTTCTTGGAACTGTGCTATCTCTAATAGCACATCTGATTTTTGTATCATTGTTTGTCTCCTTTATAGGTACTTGGCTACTGAGTTGTATGTAGAAGTAGATACTACTTCTTCATCTGTCATCTTGAGAATACGAATAGCATTCCCAATTTCTTCCTTCATCTCACGATATGTAGATGAATGAATAACTTCATAGTTTCTTTCTGGTTCTACTGGAAGAACTAAACCTTCCATTGGAATATCAAAGTCAATATTCATCATGCTATTCCATGAACGATAGTTTGTTCTCATGTTCTGTGCTATACCTACATTAGCAATGGCTAATGCCAGTATATCTTTGCGCCATAGTTCATAGGCTTGGTCGTATATTTTTTCGCTTGCTGCTTGTGATGTGTAATCAAGTTCCAACTTGTTTAGTGCTTGCTCTAATGCAGCAATAATTTTTTCTGTTGGTATTTTGACATTAATTGCTTTGCTTTTTGTTGACATGCTGTCTCCTTTATAGTTAGTTGATGAGTAGTTTTACCTCATACTCAGGAGGTTTCGCCACTTATTTATACTGGCTGTACGGTAGCCAGTTTGACATAAACTACCTGCATCTCGGAAAGATTGGTCATAGACCTGCAATTCCTTACGCTGGTTCACTATGTCAAATCTATCTATGGTACCCATGTAAACCATAGATAGAAACTTAATACCAATTGTTGTTGCGCCAATGCGCCCAAGCAATTGATGGTCGTTCATAACGATGATGGATATACTCCAGCCCCCGCTCAATTTGACGCGGGGCTGGGGTTCCAGGTTTAGTATTTAATACTTGTGCTATGCCATATGCTGTTGACTCAGGGCTATCTGCATATTGATTCCATGCAGATTCCTTACCCCAAAGTTTAAGTAAGGCTCGGTATTCGCTGAGATTCCACCCGTATTTGTCTGTGACTAAAAGTTTTGCGTAAGCCTTGGATAGTTTTTTGTTCCACTGTGCGTTGGGGTTCTCGCATTTTACCTTGTCTGCCATTGCTAGTGCATAGGCTGGACTGCTGGGTAGTAAGAGAGACCAGAAGGCTAGCGACCAACTGATAACAAGTGCGAATAGTTTCTTCATCTAGTGACTCCTTTGTAGACGAGATAGAAAATACAAACGAGGAGAGTCCAGGTTTGTAAAGGGTTGAGATACGGCTCGATGTTGCCATTAATTGTCATCACCCCACATTCTATCTGGTTCTCCTGTACCTTCACTGCATTCTTCGCAGTTGCCTAGGTCAATACCGTGTTTACAATCATCTGATTCTATATTCATTGCGACATCATCTTCTAGTCTTGGTTCCATGCTGTGTATTCCTCCCATTCTTTGTGGATTACCCCATCTTTTTTGTGCCTTTTAAGTAAAGCATTTAATCCTTTTTCTGATGTGCCACTGATGGTAACTCCACATTGGCAGGCATATGAATAGTGTGGCGGTTCACTTACTGTGTATGCAATTGGTTCAGTCATTACTATCTCCTTCTATATCAGCCAGTAAATCCCATAGTATGGGCTGTAATACTAGTGCTGCTGCATCTAGTTTTGCCTGAAGTTCTTGGCTCATAGGAATGCACCACACTTATCACATACCAATTCGTTGCTATGTTCTAATGCTTCATGTTTGGTTGGCTTCCAACATGACATACATACGATAACAAAGTTCATTGTTTCACTCATACTATCTTCCTTCCCATAACTTATGGATTTCTCCATCTTTTCTGTGTGCTGTTAGTAAAGCGTATAATTCTTCTTGTGAATTACTATTAAGTGTAGCCCCACATACACATACTTTTCTATAATGTAAAGGTTCACTCATACTTCTATCTCTTTTGTATTTGGATTCCAGTAACCATACTTGGTTCCCATTCCACAATCACATACATATACACCAGGTATATCTGTACACTCCCATTTATGTCCGTGTGTCATACTGTTGCTCCTATCTTAGACCAAGCGCATGTAGCGCAGTAGTTTCTGGGTGCCAGGTCTGTTACCTTTACCATTATGTCAGCGTCACAGCCATAACAGTATCGTAATTGATATTTAATATCCGTACTCATTTGATTGTATCCCTTCTTTCCATTCGTAACTCATCGAAATGGTCATCGATATCCATATACCTATCCCAACATTCAGGATGAGTACCACTAATTATCTGTTCTCGCAGTTCTATTGTCAAGGATTTGAATGCTTCTTGTGCTAGTTCACCACGCAGATAGGCGTATAGTTCCTGTGCATTTACACCTATTCTGCCTGTCTGTCCACACCAAACGCATCTCTTAGTTGCGTATTCCATATGAGTCACGGGCTATCCTTTCTATATTTAGTTTGCGTCTCAGATTTAAATTGTCTTTATGTAACTGTGCATTCTGCAGCACTGCTAGTATTACAACTGTAATACTGGTACTCATAGCAATTATGATTGCTAGAATATCTCCTGTTCCTATATACATTTGATAGTCTCCTTAAGTTAGGTTCGAGTCAATCTTATCCATCTATGTACTACCCCGCTTGCGAAAAAAGTAAGGCAGGTGAGAGCCGAAGCCCCCACCTGCCTGTCTTTTAGAGTACGAGACTCTTGATTACTATCTGATTCCAAGGTGCTCTGCGTTCAGAGTTTTCTACACCCTGGCGAGTATCGAAGCGTGTACTACCTTCAGCAATTACTTTGATTACATTAGTAATTCCTGATTCATCTTTAGGTAGTGAGAGCAACATCTGCTTTACATCGTCATCGAATGCCACGAACGGTGTAGTCCAGACACACTTACCATCTGAATTTCTGCGAGAGAGATTACCTTTGATGAAGTTTTGTCCATCGCGTGTAGTTGAAGTAACTACCTTGATATTCTTGAGGGAACCTTTGACTACTACTAGGTTATCCACACCACTGTAGATATCTGTAGCAGATACAGTAGTTACTGCGTTTACTTTATTCTTTTTCTTGAACATATCTGTCTCCTTTATTATAGTTATTATGAGGAACCCGTTGGGCACAGGTGCCCACGGGTCATTTATATACAATTTGGACAAACTACTTCCTTGTTTTTAAGTAAGTAGCATTGAGTACAGACTTCGTATAAAGAACTGTACTCTAGGTCTTCGTCTTCGTGGAAGAGGTCGAAGATGTGCTTGCCTAAGAACCAACTTTGGGCAAGTCTGTCTGCGATAGATGAAGCAGATGGATAGAACTCATCACGGATTTGAGTATCACTGATTCTGGTGTGACTACCTATCCATTCGTGAGCAGAGTGTTCAGGCTCAACCTTGAGTAAAGGTTGATATAACTTGCGGTATCTGTAGTCATCGTTGCGGTCATCAACCATTTGATGAGCAATATCTGATGCCCTTGCTTCTGCCAAGTCTAGGCACTCAGCGCAAAGGCTATCTGATAACATACAGTCATAGCATTGGGAAGTGACGGAGATGCTGGAGTTGTCTGACATACTTTCCTTCCTGTAGCCAGGCTCTCTGACTACACTTCCCACAAGGCATAGTCTGTCAAGCCAGAACTCCTGTCGGTCAGCACGGTTGATGGCTTGACTGACGGCGCAGGTTTTTCTGTTTTAATCTGGGCGCGGAATAGTTTGGTTTATAAGGAGCGCCGAGACTGCTATCAGTAACAGGCGCAACTAAACAGTACAGAAGTAGCGCCAACAAACAGTATTGGGGTCTAAATGACCCCAGACTGTTTAATCTGTACTCGTATACAGTATTGTATCTACCATAAAAATATTCCCGTACAAAGAACAGCCTATGCGCCAGTACTGGCTGACCTGCGCTTTTAGCATAGGCAAAAAATTTTTGCCAGAAAAGTGTCCGTTTAGGCTGTTTGGACAGGTTAATACTATATAGAGACTATTTATTATTTTGATAGTAGCAAGTCTTAGAAGACTTGCGTTACAGACTGTATCTACTGTCTGTTTCTAACTGACTGTAACTATTGAAAACGGGACACTTATATGACTTTCCAAAAAGGGTCCACAAACCCTAGAACTGCCAAGATGGGTGAGGCAAAGGCTAAAGTAATAGCCCTTGTTGCCGAAGGGCACAGCGTTCATAGGGCTATGGAAATCTGCGGCAATAAGCCAGATACCGTCAGAATCTGGATGCTTCGAGATAAGACCTTCGCTGCCAACCTAACCGAGGCTAAAGAAGAAGCAAAGAGTAACTCCATCAAAGCCCTTGGCATTGCCAAGGAGGATATCTCCTTTGCTCAGTTCTCAGAAATCTTTATGGGGCAGAAAGCCTTTCCCCATCACCTAGACTGGATTGACCTCATCGAGGGTCGGGAGCCTTCTTGGCTCCATCCAGCCATGATTTACGAAAAGGCAGATGCCAGTCGTTTCTTAATTAACGTACCCCCTGAGCACGCCAAATCCACGGTCATTACCGTAAACTATCCAACTTATCGCATTGCCCTCAATCCTAACGTCCGCATTATTGTGGTTAGTAAAACGTTGCTCAAGGCACGCGAGTTCGTGTACGCAATCAAGCAAAGGCTCTCCCACCCGCGCTGGCTAAAGATGCAAACAGCATTTGGTCCAGAAGGGGGTTGGAAACAGGACGCAGACACTTGGCGAGTTGACACGGTTTACCTTGGGGGTGATGCGAGAAACTCTAGCGAAAAAGACCCAACCATTCAGGCACTAGGTATGGGCGGTCAGATTTACGGTGCTCGTGCTGACCTGATTATCTTGGACGACTGCATTACAACTGCTAACGCCCATGAGTATGAGAAGCAGATTGACTGGCTTCAGAAGGAAGTTATTACCCGTCTGGGTAAGAACGGTAAGTTAATGATTGTAGGGACACGAATTGCTGCCGTTGATTTTTACCGAGAACTTCGTGAGCCGAAGTATTGGTCGTCTGGCAAGAGTCCTTTCACTTATATGGGTATGCCAGCCGTACTTGAATATTCGGAAAAGCCCGCAGATTGGAAAACTCTCTGGGAGAAAAGCGATTCTCCTTGGGATGGCGATGCTGATACTCCTGATGAGAACGGTCTATACCCGAAATGGGATGGTCAAGCGCTACATAGGCGCAGAGGAGAAGTAACTCCTTCTACATGGGCTTTGGTCTATCAGCAGGAGGATGTCGAAGAAGATTCCATCTTCCCTCCCGTCTTGGTGCAAGCAAGCACTGAACGTAGACGTAAACGTGGACCATTGCGCCAAGGCGCGGTGGGACATCCGACTCAGGTCGAAGGCTACACAATTATTGGTTTTGACCCAGCGATGGGTGCAGGACATGCAGCGTTTGTTCCTATCACCTATAACAGGACTGATGGAATGATTTACGTTTTAGATTGCATTAACATGAGTGAACCTACACCGCAGAAGATTCGTGCGATGATAGAAGAACTCGTAGAGAAGTACAAGCCTCAAGAACTGCGTGTGGAAATTAACGCACATCAGAAGGCGTACTCTCTAGATGAAGATTTACGACAATGGCTCGGAGCATACGGCGTTCGCCTAGAGGCTCACCACACTAACAAGAACAAGTGGGATACATCCTTTGGTGTGGCGTCTATGTCAACACTTTTCGGGACCATGTATAACGAGAAGTTCCAAGAGAACAACCAAATAGAACTCCCATCTGCGGATGGGTCTGAGGGTCTTAAAGCCCTTACTCAGCAATTGATTACTTGGAAACCTAACACCAGAGGCAAGACTGACTGCGTGATGGCGCTCTGGTTTGCCGTGCTGAGAGCGCGTGAGTTTATGCAACAGAATAGTTACATGAGCCACTATACGAACAACCGCTGGGCAACAAGAGCACAAAGGGAAAGACGAGTAATAATTAATTTAGATGAAGCCTTTGCTGAGCAATGGGCTGAAAACTTTGGATAAGGAATAACATGGCTAATGTAGTTAAGATTGTTAAGGGTGCAGCAAAGGCTGTTAGTAAGGCTAAAGGCGCTCGTGCAGCAAAGGACGCAAAGATTGTTAAGTCATCTCCGTTTTTAAAAGAAACCCCCAACATGACAATCAAGCAAGCCAAACTTATGAAAAAAGGTACCAAGAGTCTTGCTAAAACAACAAAAAGAATTGCTAAGGAAAGTGCCAAAAAGAAATCTTACGGCTCAACAACTGTCGGAGAGTCAAACGCTTTTAAAGTAAAAATGGGTCTTGATAAGCCTTTTGCTGGTGCAGAAGTTAAGGGTTTCCCTTCATTAAGCACACCTTCACTCGGCGGAGTACGCAAGGGTGTTCCAGATAATATGACTCTTAATCAATTAGATAGATTAGATGCTATCCGTCAAAGTGAGAAAGCAAAAGCCTATGCTGCTGCATATCGAACTGCAAAGCGCGAGACAAAGAGCATGAAGAACGCTATGCAATCTAAGACAACTCGTACCGTAAAGAAAGTTGCCAAGGGAACCGCTGCTGCTGGTGCAGCAGGTGGAGCCTATGCAGCATCTGTAAAGAAAAAGAAGTAATGGCAAATCCAGCAAAGATTATTAAGGCAGTATCTAAGGCAGCAAAGAAGAAACCTGCTAAGAAAAAGCCTTTGACTAATAAACAGAAAACATTTCAGATTGCTGCAGCAAATGAGAAACTTCGTAAGAAGGCTGCATCTCCCGAGGTAAGAGATTTCTGGGTTGCTGAAGCGCGCCGTCTTATGAAAGAAAACTTAGAGAAAAAAGGTAAGAGCAATGGGTAGAAAAACAAATCTTGCACCAGGAAAGAATCAATTTAAGCCAAAGGCTATTACCAAGGGTCCAGCAAAGGTTGCATTAGATATAATTGATTTTGCAGTTCCTAAAACTCCAATGGATGTTGCTATGTATGCAGTCCCTTGGGGTAGAGGTGCCCGTGCGGTTGGTGGCATTGTAGGTAAGGGTGCTAAAGCCGTATCTAAGGCGTATAGAAACATAGGTAAGTAATGTCTGTGCCATCCGAGATTGCTAAAATTGTTGCTAAGAACATACTAAAGAGAAAACAAATTCAGGCTGGCACAAAAAAGGTTACAGAAAAAGACGTTAAAGAAGTTTATCGTGAGGCTAAAAGAAACCCTGGCGGAGCACGCAAGGTTCCTACACTATCTAAGCCACGCACTGCACGCACTGGTGCTATTACCCAGAAGACATCTAGTGGTGGATATAAGACAACTATCCTTGGTGGTAGAAAAGGCAAGAAGCCTGATACTAAAGTTACAAAATCACGTGCGTTAAGCAAGGATAGATTAACAAAAGAAAGTTTAAGGGACAGAACTGGTCCAATTGAATCTGGAGTTCTATCTCCACGTGGACTAAACCGTCCACTAGGTTCAGCAAGGAAACCAGAAAAGACTTATACACCTGCACAAGCACGTGCTTTACTTAAGCGTGAGGCTAGAGCAAACAGAGAAGTAGCAAAGCGTGAGGCAACATCACAACGCCGTAGTGTTCGTAAAGGCGATACTAAGGGTGTTCGTTCAGCACGTGAATCTGTTAAAGCGCATAAAGAAGATAATAGATTTAGCAGACCAACAATTGACTCTAGAACAAAACCACGTCCTGCAGAACTAACTCCACGTGAACGTTTAATTCTGCGCAAGGTTGGAAAGCGTGATTACTCAAGTGGCGAAGTAAACACACTTGCTCAAAGTACAGTTCAACGTCAAGCAGATGATTTAGTTTCAAAAGGTTTAGCAAATAAAAAGGTTCGCAATGAGGTTCAAAACGAGATAACACGTATGGAAAATCGCATTGCTGAGGCTCAAAGAGTGGGACGTAACGCAGAACGCGTAAGAAGACTTGAAGCAGATAAGCGTGCATTACAAGCATTCTTAAATTCACGAAAGAAAGGCAAGTAATTGCTATCTATTAGACAGATTTCAGCACGGGTTGATTCACTTAAATCCCGTTCAGCAGAGCGAGACTCACGTCAACAAGACGTTCTTGCTGTGCGTACTGGTAAAATTGCTTCCGTATACCCAGATTTTTTTCCAGATGGTGTCGATGCTAATGTAGTTGCTAACTTTGTTGACATTGTTGCTAAAGATTTGTCAGAAGTTATGGCTCCTTTGCCAGCAATTAACTGTTCTGCAGCCAATCAGACCAATGACCGTGCCCGCACTTTTGCTGACAAACGCACACGCATTGCTTCTAACTACTTTGTTAACTCAGATTTGCAAGTTCAGATGTACACAGGCGCAGACTGGTACATCACATATGGTTTCGTCCCTTTCATTATTGAATTAGACGAAGAAGCAGGGCTACCACGTATACGAGTAGAAAATCCGATAGGGGCTTATCCCGAATTCGACCGCTACGGACGTTGTATTGCCTTCGCTAAACGCTACTACATGACATTGGCTGAATTGGTTGCACAATTCCCAGAGTATGAGTACGAACTTCTTGGTCGTGATAAGTATGACCAAGACCTTAATTCACATATTGAGGTAATTCGTTACTATGATAAAGAACAATCAATTATTTATATTCCAAATAGGGCAAATCTTGTGTTATCACAAGCAATTAACCCAATTGGAAAGATGATGGTTGTTGTAGCGGTACGTCCATCTATTGATGGACATGCACGTGGACAGTTTGATGATGTACTTGGTATTCAGTTGCTTCGTAATAGGTTCGCATTACTTGCGATGGAAGCAGCAGAGAAGTCAGTGCAGGCACCAATCGTTGTTCCACAAGATGTTCAAGACTTCCAACTTGGTGGCGATGCAATCATTCGCACAAACAATCCAAGCGGAGTACGCCGTGTAGAACTATCTCTACCAATGGGCGCTTTCCAAGAGCAATCTCTTCTACAATCAGAGTTGCGTACTGGAACACGTTATCCTGAATCACGTACTGGAAACATTGATGCATCCATTGTTACTGGTCAGGGTGTTCAAGCACTTATGGGTGGCTTTGATACACAGGTTAAATCAGCGCAAGCAATCTTTGCCTCTACGCTTAAAGATGTTATTAGTATTTGCTTCCAAATAGATGAAGCACTATATAACTCTACAAAAACTATCCGTGGTGTGGACGCAGGTTCACCATACTCACTTGAATACTTGCCAAGCAAGGACATCAAGGGAGATTACTCGGCAGATGTCCGCTACGGAATGCTTGCTGGTCTTAATCCAGCACAGGGACTTATTTTTATGTTGCAGGCATTGGGTGGAAAACTCATTAGCCGCGACATGGCAATGCGTGAACTTCCATTTGGAATCAACGTAACTAAAGAGCAAGAAAAAATTGAAGTAGAAGAAATGAGAAATACTCTTGTTGCTTCTCTTGAAGCCAGTGCGCAAGCAATTCCACAAATGATTACTCAAGGCGGGGACCCAACATCAATAGTTAAAAAAATTGCTGACATCATTAAATTACGCCAGAAGGGTGTAACTATTGAAGATGCTATTAACGATGTTTTTGCTCCAGAATTACCTCCTGCTGGTGCATCAATGGTTGAGCAAACGTCCCCTGCTCCCGCTGCGCCAGCAGGAGGCGCTATTCCTCCTCAAGCGCCACCTGATGTAACAACATTGCTTAATAGTCTAAGTATGGGCGGGACAGCGCGAGCAAGCGCACGTTCTTCATCGCAAATTTAATATAAGGAGGGGACCATGACAACACTCGCTGCTATTCAGGGAGATGGTTGGGCAGTAATTGGATGCGACTCACGCTCATCCGATGAGTCAGGTCGCCCAATAGATATGGCTACACATAAGATTATTGAGAACAACGGAATCCTTATTGCAGGTTCTGGTGCAGGACGTGGTTCTAATCTCTTACAGTTTGGGTGGAAAGCACCTAAGCCAACTGCAGCAGAAAACCTAGATAAATACATTACGCAGAAATTTATACCAGCAATGCGTAAGTTATTTGTTGATGCTGGTTATGATATGAAAGAAGATGGGGATGCTGCGGAACACGATTCATCGTTTCTTATTATTGTGCGGGGAACTATCTATCCTATCTTTGAAGATTATTCTTGGGACCGTGATAGTCGTGGTATCTACTATTCTGGCAGTGGTGGTGATATTGCCCTCGGCGCTATGGAGGCAATGGAAGTGGACAATCCAAATCTCACTCCAAAGGATGCTCAAATAATTCTTCATAAAGCAATTTCTATTGCTTGCAAGTGGGATATCTTTACTGCAGCACCAATAGTTATTGAAACTCAGTATGCAAAATAAATTTAAACAAACTATGGAAGACGCCATGAAGGCGCTTCAAGAAGTAGACGATGACGGGGAAAACTTCATCTGTGTTAATTGGGTATTAATATCCGAGTGGGCAGACTACGAAGGTACTCGCTACTTACACACAGAGGTAAGTGATGAAATGACCCCATGGAACGCATACGGAATGATTCGTATGGCAGAGAAATACAATAGTGAAGTTCTTGGAACTGAAGGTATTGCACAAGAGGAAGAGGATGAATAATGGCTCAACGCGGAGGATATCGTGCGCCGTCTAACCCAGCAGCAGTTTCAGGTCCTGGTGCTCTTTCTAAGCGTACTGATGGGGGACCAACGCAGCCTGCAAAATACATCTCAGGAATGCCATACGGACAGGGACAAGAGACTTACAACAATCAAGTAAGTGCAACAATGGCTGGCAACCCATTCCCACAACAAGATATGCCAACAGAATTATTTGCACCAACAATGCGTCCTAACGAACCAGTTACATCTGGTATTGATTTAGGAGCAGGTATGGGCTCAGAGGCAATGGGGCGTGTGCCTAATGCTGAACCAACTGTTTTATCAATTATTCGTAATGTTGCTCAGTATGACACATCTGGAGATTCAGAATTACTTTATCGGGCACTTCTAGATAGCGGGTACTAATGGCTGAGGTACCTCTAAACCCAGTTGTTGGAGAACTCAGTCCTAATCTTTATAAGGCTGCTATTTCCGCTAACCTTCCAATTGACCAGCAAAAAGTTATTGAACAAATGTCTTACACATATAAGGCTGCACAAAAACTTTTAAAGATGAGTGAAGAAGGTTCTCGCAAAGACTTCCTTAAACTAGACCCAAGCGTTCAATCAGATATCAATCGTTTATTTCCTAAACAGAAAAGATTCCAGCCAGAGCAAAGTTTGCTTGGCAAGGCAACTCAAGCAGTTACATCTGGTATATCAAAAACATTTAATCTTTTCTTTAGCCCTATTATTGCTGGCTTAAAAGGTGCAGAGATATACGGAAAAACTTTAAATACAGTAGGAACTGGCATTAAGCAACTTTCTCAGGACAAGCCATTCTCTAAGCAATTACTTAAAGATGCTTTTGATGGCAAGAACTCTTGGGACTGGAACCGTGTTTCACAATATGAAACAAAGTACGGTGCTGCAAAGGTTGCCCTTGCTCGTGGTTTAGCAGAAGGACGTACACCAGGAGAGTCTATTAGCCTATACGGCAAAGGTGTAGATGCTGAAATGACTGAAGCGCTCATTATGATGGGCGATGACCCTAAGAAGTTTGATGCAATGCTTCAAGAAATTAAACAGGGTGCTCAGTTTAGCCCAGGTCGAGATACTGTTGAGAGTTGGGTTCTAGCGGACCCAAATGTTGATAAGAATTCTTGGTCTTACAAACTATTAAAATTTGCTGGAATGGACCTTGCTACACCTGAAGGTTTACTTGCTGCCAAGAAAGTTGCTTCTAGTCCAATAGATGCAACCTATCAAATAATGATTGACCCACTTACATATGCAGGTGTTGGTCCTATTCTTAAAGGTACTACTGGTGCATACGGTGGAGTCAGGGCTAGTCTTCCAGAAGCAATCTCTCGCTTTGGTGGAATTAAATCTCGTGGGCAAAAACTTGCTGACCAGTTTTCATTTATTGCAGAAAGACAAGGCTTAGATGCTGGCATGGACTGGGTGTTTAAGCAAAAAGATGTTATTAAACTTTGGGATAAACAACTTGGTCCAGTTATTAAACGATATGCAGATGAACCAACTGAAACAGGGCGTGGTTTA
>Ga0114978_10003756_pt1 | contig 12383 bp, 12 predicted proteins | sample S_140212_EF_Meta_FD_87027 | JGI IMG/M metagenome (GOLD analysis project Ga0114978, IMG submission 87027) | Freshwater microbial communities from Lake Simoncouche, Canada to study carbon cycling - S_140212_EF_MetaG | ecosystem: Environmental > Aquatic > Freshwater > Lake | place: Lake...
AGAACCGAACGCGATTCATAAGACGGAATGTTTTCTTTCTATCCGCCCATGTCTGAATGACCTGTTTTACAAAAGGGGTTCCAGAATGGTATGTCTGCTCCAATTGATAAGATACTCGGAAATTCATATCATACATATCAATCGGTCTCTGATACGTACCATCGGCTTCTTGTGTCGAACTCTTTTTCGTGAATTGGATTTTATTATACATATTCCACGGTTTGTCCAAAATAGATTGTATGCTATTGGTCTGGCAATATTCTTGAACCATATCAAGACCGACTAATTCGGCACGGACATTCGACATCTTGCGCTGGTCTGACAGCTGGTCCTGGTAATTAATACGCAAATAATGATGGCCATTTGGCAAATCTGTCGTAAACCCGTTTTTTAAAAGCTGTTTGACAACATTGTCATAATCTATTTTTGACAACGGGCGTCCGCTCCTCGTATTCGTGCCAAAACGGATTTCGAATTCGTTCTGTTTACGATCATTGCGATAATTGGGCGTCCCCGAAGCTAAATATTGGGTTAAACGCTGTTTGAATGCCTCCCCTGCCTCTTTGATTTTATCTTTTTCTTTTGCCCTTTGTTCAGCGAACGAGACGGCACCTTCGACCTTTTGTTCTAATTCTTTTGTGTTTCTTTCAGACGACATACAATAATATATACTTTGTGTATATATTATTTTAATAATCATTCGTATCAATTTTATCTATCAAATCACTCTAGATAAGCCAAACAAGGTGTTGTGATAAAGCCCTGTATACTTCGTCCTTCGATTTGTCATGAAAAGGTATTCCATTATTCTCCGCTAGTGTATTCAGTTCTGCACGTTTATAAGTTGATATGGCACGGAGCGGTTTCTGATAACTTTCTAAACCAAACGACTCCTCACATAGGGTCTCGAGTGTTTTTTCCCCGGAATATAATTCGTAGCCACCAAAAGATCTATCGACGGATTTATCATTAGAGGTCTTAAAAAGAATACACGCGGGATGGTCGGTCGACTGAGGCACAAACGACAGATAAGTCTTCTTGACATCATCGAAGAGGTATATCGTGATTTTATAATAAACTGACATTCCTATAAGTCCTAGCAATGTAGTTTTTCCTCCGGTCATGTATTCTGATAGCATTTCTTTTGCGGACCCCAGAGTTATTTTTTGATTTGTTGTCTGGAGTTCTTTCGGTTTTGTCATGTAGGTTGACCTGATTTTGTTCTTTTCTTCCCATTCTCGATTGTCGTATTTTGACCCAATCAATTTATATTCTGTAAGACCATGAACAGAAATAAAAACATTCCAGAATAATGTGTCTTTTGGAAGACGTATCGAATGTTTTCTTGGCGGTTTTTTTTGTTCGGTTGCAACAAATTTAGTTTCTTCAACAATTTTTTTAATTTTTTCTTCTACAGGACTTTCTACAACCAAAATCGGTTTGATTTCATCTGCTGGTTGTTCGCCCTTATAAAAAAAAGGGGTCAATCTCTCTAGGTCAGTGGGATTTTCAAATAACTTAATCCCAAAAATACGCTGATTTAAAAAAGTATATGTCATTTAGTTTCTAAAAGAATAAAGCATACTATCTTTAAGTTCTTTTTCAATAAAAAAAGCATTCTTGAAGTCTTCTTTTTGACACTCGAATGGTTTGAGCATTTGCTCTTGGTCCTGAATATATGCTATATATTGTTTTAGTTTATCTACTGTCTCATTTTTTAAAAAGGCCATATTAATATAAATCCCGCTCTTGTTTTCGTTTATAGTTGTCGGGGCAAATTCGTGGATGATTTTCAAAACCTCAATATGCTGTTCTTTACTAAGACTTTCTATAGTTTTTTTTAAATCTTCTAAATCCATAATAGATGATAGAATAAAAAATTTTTATATTGTTTTATAATGAAGACGATTTTAATTATCCAAGGGTCAGATATCAGTAACTATTTGAAATGACACCCTAAAGGGCGTCCCATTTTAAATCTTCACTAGTATAAACCAATTTTGATACAACTAATTATAATTATATAAATAATTTATATTTTGTAATGAGATAATTATATATATATATATATATTGTAAATGTGCGATATTATAAATAATAGCATAATTATTAACAAAAATAATGAGTTATTCAATAAAGATAAATTTGTTTATATTAAAAATTTTATTAATAATGATGTAAGATTAAAAATATTAAATGATATTAAAAAAAAAGAACATTTATATAAATTTAAAAATTATAATTCAATATTTAGCATTTTAGGTCAATTAAACACATCTCAAAATACAGAGAATGATTCAATATATAAAAAACATTCGGTTATTACAGGTACAGATATTCAAGAAAATTTTCCTGAATTACACTATTATTATTATAATTGTTTTGCTGATGTTGTATCACAAATCGTTGGTAAAAAAGTTTATCCAGTAAATGAAAGAAATAACACAAATAATGCTTTATTTATATATGAGAATGAAGGAGATAGTTTAAGATGGCATACTGATGGAAGTTTATTTAATGGAAAAAAAGTATATACTTTATTAGTTTATCTTCATAACTCATCCTCCCAAAAATTATGTTATATAAATTACGATAAAAATAAAAAATGTTTACATACAGATGAGAATTCTTCAGTAATTTTGGAACATTTTACATTAGAACACGCTGTTACACCTTTGAAAAATAATGAAAAAAAAATATTATGGACTATGACATATGCTGAAGATATAAATATAAATAATCCAATATCTTATTTTATAGATAAAAGCAAAAATATTTCATATCTCGGATTTAAAGCGTTTAATTTATTAGATATTTTTTGTCTTATATTATTATTAATTTTATTTTTTTTTATTTTAAAAAAATATATTTACCAAAAAAATAAAATTATATCATTTAATAATATTATAAATAGGCGTTTTAAATTAAAAAATTTGTAAAAAATCATTTATATTTCTCATTATATTATTATATGAAATTAAAATTTATTGAATCCGTAAAATATAAAATAAAAATAATATAAAAAATACTTGTTTATTATATCAATGTCAACCCTACAATCATCCGATAATATAAAATGCAGTATATGGGTTTTTTTTACATTTAGTTCTGTATCTTTATTAGGAACAAGTCTTGTATTAGCAAATAGTGTAGAACCCGAATTACAAAAAGTCATGATGTATTGTGGTATTGCCGGAAGTGGTCTATTTGTTTTATCTATGGGCGCTTGTTGTATTAATCCGATGAATCGTATATTATTTAAAAATAATGAAGTGAATGGTCAACAACAAACATTATTGACTATAAAAGATGATAAAAAGATTTCTGTAGATATAGATGATAATGTATAAAAATAATATAGAAATTAATATAAAAACTATTATTGATAATGGTATAGTTATGAATCACATTATACCATTATTAGGTATAACCGGTTATTTATTATATCCAAAAGACATAAGAATCGACCCGGCCATATTATATTCTTTATCGATACTTCATAATGGTTTCTTAGTTTCGTTTAGTGCCTGTATTTTTCTTGAATTGTCAAAAATAATATACAATGATGGAATTGTATTTCAGTCCAATTATTATTTCCAAAATCCTGTTTTTGACAGAATAATATATTTGTTTTATATTTCAAAATATTACGAATTTTTCGATACTTTTTTGCTTTATTTGAATGGAAAAACACCGATATTTCTTCAAAAATATCATCATATAGGTGCTGTTATAAGTTGGCATCTTATGTACACATATAAAGTAGATATGGTATGGATGGCGTCATTATTAAACTCATTTGTTCATACCATAATGTACTCTTATTATTTGGGGTGTTTATTGAAAATCGACCAAGTTCGAGTTGTCAAAAAATATATAACTTCTTTACAATTGACGCAATTCTTAGCATTGTATTCGAACTTTTATTTTTATAGGCCGCCTATAGAAACTTGGTTTAATTATTATATTATTACATTTTTTGCAGCTTATGGAGTGGGAGTAGTAGGTTTATTCGGGAAATTTTATTATGATACCTACAATATAAAGATTATTCATACTTAATATTAATGTCACAAATAATCGATTTTTCAAATAGATATTATTTAAATACAATTATAATAGAAGATTTACAAAATATTTCTCTTTTTATAATTGGGGTTTCATCATTACTTTCGAGTATTTATTGTTATAACTTGACATATGATACAATTATTGAGAAGACACCATTTGACATTTTACTTCCATTTGTAGGTGTACACGCTGGTATAGATTTTTTTATAAGTGATAAATACGATATAAAAATACATCATATCTTCATAATGGGTATTCTTTTTTATAATAATTATTATGATGTTTCAGATAGTCATCGATTTATGTTTTCTTGTCCATTATTAAAAACTGAAATATCTTCAATATTTTATGTTTTGAAATATTGGATTCCAAAAAATTCGTTTATGTATTCTATAAATTCCATATTATTTTATATTTTATTTTTTAAATTGCGTATTTTTGATTTTTATTATCAAATTATTTATAATAATTCAAATTTTAACATACTTTTTGAGACATATTCTCAAAAAGATTATTTATTATCCTCTATTATGTTAGTTTCGTGTTATGGATTGTTTATATTGAATTTGTATTGGTTTTTTATTATAAATAAAATCGTTTATAAAGGAATCGCAAAAAATATAAATACAGAAACTATTTGTCATTTTTTATGTTCGTATATTCATTGGATAAATATTCCAGTAGCATTCTATATTTATTCACATAATCCAAATGAAAAAAATATATTCGACATGATTGGGATTACTGCTCTAAGCATATCATCATATATTTATCATTATGATATTTATGGTCGATTCTTAAATAAACAAATAGAAGAATATACTATTCCGAATAAAGAAAATATTGTGATTTTTTTAAATGATACTATATGTATCAATTTACGGAGTTTTTTAATTATAGTAACAAATTATTATTATAATCCACATTTTTCAATAATAACCGCAAGTTCAGGATTGGTTCATTTGACTTGTATTTATCATAATATATTGAATATTTTGGATTTATTCATAGATAATACAAAAATAAATTTTTTGAATAATCATAATCTAATTACAGCATTACCTATAGTATATGATGTTTCGTTAATATTCGCAAATTCCCCAAATGAAATCGCTATACCGTTTTTATTAGTAAATATTATGATGGGGCTTTTATTTATAGTTGAGCCTTTTTATAACTTTACACATGTAGCGTTTCATTTTTTGTTGATTGCTCAAAATTATTATATTTGTATGTCCAGTAGTCAATACATCGGTAATTGATTATTTATTTCGTCCAATAATTCTAGTAATTTATTCAATTCATTTTTAATTTCATTATATTTTTTTACTTTTATCCTATAATTATTTGGGATTCTTGTAAAAAAAGTATATGCTTTTTGTAAAACACTTTCGTTTTGTGGTAAAACAAAAGTGTTTAATACTGTATGATAATTCAATACTTCTTGGTCGATAACTTTTTTGGTTTTTATAAAAAGTTCTTTTTCTTCTTCCTTGTTGGGGGAATTATCTATATTATATTTTATTCGTTTTTTTTGTAAATTATTGCGTAGAGCATACCATCTTTGATTATCACTTGGACTCTGCAAATCTCCAATAGGCTCTTTTTCCAGCACATTTTTTTCGTATGCTAATGTTTCTTCTGAAGCAATTTTGTTTTTTTTTATTAAAAATTCAATCTTATAATACATTACATTACATAAAAAAATGGCTTTATATGAATGTCTAAATCCTTCATTGTTTTATCATTCGATTTCTTTCAATTTCCCTATACAAGAAATTGTGGAATCATTCAATTCAAAGCGGACACCGATGACACTAACGACCAATTTGGCATTTTCGGTTGTTTTTTCGAAATTATGGTCGTTGATATGGTGATCACGAGCAATAAAGACTGTGATAGGCGTATTCTTTTTGAAATCCACGACTTCGGCATGAATACCCGCCTTCGTAATCGTTTTACATACGCATTTGATAAGCATACCATCTACAGGATGACACACCATACACTCGTAAGTAGTCATGAACTCGACATAACCGGCATTCACTTTTCCTGAAGAATATGTTAAGATATGAACCGAGTCGGGCCTGACAAAACCTTCGACGATACATTTGCCTTCGGTTTTCGAAACAATGAGACGTTCTAAATTTTGTTTGATATTTCCGCCGACTTCTACTATGGGAAGCACGACTTTCATGGAGAGAATCGATGGAATATAGGGATCGAAAATCTGCTGTTTCTTTTCTTCTTCGGCTCTACGAGGTTTCTGTTGTTGTCTGCGCATTTTATATACATACAGAAATATATTTAAATCGTTTCAATTTTCCGGGGGGCTAAGCCCCCCTGGACGACCCCCCATCTAGAATGGATTTTATTAATATATTTCTTCAGGACCTTTTCTGGGATTGTCAAGAAGATATATCATCGCATGATCCAATGAGAACATATCATATAAATCCTTCTTGACATCTTCAAAAAAATAACACAACAATATATAATGTCTAGTTCCAGTAAAAGTTCAGGACGAACAAGAAGAACCAGGGTTCGTTCAAGAAGTTCCTCAAGTGAAATAAGTGAAATAAGCGATAGTGAACCTGAGCTTGAAACAGAAAATTCAGGAACAATAAAATTAAAAGAAATCGTAAAAACTCTTTTAGACAGAGGATATAAATATAAACATACAACTTTAGCTGATATTAAATTAAAATCTTCAGAAGTTTCAGCTATATATGAAACAAAACCAAGTGTAATACCAGGATTTAATAATTGGAAATCTAATTGGAGAAATGATTCATCTATTCTACTAATGTTTGAAACTGATAAAGCTAAAAAAGCTAAAAAAGCTAAAAAAGATAAAAAAGATTTCAGAGTTACTTTGAATCAATTTGACAAAGATCTTATAACTTTTTTACCTACTCTTGGATATAGATATAGAATAATTGAAAAAAGCAGAATCGACACTCGTGAAAAATCTCCAGGAAGTTCTATCGCTATATTTGAAAAAACATATGAACTTAAAGGAACCGGAATGGTTGGAAAACGAATAGATACCAATCACGTTGTAGCCACATTACCAGTTACAGTGAAACTCCAATATGATAGTAATTTTGATCATTTACATCAGAAAGAATATTATGACGACGGTGAAGTTGATTATGACGACGGTGAAGTTGATTATGAATATCGTGAAGACCCGCTTGTAACAACAGTATCAGATAGATTTATGCGTTCATTAATAAATGGGTTGACTGGTGAAGTCTCGAGTGAAATATCAGGAGGTAGAAAAACACGGAAGCACAAAAAATCAAGAGTTGTCAAGAAGACATATCATCGCATGATCCAATGAGAACATATCATATTAATCCTTCTTGACACTTTTGGGTTAACCCTTTTAGGATTTGTCAAGAAGGATTATTATAATCTATAGATCCCCCTACAAAATTGATTATTCTTTATTGAATCTAATAAAGAATACAATAAAGAAAACAATTCCATCTCATAATAAAATGCAAACTCGTTCAATGAATAAGCGCGTCCACTTCGTCGTCGATATAGATTTCGACGAGGCCTCCACCGCTTGGAAAGCCAATAAAGTCCCAAAAGGTAACGGTACATACGGTTATAAATGTGAAAAAGTCCTGAGGACTGGGGAACCATGCAAACAAACATATTGCTAGCCCCTGGTCGGATTTCTGCAAACGACATCAGCCCAAAACAAGCAAATAATCCTTCTTGACAACCCCGAAAATGGTCCTGAAGAAATAATATTTATGCTTCCTTTGATTCAATAAAATAGTGTTCATCAATGGCCGATTCGGTCATAATAAAAGGAGGAATAAAACTATCTTCAATCACCGTCGTATATGCCGGGTCATTATTTCCATCTTTATAAATTTGGATGATTTTTCTTTTTAGTTCCTTGAAAGTTTTATGAGTAATAATATCGCCGATTTTATAACGGGTAGTAGATTCTGAATCCATTAAAATATATAAATTCAAATATTTATATAGTTTTCGGGGGGTCCCCCAAATTCCTTCCTCGATTGGATTCCTAGGAGGAAAGTTCCTCGATTGGATTCCTAGGAAGAAAGTTCCTCGATTTAACGTGTGTTCTCCAGGGCCGTAGGCCTAAAAGGAGGGGTTTGCGAAGCATAGTAGGGGGAACCTTGGTATAGCGCAGCGGCCCCTACAAAATTGAAGGTCTTTTTTTGGACTGAACCAGGAGCACTTTTCCCAACACGCCAGTATTTAAACCAATCAACAATGCCTTCTACTTGCTCTTATTGCTGCGGCATCGGCCACAGAATTCGCCAGTGTGACAGCGAAAATCTCGAAAGTAAATGGAGAGACGCAATCTACAGAGTGGTTCATGCTCCTACTGTCGACGATCTCTTCAGTCCCGACCATATTGCGCATGCAAAATGGGCTATGAGAAGAGTTGACTCGAAGTTGCTACGTTCCATCTCGGCCAGATTTTGCGGAGGTAAAGTAAGTGAAACTAAGCCAATCGCTATGGACCGCATTATTGGAAAAATCGCTGAAAACTACGACGAATGGGCTCTAAATGACCAATTGCCGGTCAGAATGGAGCATCTTCCGTGGGTTCCTCACCCGACTTTTCTAGAAGCCACTGGAACCCGACATGAAGATTTTCATGGATTTCGACAACAGGTTCAAGAACCAACACCTGTACCAAGAAGGCACATTCAGTTGGCACTTTTGGCTCTGGACGAAGGCACTGAAGACTTGACCGTCGAGGTCGACTGCCCGATTTGCTTCGAAGATAAACCGAAATTTATGATGTTATCGACAACCTGCAACCACGACTTTTGCGCTGGATGTATGTGTCAGCATCTCAAGACGTCGAAGCAGACCGCCTGCCCGATGTGTCGTACCGAAATCAAGACCATCTGGGCTAGAGATCCGGATTGCTATGCGGAAGTTCGAAATGCGTTCAATCATTAGGTAAGCAACCGATTTATTTGTGTTTATTTTTAAAAAGACCGAAAAATAAAAAGAGAAAAAGAAAGAAAAATTGTGGTCTCCCAAAGAGGGGACTCTTTTTTTGGGATTTTATACCTTTAGAATTAAACGGGTGATTGAAAGGTTAAAAGGTGTAAACTTATCCTCTATGTATCTCTATTTCCTTTCGCTGTAATTTTCGTTTGAATTTCACGATGCATCGCTAAAACACCGGCCTTATAATATTGTCCTGTAGGTTCATATTCTCCATCCCTATTCAATGCAAACTCCGCGAAAAACGCATGTGGTTGAATGGTGCTGGCCTCTATGACTTTTTCTTTTTCGACGTAAATTTTCTTTACAGTGAAATAACTATTTTTATTAAATCCCACAACAGGAGTAAACGTGTATATAGTTTGTGGTAAAGAAGACATCGTGTATATACGAGTTATAATAAATTCAAAGATAAAATCAATTTTATATTCTCAAATTAACCACCTTCATTTCATTTGTTCTCTCTGGTCCGAAAAAATAAATAGTATCGGTCGCTTCCGTTTTCCATCTTAATAATAATTCCAAGAGAACACATAATTCGGGCCTCTCGATATCCGTCGATTTATAGAGCCCAGGTTCTCCCATTATCCCCGCTATTTTACCAGCGATCATCATTTTCGAAGAATCCGTACATTTGGCCCCCTTATTATTTCTTTTTTGTGACACATCCTTGGTCTTGAAGACAATCTCCTTCCCCTTAAAAGGATGCATGAAACCGATTTCTGTCCTATTTATTCTTTCAAGGGGGAGAACCAATCTTTCCTTTCGGACATCTTCGAATAATCTTTCATCAGTAAATTGCGCAAGTACCCATTGGTTCTCCTCATCTTTCACAAAAAGTCTATTTACTTCACCATCGGCCAAGACAACACCTTGTTTCATTTCGCCCATTTCTTCCGCCTCCATAACCAAATCATTGAAATAAAGCCGGACAATGGTCTCGTAAGCATTCTTGCCAGGTTTTGCGCCACGACTATATAATCGAGTAACAAAAACCAATTTATCAGCCATCGATAGTTTGTCAAGAAAATGAAATATGACATACTTACTGATAAACTCACTTTTCATGCCGTGAACGGTTAGTAATTCGGGGACAATTTTATTTGCGTGATTGTACCAATCGCTATCCGTAGCTTTGACTGATAAATCCTTCTTGATCATCCTCTGGACCACGGATTTTAAGTGATTCATTAATTCCTCATATGAAGTGGATGGCTTTGCCGCCGCTTCGGATGGACCCATAGAAGATTCTCTTTCAGGACCATCTTCTCTTTTTGATTCGGCCCTAGCTTCACCTTCGTCTTCGGCTTCCTCCAAAACTGGCTCTGCAACCGCTAATGGTTTAAATTCCTTAGGAAGTTCCAATTTTAGCGAACCCGGTTTATAATCCACAGGAACGGTTCTCTCATATACTGAAATAGTCTCATCCATAATCTCATTCGGCTGGAAAGCATAATATTCCCCTCTAGAAATCAAGTATCCAGACCTCCCATATTTATCGACCAAGCCTTCAAATTTATTCTGGACAAAGCGTGTAAGAGCATAATAAATGTGCTCTATAGGATATTTTTTAATGAAATTAATGGCAGATATCAAATGGTCCCGTCTATAGACCATCCGCTCCATAAATAAATCGCGAATCTTTTTCATAATAACTACCGAATTATTTTTTATGAAATTCTCATCATACGTGTTTTTGATAATCGAACGATGGACCACGCCTACAGGTTTCTTACATTTAAATTCGCAATCGGCCATATAATCACATACTTCGGTTCTCGGTTTATCTCCTACCCTGAATGGAATCAATTCGTCGCCCCTAGATGAAAGCCGGATTTCTATCGACTGGTTTGCTACTTCCTCCAATAATTTCTTCTCGCTGAAATTCGTCTGTCCAATATTCAATTGACAATCCACGGCAGTTTCCTTCAAGACACGCGTAACACGACCTATTTGAACCGCCTTTTTCTCAGCACTCCTGTAGACATACATATCAGCGGCCTCTTCGTCCCTATCCAGAGAGGTGCCATGAAGATATATCTCTACATTACGGTCTTCGAATTCCAAATCGCAATGGCTGAGATTTCTCACACCACGGCCTATAATCTGCTCTATACGATTCATGTTATACCAAGGTTCCAAAATGTGTATCTGCCGGATATTTTTGAAATCCAATCCCTCTGATGCCGCCATAGAAATCAAAATGACTTTCACTTGAGAACCGTCAGCATTTGATTTGTTCGTGACAAATTTGAGGTCATCATTATTATTCTGTGAAAAATCCTTCTCACCTGTTATCATAACATATCGGGCGACCCCTTTTGCTCCCTTTTTTCTGGGTTCCATAGTAATAGCATCTACAGGATCCGCAGAATGTTTGAAAAGATTGCGATTGTGGTCGGGTGTCGAAGCATATCTGGAGAACCCCATGGATTCTAAAGCAAGGGCCATGGGAACTAAACCACCATCAATGAACTGAGAATAAATAATAATAATCCCACTAGAAGGCCTTCGAATAATATCACAAATATTGGCTATTTTCGCACTATATTTCCCAATGTTCTCCGGCGCAAATATATCGCCATACGCTGCTTTTGTTTTTGGTTTATATTCGTAATCATATCTTCTTGGTATGGGTTTTTCTGTTCTACTAAATTTCAAATTGGCCATTAGGCCTCCTTTACCAATCATGGATTTAATCATCTCTTTCTTGGTAGTTTCTGTTGCGCCTTTTGAACCATCCACTAATTTGTCCAAAACAGGATTCGGGTAAACAATAATGAGGGATTCCAGAGGGGCCATCAACAAAGTATATCCAAAACTCTCCATGTTCTCGAATGTCGGCATAGCACGTTCCTTTCCATTCTTATCGACGGCCACTGTAGATTTAAGTCCCAAATAATCAATAATCGCCTGATATCCTTGACCCTGATAAGCACCGATTTCATTTTTATATACAGGAATAAATTGAAGAGGGTCTGAAATAGGCGCCTGATTCATTTGTCTTGTAGGATATTTACCGTTTTCTATGAAGACCCTGGCTGGGTCGAATACCTCGGGATAGATCCTGTAGGGAAATACATATGGGTTCTCGCCTCTCACATAAGAAATATATCCTGTCAATTTGCGAATGAGAACATCTTTACCGATTTCCTCGCCATTGGGTCCTCGAATCCAATCCCCGTCGGGTTGGAAAACTTGGTCTACTTTAATAGCGGGGCGTTTGTCATTTGCATTAAGTAAATTGACCAGCCATATGATTTCACTGTAGGAATTATACATGGGAGTAGCCGAAA
>Ga0114978_10003758_pt1 | contig 12379 bp, 12 predicted proteins | sample S_140212_EF_Meta_FD_87027 | JGI IMG/M metagenome (GOLD analysis project Ga0114978, IMG submission 87027) | Freshwater microbial communities from Lake Simoncouche, Canada to study carbon cycling - S_140212_EF_MetaG | ecosystem: Environmental > Aquatic > Freshwater > Lake | place: Lake...
CAAAATTATTACCTGAACTGCGCGTTCCGGACCAATTAACTTAGGCAGCAAAGTTGCGCCGCCCCAACCAGGAACTAGACCCAAGAAAACTTCTGGAAATCCAGTTAAGGCAGTTGTTGCCATCGTGCGGTAATTACTATTTAAGCCAACTTCTAAACCGCCACCAAGTGCAAGTCCATTAATAAATGAGAAGGTTGGTTTTCCAAGTGAACCTAAGCGACGGAAAACGTCGTGACCAAGTTTTCCAATTGCAAGTGATTGTTCACGATTTGAAATAAAGGAAAGTGCTGATAAGTCAGCGCCAGCTGCAAAGATAAATGGTTTACCAATAATGCCAACTGCAACCACATCGCGCCCGGCAGCATCAGTTATCGCGGCATCAAGTGCCAAGAGTGATTTAGGGCCAAAAGTATTAGGTCGATTATGGTCGAGTCCGTTATCAAGTGTGATCAGCGCTAATTTCCCACTGGCACCAAACGGAGCTAAATCAACTTCGCGAACGTATGCATTGGTGACAACTTCTTCTGGAGCGCCTTCCGGCATGATGATTTGAGTACTCATTTTTAGTTGCCTCCATTGAAGTTTGGGTTTTCCCAGATGATGGTTCCGCCCATGCCTAAGCCAATACACATTGTGGTGATGCCATAACGTACTTCTGGATGGGCCTCAAAGCCACGTGCCAAGTTGAGAATCAACCGAACGCCGGATGAGGCGAGTGGGTGACCGACTGCAATTGCGCCGCCAACAGGATTAACGCGAGGGTCATCATCGGCGATTCCAAAGTGCTCAAGGAAACTAAGTACTTGAACTGCAAATGCTTCATTGATTTCAAAGAGCCCAATATCTTCAATCTTTAAACCTGCTTTTGCTAACGCTTTAATTGTTGATGGCACTGGCCCGTAACCCATAATCTCTGGTTCGACACCTGCGAATGCAAAAGTAACCATGCGCGCTTTAATAGTTAAGCCAAGTTCAATCGCTTTATCTTCAGCCATTACAAGGGCAGCTGTTGCGCCATCATTTAAACCAGCAGCATTTCCTGGGGTAACTCGACCACCTGGGCGGAAAGGAGTTTTCAAAGCAGCAAGTGCTTCCATAGTTGTACCGGGGCGTGGTGGTTCATCAACAGTTGCAACGCTCCAACCAAGTTCTGGATTACGAGTTGCAGTAGGAATTAAATCCTTTTGAATGATGCCGGCTTCATAAGCTGCCGCAGTTTTTAATTGTGAATTTAATGCGTAACGATCAGCCCGCTCTTTGGTAATAGTAGGGAAGCGGTCATGCAAATTTTCAGCAGTATTTCCCATTGCAAGTGCATCGGTAGAAACAATTTTCTCAGCCAGATAACGTGGATTCGGATCAACACCCTCGCCCATTGGGTGATTACCCATATGTTCAACACCACCTGCAATCGCAACATCGTATGCACCCATTGCAATGGAACCAGCGACAGTTGTAACTGCGGTCAAGGCACCGGCACACCAACGATCAATCGAATAACCAGGAACACTATTTGGCAGGCCAGCTAGAAGTGCAGCGCTACGACCGATATTCATTCCTTGGTCACCGCTTTGAGTTGCGGCGGCAATTGCGACATCATCGATTGTTTTTGGATCAACGTTCGGATTGCGTTCGAGAAGTCCCCGCATTGCGCGAACGATTAGATCATCTGCGCGAGTACCGGCGTAGAGGCTGCCAGCTTTTCCAAATGGGGTACGAACTGCATCAACTATGACAACTGAGCGCGACATCGCGAGAGCCCTTCGGTAAGTGTTACCAAAGGTTACTGGTCGGTAAGGTTAAGCAGCAACTACGCCGCCGACAATTATGCGACGGGCGCTGGGGCCGGAACAGTTTTGATCGTAGCTGGCTTTAGATAAAGCGAGAGAATGATTGCTAAATAGGCTGCCCAAACAATGAATTGGAGCCATGAGGTAGTCGTATCGAAACCAATGGTTCCGGCTAGGACGCTACCGAGTAAGGATTCTTTCGCAATTACAGAAGTGACATCCCAAATAAAGAAGTCTGGACCTGGTAACCAACCAAGTTCTTGATACTCATGGATTCCGTAACTAAGTACGCCCGCAGCTACTACGACTAGAGCGGTACCGGTGTAAGTAAAGAATTTTCCCAAGTTGATTTTGATTGAACTGCGATAGATCAAGTAGCCCAGGGCGATGGCCACACCTAAGCCAAGAAGTAAACCTAAAGTCGCAGAAGGTGTTGATGAAACTGTTTTGAAGTTGGCGTAGATAAATAGCGAGGTTTCGAGGCCTTCGCGAACTACTGCAAAGAAAGCAGCCGCGGCTAATGCCAATGGACCGCCAAGGATTGCATTGCTCATCTGTCCTTCGAGCTGACCCTTTAAATGGCGCGCAGTGCGCTTCATCCAGAAGACCATCCAGGTAACTAGGCCTACTGCTAGGAAGGAGGTCGTGCCGGCAAAGAATTCTTCGCCTCGTGGGCTTAGTTCAGTTGAGGTAAATGTGAGGAACGCGCCAGTTGCCAGGCTCGCAATTACTGCCAGTGACACGCCAGCCCACAACGGGGCTAGAAAGGCTTTACGGCTAGTTTTTACGAGGTAGGCGACCAAAATGCCAACGATTAGGGCTGCTTCTAGGCCCTCACGAAGGGCAATAATGAATGTGCTCAACATGGCTTTAAAGTACTAGGGTCAATTTAATTACGCAACTCCAATGTTGCGTAATTCGCATCACTCGGGATCCGTGGCTGTCTCTGGCGCTTCAGGTAGAGCCTCAGGTAGAACTAGTGGCTCACGTTCGAGCAGGGCAGCGGCAACTAACTCGGCAATTTCAGCCACCTGCCATGGCCGTGCCCCCAAGTCGATGGCATCTTTAGCTACATCGGTGGAAAGTTTCCAAACTAACTTTCTAATTACCTCAGGTGCAATCAAATTCTCAACTGGAATGTTTAATTCTGATGCACGCGTTTCAACTGCAGCTCGTGCATGGGTGAATGGTGCATATTTTTCTGGGAAACGTTCTTTCCAAATTTTCGTTGGTGGCATCGAGTCGCCAGCGGCGCGCATTTCAGGGTAATCACTTTCCGGAAGTGCAACAGCTGATGCAATTGCAGTCAACCAGATATCTAAATTTTCTTTCCATCGCGCACGAACGCCAATAGGGCGTAGCACTTTATCGAACTCACGTTTATTCGTTGGGGGATTCATTGCCAGTTCGACGATGGCGTTATCATTTAACAATTTACCAGGCGAGACATCTTGGTCGGCTGCAATCTCATTACGGATATTCCAAAGTGATCGAATGATTGCTAATTGATTTCGTTTTCTGACTTTATGCATACCCGATGTTCGACGCCAAGGATCAACTCGGGGTGGGCTAGGTGGAGCTGCCAAGATTGCTGAAAACTCAGCTTCTGCCCAAGGTAATTTTTTAGCGTCAAGTAGAAGCTGCGCAATGATGTTACGCAACTCGATTAAAAGTTCAACATCGAGTGCTGCGTAATTTAGCCAATCTTGTGGCAATGGGCGCACTGACCAATCAACGGCAGAATGTTCTTTCGCAAGTAGAACGCCTAGATGCGCCTCTAGTAGTGGCCCTAACCCAACTCGAGGTAGGCCGGCGATGCGTCCACCTAGTTCAGTGTCAAATAGCAATTTTGGATTAATACCAAGTTCGCGTAAACAAGGCAAATCTTGAGTACTGGCATGAAGAATTACTTCATCAGTATTTAGCAGTTCATTCAATTCAATGAAAAGTTGATTTCCTGGGCCAAATGGAATCGGATCGATTAAATGAAGCCCACCGCCATTTCGTTTGATCTGAATTAAATACGCACGAGCACTGTATTTATAGCCAGACGCACGTTCGGCATCAACTGCAAATGGTCCTGCACCTCGGGCTAGATCTGAAAGCGCGGATCTGAAAGCAGCTTCGGAATCAATGACCATTGGTGTGCCGGCTGCCGGCGCTAACAATGGGATAGCAGAGCTTATTTCAACTTCACTCATAAATAATTTAACTGGTACGACGACTGCGCGATGGCGTTATAACCGAGACGCCATCTGGGATTGGCGGTAATCCGGCAACAGTTGCTAGCAGATTGCACCAAGCAGTTATGTGGTTAACCATTTCATCGCTTGAATTAATTATTGGAGACCACGAGGCACGAATTTCAATTTCGGCTTCATTGCTGCGACCAGTTAATTTTCCAAAGGAAGCGCTGTTAACTCTAGTTACAGTTCCGCTAGGTGCTGAATATTGGCAACCAGCTTCTGCTAATGAATCTAGAAACCAAGACCAACCAACATCAGATAGCATTGGATCTTCATGCATATCTGGTTCAACATCAGCGCTCATGAAAGTTACACAGCGCAAGTCAGACTCCCAGGTATCTTGCCCACCTGGTTCATGTAGTAGAACAAAGCGACCAGAACCAACGCCATCTTCAGCATCGCCATTTAAACCATTACTAACATCTGCAGAGAAGGCAAAAGAGTATTTGGCTAGTTTTTGAGGCGCCGGGACTTCTTCTAGAATAATTTCAGAGCGAGTAGCTACAGCCCGAAGTTGATCAATCATTCGATCAAAGGCTGCGGCATCCACTGGTTAATTCTAAAGATGGCGAAGGCTAAATCAGGGGAGGCGGGGCGGTAACCTACGCAAATGGCTTTCTTACTCGCACTCTTGTCCAGCGCCCTTTGGGGTAGCGCTGATTTCCAAGCCGGACGCATGAGTAAAAAACATCAAGCATTTGCGGTCCTGGGTGTTACTCAATTGATCGGATTGATATTTGGCATTTTTATGATCTTTGCAACTGGCGAACGAGATGCAGTCGCCTTCGGCAATGATGGATTTTTCTCAGGTTATTTTTGGCCAGGAGCTTTTGCTGGAGTTCTTGGATATATCGGTTTAATCTGTCTTTACACTGGCTTGAGCACTGGGCGTATGGGTGTGGTCTCACCAATTAGTTCGCTGGGCGCAGTTGTCCCAGTTATGTTTGCATTAATCGGCGGTGAACAATTATCACAGGGTCGTTGGATAGGTGTGGTTATTGCATTAGCTGGTGCTTTCTGTGCGAGTGGCCCCGAAATCTCGCAAGGCTTTTCGTTAAAACCAGTTGTCTTAGCTTTCGGTGCAGCTTTTGGTTTTGGAACTGCGCTAACACTGATGAGTATTGGATCAGACTCAAGTGCATTAATGACGATGGTGATAATGCGAGCAACAACTGCGCTTTTTACTATTGCCATAGCTCTCAAATATCGAACAACTGGTGGTTTTAGTGTCGCTGATTCTGCATCACTGATATTTATTGGAGTCGCAGACTTTCTGGCAAACTTCACACTCGGGTTAGCAACTCAACATGGTTTAGTTTCACTGGTAATGGTGCTTGGTTCACTTTATCCAGTAGTTACAGTTTTGCTCGCCTTTAAGTTCTTACATGAGCGATTACACAAAGTGCAATATGTTGGAGTTTTTTTAGCTGTTGCCGGAGTTGCGATACTTTCCGCGTCTTAAAAATTAATTGCTAGCTGTGTAAAAGGTAGTGTCTTCTTCAATTCTTTCAGTCACTGTGCTGAACTTACTTAGTAACTTCTTAAAATCAACTGGATCTTCGCCATCGGTCACCGCAGTAACGCTCAATTCAAGGCGATCTATTTTTTTAGCTACAATTAACTCTTCAATAATTGAAACACCTGACTCGATAACAATGTTCTCACCAAATAAACGTTGGGCACGAGCTAGGGCTTCAACCGGATCACAATTCCACCAGTGTGCATTGCGGTTATTTGAAAGCGGATTAAGCATTGACTTAGAAACTACAACGACTGGAACTGGCGTCTTCTGGTACGGCTCATTGCGCGCGGTATTTCCGCCAATTAAAAGTGCACTAGCTGTTCGGCGGCGCGCTAGAAAGGCGCGGCGATCGGCAGCACTGGAAACTCCGGCCGAGCGGCCATCTTTGCTAGTGGATCCATCGGAACCAACGACTAACGAGGCGATAACAGGCACGGGGAAAAGGTAGGGGGTCGGCGAGGTTTTTTTGTGGAGATCCCCGAGTGTCTAACCTCAATTTTAATTTGTGAGCCAATGTCAGTGGTCGGCTATAACTTGAGAACATGATTATTGACTGCGATTCTTGTTCCCTACGAGATTTGGCTTGTAAAGATTGCGTTGTCTCTTTCTTTCTTAACAAAGCTGACGACTCGGTTGATTTAAGCAATCAGACTGCGGCCGCCATTGATTTGCTCTCATCTCGAGGGATCGTGCCCCCGCTTCGATACCTCGCGTAATAACGTCGCGATTTCAGGAGAATTTCCTGATTATCAGGTAATTATGAGCGTAACTTGCGGTTTGAGGTTGAGCGGTACAACTTCACACCGATAACCTCTTCTCTATGTCTCGCATTGGTTTCCGTAGCGCGCTTGCAGTTGGCCTCTCAGCCATCGTAGCTAGCGGTGTAATCGCACCAGTTGCGCATGCGGCGCCAACTTTGGCTCAGATTCAAGCACAAGTTCGTCAGCTCGAAGAAGATGCGACGGCGGCTGCCGAAGGTGCTCAAGCTGCAAAAGTTCAATTGGCAACGCTGAATAAAACTCTTAACGGAATAAAGCAAGAAGCGGCGGCTCAAGGAGCAACTGTTGATGCGCTAAAGAAGTCACTCGGCACAATTGCAATCGAGCAATACAAAGCCGGCGGTCTAAGCCAAGGTCTCGAATTACTTTTTTCGGCGAACCCAGAACTGTATTTAAGTTCAGCCGGATCACTCGAATCAATTACCCGAGCCAAAAGCTCTCAATTACGAAAATTTGAGGCAGCCGAGCAGCGTTTGAAGGCCACCACGCTAACTGTTAACGACAAGTTAGCCTTGGTTAAAGCGGCTCAAATAAAGTTCGTCCGTAAATCAGCGCTAGCAAAATCTAAGTTAGCGACCGCTGAAAAAATTCTGGCGAAATTAAAGAAGGCTGATCGAGCTCGGTTAGCCGCACTGAAAGCGGCCGAGGAGGATGCAGATCAGGCAGCATCCAAGGCATACGCCAGCAAAGCAGGCAGGATTTCAGGTCGCGCCGGAATCGCAATTAAGTACGCACTGAAGCAAATCGGCGATCGCTATGTTTTTGGTGCTGCCGGCCTAGTGACCTGGGATTGTTCGGGGTTGACTATGCGGGCATATCAATCAGCCGGTGTATCGCTGCCACATTCCTCAGCCGCGCAATCTCGATATGGTCGAAAAGTTTCCTTTAATTCCATGAAACCTGGCGACCTACTTTTTTATGGTCGGCCAATTTCACACGTTGGAATTTATTTAGGTGGCGGCAAGATGGTTCATGCTCCTCGTTCTGGTTCACGGGTGAAAGTGGTATCTAACGCTGCTACGGCGCTGGGTAGTAAACGGCTCGTTGCCGTTCGCCGGTTCTGACGATGACTGCGACAACTTTATTCATCACTAATGATTTTGGTCCGCGCGCTGGTGGCATTGAAACTTTTGTGCATGGCTTAATTGAACGCTTACCAAAAGGTTCGGTAATTGTTTATACGAGTTCGCAAGAGAATTCCGCAGAGTTTGATGCTAAGTGGTTACAAGATTTTAACGTTGAAGTGATTCGTGATCGCAGCAAAATTCTCCTGCCAACTCCACGTGTAGCGATGGCCTGTAAAAGAATATTGCAAGATCGAAAGCTCACTCGAGTATCTTTTGGTGCCGCTGCGCCACTTGGACTTATGGCTGGTTATCTCAGAAGCGCAGGTGTCGCAAAGGTCGTGGCACTTACTCATGGGCACGAAGTTTGGTGGGCTAAAGTGCCACCTTTCTCGTTTCTGATCCGAGTTATGAGCAAGAGCATTGATTCGATTACACACTTAGGTGATTACACTAAAGGCGAAATTAGTAAGGCGTTAAGTAAGAGTGATTCCGACAAGTTAGTGCAAATAGCACCTGGTATTGATATAGATCACTTTACCCCAGTAGATTCAAGTGACTTGCGGGCAGATCTTGGGTTAACCGATAAGTCAGTAATCATTAGCGTTGGTCGCTTAGTTCATCGCAAAGGTCAAGACAAATTGATTGCATCACTGCCTGCCATTAGGGAAAAAGTGCCAAATGCACACTTAGTGCTAGTTGGCGTTGGCCCTTATCAAGAGCACCTGAAAAAATTGGCCACGCGATTAAAGGTTACTGATTGCCTAACATTTATTGGCCGCATTAATTATTCTGAACTGCCTAGATACATTTGCATTGGTGATATTTTTGCGATGCCATCTCGCTCACGCTTTTTTGGATTAGAAGTTGAGGGCTTAGGGATTGTGTATTTGGAGGCGAGTGCATGTGGCCTGCCGGTAGTTGGCGGAAAATCAGGGGGAGCGCCCGATGCAGTGCTAATTGGTGAATCCGGATTAGTCGTTGATGGCACCAGCACTCAAGAAATTTCAGATGCTTGCATAGACCTATTAAGTAACCCTGAACTATGTGCGGTGATGGGGGCCGCAGGTCGGCAATGGATAATTGAAAATTGGCGCTGGGAAATATGGGCCACTAAATATGCAGCGTTACTCGCCTAACCAAGAGTTTTCACGAGCAACCGCAATGGCTGAGCTTCGATTTTTGACTTCAAGTTTTCGGTAGATGCTAGCAAGATGCGTTTTGATAGTAGGTTCACCCAAATAGAGTTGGTGTGCTATTTCCTTGGTACTTTTACCAGTCGCCAAGATTATTAATACTTCTAATTCGCGAGAACTCAAGATCGGTAGCCGTTCCTTAGTTTTTAGCGCTTTAAGTAATCCGTTAGCTGTAAAACTGAGAGGAGTAACTAACGCTCTTTCTAGTGTTGCTATTACTTCTGAGATCGGTGCACTTTTGAGAACGAAGCCGCTTACTTGGGCCGAAAGTGCGGTGAGCAGTAATTCTGGGGCATCGTTAAGCGTCAGAATTACAATTCCAATTTCATCTGATATCCCTCGCGCCCAGTTTGCGACTTCAAACCCGCTTCCATCTGGCAGATTTAAATCAAGCAATATCAAATTCGGATTAGTGTGGGCTATTTGAGCGATTGCTTCATTTTTACTCGCTGCATGTGCGCAGACTGTAAAGCCTGCTTTGGTTAGTGCCGCTTCTAAACCGGCACGGATGATCGGGTGATCATCAACTATTAATACCCGGCGATTCAATTAGGTATCGATACTCGAATCAAGAGACCGGGTGCGAGTGAAACAAATTCAATTTCACCGGCGTGCTCAGTGACGAGTTCACGTACTCCGACTAGACCAAACCGATCGCTTCGCAATTCAATGTTTCCAGTCCCGTTATCGCTAATTTCGATAATAGATAAAGCATCTCGTTGGGATGTTCTTAGATTAATCAGGCTAGCCCCAGAATGAACTGTCGCGTTTCGCAAAAGTTCGATGACTATGGGATGAAGTGACTGTTCAACTTCGATTTCAAGATCAATTAAACCGATTCGGTCACCGCAGATAAGCCTCGCTTGATCTGCCAAGTTTAGCGTTGTGCTACGAAGGTCTAGAATCTCGCAACGGACTTTATCAATTAGAGCTGTAACCCCAAATCGCAAAGAGCGTAGTTCTGCTCGAGTTGAAATTGGTAGCTCAGGTGCACCGAGTGCTTGGTCAAGAGAGTAACCCAGCGCAACCAAGTCTTGCGCAATCCCATCGTGGATTCTGCGTGCTACTTGGTTAACACTTTGGTTTTTCAACTAATCCTTCTCGTAAAGTGCTTCGATTTCTGAGGCGAACTCTTGCGCTACTACGTGACGTTTAACGGAAAGTTTGGCAGTTAGTTGACCACCGGCGATCGTAAAGTCAGTCGTCAAGATGCGGAATTTACGAATCGACTCAGCTTTACTTACCGCTTTGTTTGCTTCATCAACTGCAGTTTGAATCACGCTAATTAATTGCGGATCCTTAGTCAGATCAGCCATGGATGCACCTTGTTTCTTATTCGCGGCAACCCATGCCTTCAAGGATTCCTGATCAATCGTAATCAGCGCACCGATAAATGGACGAGCATCGCCAACTACAACGCATTGGCTAACGAGTGGATGTGCACGCAATCTATCTTCCAAGACGGCAGGTGCCACGTTCTTTCCACCAGCGGTAACGATCAATTCTTTCTTACGACCTACGATAAATAAGAAACCTTCATCATCGAGTTTGCCGAGGTCGCCAGTTTTAAACCAATGTTCATTGTCGAAAACTTCCGCATTAGCAGCATCGTTCTGCCAGTAGCCACGCATCACGATCGGGCCACGAATAAGGACTTCGCCATCTTCGGCGATCTTGATTGAAGTACCAGGAATTGGCTGGCCAACTGAACCAACTCGAAGGGCACTTGTTAAGTTCAGGGTTGCACCGGCAGTAGTTTCGGTCAAGCCGTAACCTTCTAGAATTGTTATACCTGCGCCACGATAGAAATGACCGAGTCGAGCACCTAGGGGAGCGCCACCTGAAATAGCTGCTTCGACGCGTCCACCAACTGCGGTACGGATCTTTGAGAAAACTAACTTGTCAAAAAGTTTGTGCTTTAGTCGTAGCGATATTGAAATATTCTTAGTATCCAGTGCTTCGCTATATGCAATTGCAACCGCAGCTGCTTTGCGGAAGATATCGCCTTTTCCGGCGGCTTCAGCTTTTGCTTCGGCACCATTGTAAATTTTTTCAAAGATGCGTGGCACAGCAAGCACGAATGTAGGCTTAAAGGACGCAAGATCTGCAGACAAGCGTCCTACTGGATCACTGCAATGCGCCATATGTAACCCAGATGTAACCGCACCAATTTGCACCATGCGACCAAATACGTGAGCGACCGGTAGGAATAGAAGTGTTGATCCGCCGGGCTTTAAGAACAAATCTTTTGCACCTTGAACTACATTTCCGCATTCCGCTAAGAAGTTCCCGTGAGTTAGCGAAACGCCTTTAGGCTTTCCAGTGGTGCCGGAGGTATAAATCAAAGTTGCCAAGGTATCTGGGACAAGTGAATTACGACGACGATCTATTTCATCATCGCTTATGTGAGCACCGGCCGCAGTTAAAACTTCAAGAACTCCATCTGTCATAGTCCAAACGTGTTGGGTATGTCCAGGCCTTACTGTCTCAACTAACTCGCGCAGAGCTGGAGTTTCGACGATCAGTCCGACCGAACCAGAGTCATTTAGAATCCAGTCGATCTGTTCAGCGGACGAAGTGTCATAAATTGGCACGACAACTCCGCCGGCATACCAAATTGCAAAATCGAGAATCGTCCATTCATAACGGGTTCGCGCCATAATTGCTACGCGATCTCCGATTTGAATGCCAGCCGCAATTAGTCCTTTGGCAGCGCCGCGAACTTCGGCTTCGAATTCTCGAGCAGTTACTGGTTGCCAGCCTTCGCCTAATGGGCGAGAGAGCATGATGCGCTCTGGTTCAAACCAGGCACGTTCGGCTACCAAGTTAGTTAGGTTTCCGGCGGTCGCTGCTGGCACTAGGGCAGGGGCGGTTATCTCATTCATGGGTGAACGCTAGCGTGGCGAATAGTGGAATTGGAAGAGGGTAGCCTTTGCGCCATGAGCGAATTAAGCACCGGAAGCGTAACTATCGAAGCCTCATTTGCTGACGTGGAGAAAGCCCTTTTCGACTTGGCCAAGTACCCGGAGTGGTCGACATCAATAAAGTCTGTTGAAGTGCTCGCCACTGACGACGAAGGTCGCCTTACGTCAGGCAAGTTCGTAATCGATGCTGGAATGATGAAAGATAATGTCACATTGGATTACGACTGGTCTCAGGCGCCGAGCAAACTCGCATTTACTTTCAATGATGCCGATCTCTTAACGGGTATGGAAGGCTCTTACTCAATTAAGAAAATTGACGAGGACACCACTGAAGTTACTTATGAGATGGGCGTCGAGATTTCAAGGCCGATTCCTGCGATGATGCGCAAGAAAGCTGAACAAGCAACTATTGACCAAGCTTTACAACAACTGAAATCTCACCTCGAAGGTTAATTTTTTCATGTCTTTAACAGTAGGTGTCGATGTTGGTGGAACCAAGGTTCTAGGTGGTGTTGTCGATGCCGCAGGAAAAGTTTTGGCAACTTCTCGTCGTGATACCCCGCGTGAAGGTGGCCAAGCGCTTACTCAAACTATTTCCGATGTAGCACTTGAGCTAATGAAAGATCATTCCATTAGCGCCGTCGGAGTATCGGCTGCTGGGTTTGTTTCATCTGATCGCAAAACCATGTTGGCTACTCCCAATATTGCTGACTGGAACGGCGTGCAGCTAGATGTTGAGTTGACAAAGTTAATCGGGTTACCAGTTGTAATTGAAAATGATGCGAATGCTGCAGCATGGGGCGAAGCAAAATTTGGAGCCGGTCGCAATCAAGCTCACATGATGATGCTAACTATCGG
>Ga0114978_10003759_pt1 | contig 12374 bp, 11 predicted proteins | sample S_140212_EF_Meta_FD_87027 | JGI IMG/M metagenome (GOLD analysis project Ga0114978, IMG submission 87027) | Freshwater microbial communities from Lake Simoncouche, Canada to study carbon cycling - S_140212_EF_MetaG | ecosystem: Environmental > Aquatic > Freshwater > Lake | place: Lake...
GAAAAGTTGGTAGAGAGAATCCATGATGCGAACATTCTTGTGGAAATGGATGGTGTGATCATCGGTTTCAAACAGGATTTCATACACCGAGTTGAAACGACGAAAGACATTCACTCGCTTCCTGTGATTCACATAGATGGTCCCAAGGGACTCCAGTTTGTGGACGTATTCTCCGTTGATATGGAGGCAGGAGAGATCATGGAGGACCTCGTTGCGGGAATCGGGATGATAGGTGATGGACGTCATGGAAGAGGGTGCAATTACAGCTACCACATAGATCTCTATCAATTTTTAAGCTCTTTCCGATTTCTAACATGGTTTACTGAGGAACATAGTAGTTCCGTGAGAGAACTCCTTTGATCGTTGGCTCCACCTGATCCTGAATGGTCTTTGCAATGGTCTCGGGAAGCATCTGCTGATGACGAGACAGCTCTTTTCGCAAGGTATTGATCAGCGCGGCGATGTCTTCGTTGGAGTAGGCGGACTTGGGATTGGTATAGACATCAGGGGGCAACGTGGGAGACATAACACGCGCATTCTGAAACCCATCGGAACGCGTAGAAAAAAATAAAACAAACAGAACCAATGCTACGATGACGATCAATCGGAATTCCATTCTATCTAAGAGGGACATTCTATGGGGGCACTGCGTGCCCCTGCTTCAAATAATCTTTGCTGTGCCACCTGAAACGTATAGCTCAATCCGATGCGAGGGTTGATCCGCAACTGTTCTTCCAACGCCTCCCATTGTTTGGAATCTTGTTTGGAATCTTGTCTGGCGTCCGCTTTCCGTTCCTCTTTGTATTTTGCATAGGGAGACGCTTCAAATCCGCGTGCCAACACGCGTTCCCGTTTGGCCCGTTGATTACTGATCTGTTCTTTCGATAAGGGAGACTCGGAAGACTCTTGTTCCTGTTGTTTCAGGGTATTCCATTCTTCATCCAGGACGAAGATGGGTTCGTAATAGGAGTGGCGGACCTCTTTCTTTCCTGAGAAACCATCTGCCACGCTCTGATAGGCCTGTTCTAAGGGGCTCTTCTTGCGCTTAATGGGTTCCATGATACACCTTGTTTGTAAGCGATGGGGTGCGTCAATTTTAGGGGGTGGGGACACTAAACCCACACCCCTCTGTGGGGACACTAAACCCACACCCCTCTTCATTGGAGATTGTGGAGACGCAAGTCCTCTCCTAAAGAAGGGGGTATGGGGGCAGAATGCCTCCATAGAATGTCCCCACTAGGTAGTATGAGCGTTCCTTATGGTGCATACGGACTCATCCTTCCTCCCCAAAGTATACAGGGTATCGATCCAACGCATGTTACAAAAGTATTTCATACAAAGAAGGAGTATGATAAATTTCCAAAGAAAATGGGTATGGTCCGCGAGATCTTTCAAGGCGATCCATACTATCTTGCCTACCCGTTTGATCATGTCCCCACATTGAGGAACGTCCCTGAACAATACAGGCACCTCATATCACGTCAGTTTATACGAAATGCGACCAGAAATAAGAGTGTAGAACTACTTGATCAACCGATCTATGCAGTTCATATGCCTTATCTAGGAGTGGATCTGACACACCTCCCGAGCATTATTGGACACCTACGAGCCATTCCCATTCCTATTATGCTTACAAACATGTATGAACTACTCGAAAAAGTTGCAATGTTATGGAATCATGGATATATTCATGGAGATGTTCGCACCCCTAATATTATGATTCATCCCGAGACAGGGAAATTGACGTTGATTGATTTTGATTGGCTCATGGGGATCAGAGAGTTTTCAGAGACATATAGGCCTGTGACGGAGAGTAAACTGCCCAATATGGGTCGTGGTTCGAAGATAGAACTTATCACGAAGCCCTATCTTCCACCTGAATTGCTACTATCTGATATCAGCCAACACCTAGATACGACGGACTTTTCGACAGATAGGACAAAAATCGATTCAAGTAGGACCGCCCGCATCATCGCCGACTACAGCACACAGTTGCGTGAAAAATTTACATATATGAAGGCGTATTATCAACTCCATAAGTTAACGCCAATGATACAAACCGCCATGAAAGATTCGATCACAGAATGGAAAAAAGTAGTAACAGAAGGAGGTCTTCCCATCATGGAGTCCTATCGCACGTTTGATGGATATGGAATCGGCCAAAACCTCTTAGAATTGTGCCACCAACTCTATCCAGGATCTCTCACGTCTGCGGCGGATCCTTCGATGACACCTCATGAAAAGAGTGCTCTACATACGATGATCGATTATGTTCTGAAGCCTCTATGTGCGTTCTCTCTGGGTGACCGAAAGCATGTCAGCGAAGTTCTTGGGACCGCATCCAGTATCATTGCGAGTGTTCAACAGGATGCAACGCCTGCAAATGCAAAGCCTGCGAATGCAAAGCCTGCGAATCAAGAAAACAAGCAGGGTGGAAGACGCCTGAAAAGAAGTACTCGTAGACATAATAGGACAAGGAAATAGACGGTGCGTTCTTCGTCGGGCATGGAGGATATCGTAACACGTTTGTTGTCCCTGAGGGATCATATCTATCTCATTCGATTGGTAGGATGAGATAGGCATGAACATACTATTTATGAAAGAGTAGACGCACTGGATGCACTCGTTTGCTCCTTCGGAGTGCTTTGAATCTCGCGTGGCTGTAACGCCTTCCATGACACAGGAAACGCCTTTTCCATCAACCGACTCACATGACCCGCATAGAGCCGAATCTCTTTCTGAGCATCTGCCCCAAGCCGAAGGTGACACAGACGCGCAATCGCAGCAAGAGAGGCCGTTTCAATGAATTCCGTATACATCGATTGGGGAAGCACTGCACGCGCCACCTCAGGCGCCACCCCTTTCTCCAGAAGCGACTCATACGTCCGCATGGCGGAATGAATCTGCCGACGGATGCTGTCTTGCACTTCCTCTGCGTTCTCCACAGGCGTATCCTTGGACCCTTGCTTCACCCGCGGATCCCGCTCACGAACATCCTCTACCCCAGGAATCCAGCATTCTGGCGCCGAGTCCACATAGCGACGGCTGACCTCATTGCGAGCAAAGCCAATGGTATGACGAAACCATTCACGGGCGACAAAGAGAGGCATCTTGATACGGAAACGAACCTGAGGGTGAAAGAAGGGGCTCGTGTGTTCGTGCTTGGCCAGATAGGCGATCAGCTTCTTGTCTCCCTCGGTCAGCGAGGTAGACACCTTATCAAAGGAGACACGTGCCGCATTGACGACGGTGAGGTCGTCCCCAAACGCTTCCAAACACTGAATAAATCCGATCTGATCGGCAAGATAGAGGGGCTCTGTCGAAGACGCTGTCGATGCCATCTCTGTCACACAGCCCACATGTCCTTTATATCCCTATACAGAGACAATCTGATCCATCAGCGTCTGCATATAAAGCACATGGCGCTCCCGTCGCAAAAAATCCTCCACGAACGCATTTGCCGCTCGCACCAAACGCTCTTGCAACGCCACGTCGTTTTTCACCTTTTTCCACGTGTCCTCCAGTGTCTCCCGCGTAAACGGCACGTAATGCACCCATGGCCGTAGGAACTCGTAATACCAGCACTGATCATTGGATTCCTCTTTCCAGCATACGCATTGGGAGGCAAGAACCCAAGGAAGACGATCCCAACACGCGGTATTTCCATCGATCACCATAATATGGCGATAGCCATATTGCTCCTCTTGCGTCATGGGGTTATGAAGGAACTTCTGTAGATAGGTGGAGGCTCTAGGACTGAAATTCACAATGCCCGATAGATAGGCCTCGATCCAATCCTTTCCTTTTGCATAGTTACACATGGCGACACGGCGGTTCTCCTCAAACGTCGCCTTTCCACTGGATACTCCAATAAACAGCAACTTGTTCGCCTTCTCTTTCATAGGCACCGTGTCTTTTCTCTGTAGTGCGCCCTTGTAGTCCTGCATCGCATACAGATCAGGGATCAGAAGATTGTGGGTGTCGCTGGTGGATGTGGAAAAAGAGAGAATGGAATGCGGCCACTCGCGTGTATTCATCTGCGGTCCTACATAGTCGTGTAGGGAGATGTCAAACAGATGAGGTGGCATCTTGACATGTTGTAAGAAGGCACCAATGATGTTGCGGTTGGTCTCTGTGAACGCCGCGTTCTCCGTTCCCACGACGCCCTGTATAAAATGAGACCCTTTCATGATGGCATGATAATTCACTTGGTCCCTTCCCATGATTCGCTCCTGATGGGGCGCGACATAGCGACGGGCTCTCTCGGCTGCAAGGGCGACGATGTCTGCATCACGACGGCCTAAAGAACCCAGAGCACCTAAAGGTCCCTGCGCATCACAAACGACATCGTGAAGTTTCTCATATTCCCCTAGCTCCTTCGTCCCACCCTCTTTGGCCAATGCATACACAATCGGCATAATAGATTCCCCACCCTTCATGAGATGCTGTTGACCATTGTAATGGAGAAAACACGGTTGTGTGTTGGTCACCTTGTTATACAGTCGCCCTTCCTTGATCAGAAAATGGGACCATGGAATCGCATAGGCGGATTGAAAGATCACACATTTCCTGTCCAGTTCCATCTTGAATGTGGCATTCTTATCATGAACATGGTTCAGATAATAATACGTCATATACCCCTGATCACATGGGGACGCACTCATGTCGCGCGACAATACCTGTTGAAGGGTCGCCACATACCCCATGTAGCCGCCTGAATTCAGATAGCGATACAACGAAGTCGTGGAAGGGTAGAGTTGCTGAACATGGGACCATGGATAGCAGCTTGTTTCTGCGCTGAAGAGGACGTCCACACCAAATGCCTTGAACTTCTCTAACACCTCTGTGTTGTCAAAAAAACACGTCACATCATAGCCGTCTACAAAGCAGACAACATCATCAGGTGGAAGGGTGGTCAGAAACTCTTGCATGGCGACTAGTTTGTCTTTGAATCCGCTCCATGGACGAGTCGCTAGATTCTTGACACGGGCGTTCAGATACGCCATTTTGGATGAATCGGTCCCATGCGTTACGAGGTGTAACATCTTATGTCAAGGGATGTCCTAGAACTTTATGCTCTATGTGGTCTAAAAAGAATTTTCTCTGTCCCCTACATGACGCAAGAGTTCTACGTGATCCCTACGATCGGCCAATTCAAAGTATCGGTCACACCCTATTACAATTTTTATGATAAAACGAAAATAGAATACTCGGTTCTGAACGTTGGAGGAGGGTTTGACAAATGTGTCAACATTACCTACCATTCCGAGAACTCTCCTCGTAGCACGGAGGCCATTCTTAGTTGGACAGAAGTGATTGGTAAATCATGCACGACGGACAGTCAAGCCATCAAAGGAGAGGCTACCGTAAAAATGGTTCAATTGGCATTCACCATCCTACAGGATATCGCCCCTTATGTCACATGGATCTCGTTAAAGGATATGAGCTTTTTTATGTGTGACACGCCTGAAGGAAAAAAGAAAGTGGCACTGCCGCCGTTTCATATTGCGTTCCACGATAAAACATGGTATGAAGACAAATTTAATGCAACAATGATGCGACCAGAAGAGTATCAGATTTATCGCGCGTGTATTCGTGCGATGCATACCGATCCAAAGCCAGGGCGGTTTGAATTTATAAACGACCGCTTGACAGAAATCTTGTCACCACTGTATACTTCTTCCGCAACATGGAAGGAGTTTTTTATGCTGATTGAAAAGCACTATCCTCGTGATAAATGTGCCCTTGTTTATCCGTGGATTGAAGGTGCCATCTCACACATTTTTAAAGAGAATGGTGGAGATGAGCTATATGTAGGGAGAAATTGGAAGATTGATCTCGCAACGATTCCGAAGATTCATTATTATGAAGTGAATCCAAAAAAGAAACATGGTGGAAAGGCTTCCCCTCGTTACGAGCGTCAATATTTTCATCATCGTGACAGGGGATACAATGACATCAGGAGATGGGATGTGGATCGCTTTCTAAAAAGAAAGACACATACGAGGAGATCTCATAAGAACAAGAGGCAAACTAAAAAAAGAGGAGAAGACTGGTAGCTTCTCCACTGATCGCCAATGCCATTCAAGAGACAGAGGACACTTTAAAACATATCTTGTGTCTCTTGAATCGCAGAAGAAGCCGCAGCCGCCACAGAAGCCGCAGGAGGGAAGAGCGCGTAGGCTCTCGCGTTTCCTCTCGCTCCCATGAGCGACAAGGGGGGTGGCATGGACCCTTCAAAGGAGAGGGGTGTGTTTGTGAAGCACACGCTCGCGTCTCCACGGAGGGGTGTGGGATGTGTCTCCACAACCTGCTGAGACATGTTATCACTCCAGCTCCGCTGGGTCGCATTGGAGAACGTGCGAGACAGCGAGAGAGGCGGCAACCCGTTCGCAGAGCTCACAGAGTCCATCCGCGACGATATACCACGCATCAGGCTCAGAGTCGCTCCATGCTGACGCAAGTGGACCGTGGACGCACCGCCCGCCATCATGGTCTGACAGATCGTGAGCTCATGGGTCAGAAGGTCCCACAGCGCCGCCTCGTAGTCCGAGCTCATCGCCCGCGTGTCTCGAATCGCCGTGAGGCATTCCACCACGCGATTCTCCAGCGCCAAGAGGGACAACGATCGCATCAATCCGAACGTCTCCACATGCTCCGCCACGGCCTCCATGATCGTCACGACCTCCCAACGAAGCCAATGGGCCACTCCCATCGCATGGAGACGAGGCTCTTCCGTCGCATAGACCATGGCCCACGTGGTGTCCACTGCGCCTGTCACACGGTTCCGCGCGTCCACATGGAACGATGATCCGATGGGCATCCGAGCCAACACGATCGCTTCACCGTTCTCCATCAGGTCGCCGATCTTGATTTCCACGCTCGTATCCGAGTGTAGGACCTGGTAGCGCGTCTTGATCTCGCACGGAGGCAGAGTAAGGGTCACCTGTTGGAACGCGCAGGACACCAGGCCACCCACGACGTCACCGATAACCACGGCCACATCCTCCTTGTTGCAGACCACATGGTAGCTTCCACCGCCCACGGTCGCCATGCGAGTAAGGAGATCCGCCTGATGTCCCTCACCATATCCAATGACGTGGAGGACGGAATGTTCCGCCAGGGGTTGCGCCAAGGCCAAGAGAGCGTCCGCATTCATGACACCCGAGGTGGCAAAGCCGTCGGTCAGCAGGAGCACACATTGGGAACCAGGATCGCGAAACAGCGCCTTCTTAGCTTCGACGAGTCCCGCACCGAGATTCGTATTGGATTCCGTTCGAATACAGGAGAGCGTCACGCGGAGCGCCTCCACATCGGTCAGAAACGCCTGATGAAGGATCGTGGTCGCGCGACTGCTGAAGGTCACGAGAGACACGCGATCGGTGGGCGTGAGAAGTCCGAGGAGATGATGGAGAGAGTGCTTGACGTTCTCGAGACGCCCCTCATCGTCCATGGAGGCGGAGACGTCCAACAGCAGGCACAGGTGGAGCGGGGGGCGCACAAAGGCGGGAGGGAGCCCCTCCGTCGCCTGGATGCGAATCATGGACCACTCGGGGTGGGAGGGAACGGGGTGGGCGTGGACGTTCATGTTCTTGGAGGTCAACGCTGGAAGCAGGAATAGCAGACGCGGGATACTCTTTTCTATCGCGCATCCGCGTTTCAATTTTTTATGAGACACCCCCACACGTAACAATCGCGCCCCATGAATAGATGGATGCATGGTATGTCATGGGAGCTGTCCTCGTGACGCTCTTGGTATGCGCCCTGTATCCTTCGCCTCACCAACATGGGGCGCCACGGATCATTTGGACATGGAAAGACAAAGACACCCCCGCGAATATTCACTGTAGAGCCAGCTGGAAACGGTTGAATCCCGATCACACGATTCATATCCTTACCCCCCACACCTTCCAGAACTACGCACGTGTCCCTATGGAGGTCTCTAGTCACCCCATTCTCTCCCAATTCCTGGAGGACATCGTTCGTATCACGGTTCTCGCCGAAAATGGAGGGATCTGGTTGGATTCCAATGTGCTCCTTCACAAACCTCTGGACGAATGGCTCTTTCAACCTCATCCGACCCATCGAATCCATCCGAAAGAAGAGAAGATCATGGGATTCGTGAGAGATGGCCGTGTGGATACGGCGTTTCTTGCGGCGCTCCCAGGATGCAAATGGCTCTTACAATGGAAGGAGGCGTGGGTTCAACTGATGCGGTATGATTCGATTCAGTCTTATGCCACGATCAAAGAAAAAGAGGGCGTTCCGATGAATTTCGTGAATCCTCTGGATCATATTGGTGAGATCGCGTGGCGCACCCTACAGGCTCCCTCTAGTCTCTTCTTAGACCAAGAGACGATGGATGCACACATGAGTCGTTAAGGGGCCGCCTTTTGTGCTTCTGCTTTCTTTTTCCAATTCTTGTAAAGCGGAACCCATTGGACGAAGTACGACGAGGCAAGCCATTCGGTGGCGAGATGATGAAGTTCCTTTTCTGATTCGCTAAGCGACGCGAAGAACTCCTCAAAATCCGCAGGGAGCGGGGCGGGCTTGGGCTTTACGTAACGGATAGGAGATGCCATGGTGTGCCTTTGTTGTTAGGAGGGGAACACTTCAATTTTTATAGCATATCGTAATAGAATGCTCTATTACCTCATCGTGTTATTTCTCATATTGATTGCGATCACCACCTATCGACAGGTGCTGCAAGTGGATGGGTTTGCGGTGGATCCATGCCAAGGAGTGACCGATTCTACTCTGGCAAGTGCTGTCTCCGACGCATGCATGCAAAAAATGTGGTTGGATGCGGGGTGCAGTACAGAGGGCACTACCTATCCCAAAACGGGTGAGAAAATATGGTATAATAGCTCCCCTCAAGGAGCAACGACAGTCTATTGCGACAACGGGGCAAACAAATGGCCCAATTGTGGTGCTGGAAATGTGGGAGCGATAAAACGTGATATGGCGGCATGGGCGAGTCTGATGGACGAAACCCACGTCAAGGGCTGCCGCGGCCCCCGATGCCGAGCGGTCACGACAGCACTCAATGATGAAGGTGGTGGTAATGCGGTGTTTCTTGATCGTCATCAACTGTCATGTCGCGCGGACGAGTCTCTTTCACAAATGCGCCTTGTTCGTAGTGGAAACAATACCTATCAGTATCAATACACTTGCTGTAAGTTTCCTACCCTATCGGGCACTCCTGGTCCTGCGGGTCCTGCGGGCACTCCTGGTCCTGCTGGTCCTGCGGGTCCTGCGGGCCCTGCGGGTCCTGTGGGCGCCATGGGACCCTATGGCCCTCCTGGTATCCCTGGCATCCCTGGCATTTCGGAACCAGCACGTTTCGACGGGGACGAGGATTCAGACGATTGCGAATGATGGTTGAATCCGTGAGCAGATGTGTCTCCGTTTCCTTTCTTTGCACCTTGTAATAGGATGCGGTTCAAGGACAAAAGGGTTCTCACCATTCAAACACCAGAGGACATGCTTCGTATTTTAGAGGAGAAAGGGAATTCTCAACGGGATTATAAAAAAGGGACCGTCGTCCACGTTCATAATAAAATGCGTCAGAAGGAACACTATCTATTGGCGGAAGATCCTGGAAAGGGCTTTGCGCCTGATTTTCAGCCATTTTATTCTCCTCGGCAGCTTTTGGAGGCTGGCGTCTTCTCTGGAAAGTATCTGAATGACTGCCTCCTGGAATTCCCAAAAGAATGGTTCATGACTGCCCTCCGAAAAAGGAAGCTCTCGCCTCAAGGACATGACGCATCGATCAACCAATTTGGTGTGGATTCCAGACTGTCTCTCCAGGAATGGGAGGAATATGGTTGGGTTCCGAATCGTCATCGTGCCGTCTCAGGACGCTATCCGATCCTTTCCAGCCAACAGAATCCAGATGAACGTGGATGGTTCCAATGGTATTGCCGTTACTATATGGGTCGACGCATTCCCGAGCTGGACACCGTCCAAATCAAACGATGGAAAGCCTTCACGCGCCACGCGGGCCAAATCCGAGCCAATTGTCGCAAGGGAGATGTCACGTGTCGCCCTGTGCAACGACAGGCCTTGCTGCAATGGTCCCACGATCCGATGATTTAATACGAACCTAAAGAAAACCCTAAGGAAAAAATTGAAACGTAATCGAACCGATGAGAGAACCAACCACTTCCTGCGAACAAAACAACATGGCCTCCAAGAGATCCTATGAGACATCCATGGAATATGCGACGGTATATGAACATGCCATCGCTCACCTCGAGTTACTCCATGAGTCCCTGCCCAAAGAAGAGAACAACAAACATCGTTCGAAACGTCTGATGATGAAGCAAGAGCCGACCGATGAAGCCGACGCGATGGCTCTGTCATCTGATGGCTCCTCTCATCTGCTCCATGACAATCCATACAACTCCAAGAACCACATCGTAAAGGACTGCGATCTCATGCTACGTGACTACCAAGAGAACGCCATCCACACCCTCCATGAACAAGACGGAATCAATGCGCTTCACATCCCGTGCCGCATGGGAAAGACGCTTATCGCGGGACACGTCATCCGATCCAAACAGCCACACCTCATCGTGGTCATGGCGCCTCTCAAGATCAGCGTCCAGAACCTGAGAGACGCCCATCGTCTTCCTTCCTTCCTTCCCACCTACAAGAGCCTTCTGGTAGATTCCGATGCGGAAGGAACAACGGACCGTAACACGGTCATTGCGTTTCTGAAAACGGTTGGTCCTCACGTGATCTACACTACCTATGAGTCGGCCCTCCACATCGTGGCGACGATTCCAGGCATCGAAGAAGCCTATTTGCTGGTGGACGAAGTCCACAATGTCACCGCTGCAGACTGTGAATTCATCAAACGGTTCTCGAACGGCCTTGTGATGTCCGCGACGCTGCCTGAGGAACTGGGAGAGGAACTGAACATCCAAAACATTGTGAAAGTTCCATTCGCCCAGGGAATACGTGAGGGATATTTAACGGATTACAATATCTGGCTCCCGTTTCTGACACGGAATCAAGAGGGCGAAACGTCGGTCGCAGTCGACATTCCCCATACGTTTCAAAGGGATGATCAAACACTGATTGCGCAAGCATTGTATCTCGCCACGGTCATGTTGAAAACGGACGCTCGACGCTGTATCGTCTATCTGACACGTCAAGAAGACTGTGAGCGGTTCATGACACATGCCTCCAAGGTGTTTGAGGAATATCATGGACTCGCCATGTGGACCAACAAGATTGATGGCACGGTATCCGCAGCGGAGCGCACGAAGAGGCTAAGAGACTTCCAATCGGATCTGGATGCCCAATTCTATTTGCTGACATCGGTCCGCATCTTGGATGAGGCAGTGGACATCCCAAAATGCGATTCCGTCTTTGTGACGACGGTGGGAGAACACAGTAGTGACATTCGGATGATGCAACGGGCCATGCGAGGATCTACGGTGGACCCTTCCAACCCGTCCAAACACAATCAGATCATTCTATGGGCGAACGGATGGGAACAGTGTATCAACTCGCTCGACGGTATTCGTGCGGCGGACCCTGAGTTTCACAAGAAGATTCATGTGTCGACTACATATGATCGACAAGGAATCACACAGGAAATCATGGAGGCAGTGGAACAACAGGAACAAGAGATGCGCACGTATGTCGTGGTGTCTTGCATGTCTCTGTGGGAGAGAAATAAGATGCGATGGATCACACAATATACCAAGCGACAAAAGAAGCCCTCCATCGAATCCAAAGATCTGGAGGAAAGGAGAGCTGGGCAGTGGCAAAACAACCAGCGACAGGCAAAGAAGAAAGGGACCCTCTCAGAAATGCGGATCGCGGAGTTAGAAGAGATATCTGGATGGGAATGGGACACAGAACACACATGGGAAGACCAAAAGCAGAACTGGGTGACACAGTATACCAAACTTCAAAGGGCTCCCTCAGAAACATCCAGTGATCCAGAGGTAAAGAGAGCTGCAAATTGGCAGGGCAAGCAACGGAAGGCCTACCATAACAATAAGATTTCCGAAGAGCGCTATGCAGAATTGAAGAAGCTCCTTGGGTGGGAATGGGGAACGAAAAAAGAAAAACGCTACACATGGGAAGACCAAAAGCAGAACTGGGTCACACAGTATACCAAGCTACAAAGGGCCCCTCCCACATCATCCAAAGAGAAAGAGGCAAAGCGCGCTGGGGTATGGCAGAACGACCTGCGAGAGGCCTACCATAAAAATAAGCTTTCCGAGCAGCGCATCGCAGAACTGGAAGCGATCCCTGGCTGGGAGTGGGTTGGGCGGTGGCGGATGATAGATACATGGGAACAGCAGAAACAGAACTGGGTCACACAGTATACCAAGCTACAACATGCGCCCTCC